>Ga0209716_1002968_pt1 | contig 10719 bp, 12 predicted proteins | sample COGITO_mtgs_1205_FD_184811 | JGI IMG/M metagenome (GOLD analysis project Ga0209716, IMG submission 184811) | Pelagic marine microbial communities from North Sea - COGITO_mtgs_120531 (SPAdes) (version 2) | ecosystem: Environmental > Aquatic > Marine > Epipelagic ...
GTATATTTCATAGAAGAAATTCTACCATCTATTAACAAAAATTTTGTACAATAATAAAAAAACTTATGAGGTATATATGACACTAATGGACTACATTGATAAAGGCGGGATACTTGTATATATTCTTATTTTTTTAAATACAATTGGTTTTACAATTATTTTTTGGAAATTTTTTACACTTCCAAGACGAGATACAATGATAAAAAGAATTAAAAACAAAATAGATTTAGAATCAAAATCAAGTATTACATCTCAAATTGAGTATGAAGTAAAAAAACTAGAAGCAGGACTTACATATATAAAAAATATTGCAACTATTGCTCCTTTATTAGGATTATTAGGCACAGTTATACTGTAATTGGTGTATACAAATCTTTTGAAGCCATAACAGCTAAAGGTTTAGGAGATCCTACAATCTTTTCAAATGGTATTGCTATTGCCCTTATTACAACTATTGCAGGTCTTATTGTAGCTATTCCTCATCAAATTGCTTATAATCATTTTATTTCAATGCTTGATATAATTGAGCTTAAAGCAAAAAAAGAAATAGTTGGCTTAAACTAGCATGAAAAGAAGAGAATCCTTAGGATTAGATTTAACTCCTATTATTGATGTTGTATTTATTTTACTAATATTTTTTATTGTAAGTTCAGTTTTTAAAAAAGATGAACTTGCTCTTATTTTAGATTTGCCAAGCTCAAGTGCAAAGGAAATGAAAATAGACAAAGATCAAATATTTATAGAGCTTAGTTCTTCAAAACTTGCAATCAAAGGTATTGAAGTATCTTTTGAATCTTTGGAAGATAATTTAAAAGTTATTGAAAATAAAGATAAGTCTGTAATAGTAAGAATTGATAAAAAAGTAGAATATCAAAGAGTTATAAAAGTACTAGATTTACTTCAAAAGTATAATTTAAGGAATCTAGCTTTAGTTACAAACGAAGAAAAATAAAAAATAAAAATAAAAAAGAAATAGAATTAATTCTATTTCTTTTCTTCTTCAGACAGTTGGGCATACTCTTCATCTGTAAAGATCCTAGACACTGTAATAAACTGATAGCCTAAATCAATTTCTAATGAAAACGAATTACCAAAAGCACCTTTTTCTTCTTTTACATCAACAGTGATGTGAGAATGTCTAAAATACTCGAACTGGTCTTTATCAATAAAAAATTCTACTCCACATAACTCACCTAGTTTTACATTTCTAGAAGGAACATAAAAATCACTTTTAGCATAGCACATAGGAGCGGTTCCATCACAGCAACCACCACTTTGATTAAATACTAAATCTCCATTTTCTTCTTTTAATCTTTCAACTATTTTAGCAGCAGCAGGAGTAATTGCAACTCTTTGGATACTCATAATAAATCCTTTATTTGTTTCTCTTAAACTTATAGTTTAAAAGAAACCTAATGCATCTTTTGAATATGAAGTTAAAATATTTTTTGTATGTCTATAAGAGTTTAACATCATCATATGAGTTTCTCTACCAATTCCTGATTTTTTATATCCACCAAATGATGCATGTGATGGGTACATATGATAACAGTTTACCCAAACTCTACCAGCTTCAATTCCTCTTGAAAACTTATGTAATTGATGTGCATCTCTTGACCATACACCTGAACCTAGTCCATAAATAGTATCGTTTGCAATTTCAAGTGCTTCTTCTTCTGTTTTAAAAGTTGTAACAGCTAATACTGGTCCAAAAATTTCTTCTTGGAATATTCTCATTTTATTATGACCTTTAAATACAGTTGGTTTGATATAGTTTCCATTTGGATATGTTTCATTGTCATACTCTTCGCCACCAATTAAACACTCAGCACCCTCTTCTTTACCAATTTTGATATAAGAAAGAATTTTCTCTTTTTGAGAAACTGAACACTGTGCACCCATTTTAGTTGTAGGATCTAATGGATTTTCCATAGAAATAGCTTCTATTCGTTCTAGACATCTTTTCATAAATGGCTCATAAATTGATTCTTGAATTAATGCTCTTGATGGACAAGTACAAACTTCACCAGAGTTAAATGCAAATAATACTAAACCTTCAATTGCTTTATCAAAGAACTCATCATCTTTATCCATAATTGATTCCATAAAGATATTTGGAGACTTACCACCAAGCTCTAGTGTAGAAGGAATAATATTTTCAGTTGCATACTGCATAATTAACTGTCCAGTTGTAGTCTCACCTGTAAACCCAACTTTTTTAATATCTGGATGTGTTGATAAATGCTTACCAATTTTTCCACCAGCTCCATTAATAATATTTACTAATCCTTTTGGTAATATATCTTGAATTGTTTCCATTAGCATTAAAATTGACATAGGCGTTGCAGATGCTGGTTTTAATACTACAGCATTTCCAGCAGCTAATGCAGGTGCGATTTTCCACGCTGCCATTAATAATGGAAAGTTCCATGGAATAATTTGTGCAACAACACCTAAAGGTTCATAAACTTCTTGAGAAATTGTATTTTCATCTAAATCTGAAACATCACCAGACTCACCACGAATTACTGAAGCAAAATATCTAAAATGATCAATAACTAAAGGAACATCAGCTGCTAGTGTTTCTCTAACTGCTTTTCCATTATCTAAAGTTTCAGCAATTGCTAAATTTTCTAAATTTGATTCAATTGCATCAGCAATTTTATTTAACATAGTAGATCTTTCTATTACAGATGAGTGCTTAAAAGATTCAAATGCAAGCATACCAGCAGCTACTGCAGCATCTACATCTGCTTCGTTTGATCTTGGAATTCTAGTAAGAATCTCTCCATCAACTGGTGATATATTATCAAAGTATTCTCCACTTAAAGGTGCAACCCATTCTCCACCTATGAAGTTTTCAAATTGTTCTTTATATTGAGGTTTAGTATATGACATCTTATTTCCTTTTATTTGTTTAATTTATGAAAAAACATTTCTTAAAAGAGTTTGTGTTTTTCGCTTGGTAAAATTCTACATGAGATTTATAGCCTGAATTTAGCGCTTGTATAGCTTGAGTATAGCGCTGCGTTTTTTTGTTACATTTTCCCTATTTCAGGTACTTTTTAAGGTTTTTATTTCTTTAAAATTCTTATTTTATATGCTACAATATTTCATGAAAACATTTAATTACACTTATAATTATGAAGCTTTAGATGAATTGATTGATTTTGATTCATTGAAAAAAGAAAAAAATATATTAATTCAAATATTCTGTGGAGACAAAAAATCTATCTTAAAAGAAATTGCAACAAATATATTAGAAAATTTACCTCAAGCTATATGTATTGGTTCATCTACAGATGGTGAGATTAATAATAGTGAAGTTACAACATGTAAAACTGTTATATCCATTTCAACATTTGAGCATACTACTTTAAAAACAAGCTTTGTTAGAAGAAAAGACTCTTTTAATAATGGTATTGATTTAGCAAAAGAATTATGTACTAGTGATACAAAATTACTAATAACATTTAGTGATGGAAATAAAACAAATGGAGAGTCATTTCTAAAAGGAATACAATCTGTTAATCAAAAAGTGATTGTAACAGGTGGAATGGCTGGAGATAATGCAAACTTTACTCAAACATTTATTTCATCTCAAAATCAAATTATTACAAATGGTGCAGTAGGTGTTGCTCTAAATTCTAAAGTATTAAAAGTAAAAAATGCATATAACTTTAACTGGTCACCAATTGGTATTGAACATACTATTGATAGAGTAGTTGATAATAGGGTTTATGAAATTTCAGGAATAAAACCCTTAGATTTTTATAAAAAATATTTAGGAGAGTATGTTGCTAAAGCATTACCTGCAACAGGAATAGAATTTCCTCTAATAGCTCAAAGAAATAATCTACCAATAGCTAGAGCTGTGATAAAAAAACATAAAGACGGTAGTCTAAGTTTTGCTGGAAATTTATATAAAGGAGATAAGGTAAAACTAGGTTTTGGTAATGTTGAACTTATTATGAATAATCCTTTAGAATCATTATTTGATACATCTAATATAAAAGATACTCAAGCTTTTTTCATATATTCATGTATGGCAAGACGTAGATATATGCCAAGTATGGTTGATATTGAAATTAAACCTTTTTCATTAATAGCTCCTACTTCTGGTTTTTTTACCTATGGTGAATTTTATCACGATAATGAAAATAATGAATTATTAAACCAAACTTTTACAATCGTAGCTCTAAGTGAACTTGAAAATAGTAAAAATGATAAAAAAATTTCATGTGAACTTGAAAAAGAAAAACAAGAGATTAGTGAACATGCAAGAAGTTTACAAGCATTAACACACTTAATTCAACAATCATCTGAAGATTATAATAAACAATCAAAAGAATTAGAAGAAGGAAAAGTCTATGCACAAAACCTAGTAGATTCTCAAAAACAATTTTTAAAACATGCAGTACATGAAACAAATACTCCTTTATCAGTTATTATGGGAAATATCGAAATGTACGAAATGGAAAATGGAAAAAACAAACATATGTCAAACATCGAAGTTGCTATGAAAAATATTTCTAGTATATACGATGATTTATCCTACTTAATAAAAAAGAATCAAGTAAACGATGCAGTTCACGAAATAAACTTAGTAGATTTTGTAAGATCAAGAATCGATTTCTTCACTCAATCTGCAATAAAGTTTAAATCAGAGTTTAATTTTTATGCGCAAAGAAAAGAAATAACAATAAACTTTAATGAAATAAAACTACAAAGAATTGTAGATAATAATCTTACAAATGCTATTAAATATTCACTTCCGAATGAAAATATAGAAGTAAAGCTAGAAATCAAAAATAACGACTGCCATTTAGTAATAGAAAGTCGTTCTAAACAAATTTTAGATCAACAAAAAATATTTGAAGAATATTATAGAGAACAGATAAATGATAGAGAAGGTTTTGGTCTTGGACTAAATTTAGTAAAACGTATTTGTAATGAAGAAAATGTAGGAATACTTTAGCTTCTGGAGAAAACTGGTCATCATTAGCTTCTGGAGAAAACTGGTCATCATTTACGTATATATTTAAGGAAATAAAATGAAAATATTACTCTTAGAAGATGATGTGATGTTAAATGAAATGATAAGTGAATACTTAAGTTCAACAGGTCATGTAGTTAAAAGTACAATAACAGGAAAAGAGTGCTTAGAAACACTAGAAAAAGAAAAGTTTGATTTACTTATTTTAGATATCAATTTACCTGATGTTAATGGTTTTACAATACTTGAAACACTTCATGAACAAAAAAGAATGGTTCCAACAATCTATATATCTGCATTAATTGAAATAGAAGATATTTCAAGAGCTTTTGATATTGGATGTCATGATTACTTAAAAAAACCTTTTCACTTAAAAGAGTTAACAATAAGGATAAATAAAATTTTAAAAACTACAATTGTTCCACAAAAACATAAAAGATTGTCAAAAAGTTATAGTTACGATTCTGAAACCATGACTCTTTTATTTAATAATGAACCACATATATTACCAAAACGGCAAATACAAATAATAGAACTTCTAGCAAACAATAGAAGCTTAGTTGTTCAATATGATATGTTTAGAGATTATGTTTGGAATGATGATTTTATTGATAATGCAACTATTAGAGCTGAAATAAATAGAGTAAAAAAAGTATTAAAAGAAGACTTTATTAAAAATATTAGAGGAAGTGGATATATGGTTGAAAGACCAAATTAATCAAGCTTAAGATAAATTCTTTTATCTTAAGCTATTTTTTACTACTTTTTTAAATTTTTAATAAAATCAAGAGTTAATCTAATCCCAGCACCAGTCCCACCAAATGAATGATAAGCCCATGGTGATTCAGTATATGCTGCACCTGCAATATCTAAATGTAACCATTTTTTCTTATTTTCTTTTTTTATAAAGTTATCTAAAAATAATCCAGCTGTAATAGCTCCAGCTGCTCTTGAAGGAGTTGAGTTTACTATATCAGCAATTCCACTTTTTAATTGTTTAGGTAAGTATCTATTAAAAGGTAAGATTCCTATTAGCTCTCCAGATGAATTCGCTGCTTTTTGCATTTTTACTTTTAACTTATCACTATGTCCCATTGTTCCAATAGTTTCATTTCCAAGTGCTACTATACAAGCACCTGTTAGTGTCGCATAATCAAAAATATAATCAATATCTTTAATCTCATCTTGTGCATAACATAAACAATCAGCAAGAACAAGTCTTCCTTCTGCATCTGTATTTCTTACTTCTATAGTTTTTCCATTTTTTGCAACTAATACATCATCGGGTTTATAAGCATCCCCACCTATCATATTTTCAACAGCACCTATAATTCCATGAACTTCATATTCACAAGAAAGTGCTTTTAATGTATTCATTATTCCTAAGACTGCACTTCCTCCACTTTTATCACACTTCATAGATACCATTCCAGCACCACTTTTTAAACTCAAACTTTAAACTCAAACCACCACTATCATATGTCAAACCCTTACCAACTAATACAATCTTTCCTTTTGATTCATTTTCAGCATTTGGTTTATATGTTAAATGTATGAGTTTTGATTCATGTCTTGATGCTCGGCCTACATTAAGCATCGCGTTCATTCCATTTTCTATTAAATAATCTTCTCCATGAATAATACATTGTAAGTTATTTTCACTTGCGATATTTTTAGCATCATTTGCCATAGTAGCTGGAAAGTAGTCTTCAGGAGGAGTGTTTATAATACTTCTTACCATATTTACACTTGATGTTATTGCTAAGGCATTTGCTAAAGCTTTTTCTAGAACCTTCGCATCATTTTTTGAGTTTAGAGTAGAAATTGTAATTAGGATTTTTCTTAATTTCTTCTTTTCAGATTTGTATTTTGTAAATTCGTATGAACCTAAAACTAAACCTTCAACTATTTCATTTATATTTAATTCTTTATCATTCTGAATTAAATCTAACTTTACACTTTTGATATTTAATTTTTTGATATTTCTAATTGCACTAGAGAAACAAAGCTTTAAATCTTCTTTTTTTAGTTTTTGACATGAAACATAAAACTTATTAGTATTTACATCAAAATATGTATCAAATGAATTTAAATCAAATGATATTTTCTTTAATATCTTTTGTTCTTCTTTTGATAGATTTTTCAACTCTTTTACTATTATTAATTCTATATCTGATTCTATTTTGTTTATTTGTTCTTTTGATAGTATTATATTCATTTATATTCCTTTTTCAAGGACATATTATAGGGAGTTTCATATAAAAAGTTAAGAAAAATTTCTTAACTTTTTAAGTTTTGAGTCTTCTTTTTAGTTTTTATTAATAGCACATAAATCAGAAAAAGCAATTTCAAGTCTTGCAATCATTGATTCTTGTGAAGCTCTTAACCATTTTCTAGGATCGTAGTATGATTTATTTGGTTTATCTGGACATTCTGGATTTCCAATTTGACCTTGTAAATAAGCATGATTTTTTTCAACATAAGATCGAACACCATCCCATGTTGCCCATTGAGTATCTGTATCAATATTCATTTTAATTACACCATAATCAATAGCTTCTCTAATCTCTGAAAGTTCTGAACCTGAACCACCATGGAATACAAAATCAACAGGTTCTATCTCAGTATTATGTTTATCTTGAATGAATTTTTGAGAGTTGTCTAAAATTTTAGGACTTAGTTGAACATTTCCTGGTTTGTAAACACCATGAACATTTCCAAAAGATGCTGCTATTGTAAAGTTAGGGCTAACTTTACTTAACTCTTCATAAGCATATGAAACTTCTTCTGGTTGAGTATATAATAATGCGTTATCAACATCAGAGTTATCAACTCCATCTTCTTCTCCACCTGTAATTCCAAGCTCGATTTCAATCATCATATCTAGTTCATTCATAGTTTTAAAATAATCTACACAAGTAGCAATGTTTTCTTCCAATGGCTCTTCACTTAAATCTAACATATGAGAAGTGTATAAAGGACGACCAGTTTTTGCAAAGTGATCTTTTCCAGCTTCTAATAAACCATCAATCCATGGTAATAGTTTTCTAGCTGCGTGATCTGTATGTAAAATAACAGGAATACCATAAGCTTTAGCCATAGTATGAACATGGTTAGCACCAGAAATTCCACCTAATATTGCTGCATCTTTAGTTTTTAAACCTTTTCCTGCATAGTATCCTGCTCCTCCATTTGAGAACTGAATAATAATTGGAGAATTAACTTTTGCTGCTGCTTCTAAAACTGCATTAACAGAATCTGTTCCAACAACATTTACTGCTGGAATTGCAAACTTGTTCTTTTTTGCAAAGCTAAATAACTTTTTTGCTTCACTTCCTGTTAAAACTCCTGCTTCTACTACATCTAATACACCCAAACTAGTCTCCTTCAAATCAATTTTTATTATTTAATTACGATTGTTGCTGTTTTTCTTAATTCGTCGGAAATTTCTTTTACACTTTTATTGTAAGCATTTCCTATTAACATTTGTGAAATATTACCTTTTACTTCATTAAAAGATAATGATTTACCTTTCTTCTTAGACTCTAAATATATTACGTGATATCCAAATTGTGTCTTTACAGGAGTTTGTGAATAAGAATCCACTTTCATATCTTGTGCTGCTTTTGAAAACTCAGGAACCATTTGAGTTGCTTCAAACTCACCTAATTTTCCACCATTTTTTCCTGTAGGTCCAATTGATTTTGTTTTTGCTAGTTCTGTAAATGTTGCTTGTTTATTTGAAGCTTTATTGATTTGATTTATAATATCTTTTGCTTCAGATTCTTCTTTTAATAAAATATGACTTGCTTTTAAAGTTGTAGGAACTAAAAACTTTTCTTTATTTTCATCATAAAACTTTTTAATTTCTGCTTCAGATGGCTTGTGTTTTGCTATTTCATTTTTTTGCCAAACTTGAAATGCTAAATCTTGTTTCATTTTATTTAAAGCATCTTTATATGATGCATCATTTTCAATTCCATCTTTTATAGCTTGTTTTGCTAAAAGTTTTTTATTTATTATTTGTTCTAATACTTGTGTTTGAGCACTTTTTGGTAATTTTGAAAAATCTATTCTTGGATCTTGTAATACTAAAGCAACATCTGCTTTTGTTATTTTCTCTCCATCAACAGAAGCATAATAGTCAGCTGCATTTAATGATGCAGTAGTAATTGCTAGTGTTGCTACTAAACTTAAAATTATTTTTTTCATTTTTTTCCTTGTAAATTTTATTTTTTATTATTTTATCCTTTCTTGATTAATAGAAAGTTAATTCTATGATCTATTAAGAGTGAAATATCCTTAACTTAAAGAAATTTTAAAATTTTCTTTAAAATAGCTTTAATTATCTGAAAAATTATGCTATCATTCCATCAAAATTTAAACTTAACTTAAATTTAAAGGACAAAACTTATGAGAATATTGATTATAGAAGATGAAATAACTTTAAATAGAACACTTCAAGAAGGCTTAGCTGATTTTGGTTACCAAGTTATTATAGAAGATGAAATAACTTTAAATAGAACACTTCAAGAAGGCTTAGCTGATTTTGGTTACCAAGTTGATGCTGCTGAAAATTATAAAGATGCTGAATACTTTATAGATATTAGAAACTATGACTTAGTTTTAACAGACTGGATGTTACCAGATGGTGATGGAATTGAGTTATGTAAACTAGTTAAAAATAGAAGTTCAAGAACTGCTGTTGTTATTATTTCAGCAAGAGATGATAAAGAATCAGAAATTGAAGCATTAAAATCTGGTGCAGATGATTATATTAAAAAACCATTTGACTTTGATATTTTACTTGCAAGAATTGAAGCTAGATTAAGATTTGGTGGAACTAATGTAATTGAAATTGATGATTTGATTATTAATCCTGATGAAGAAAAAATCGAATATGCTGGAAATGAGATCGAATTAAAAGGTAAACCTTTTGAAGTATTAACTCACCTTGCAAGACATAGAGATCAAATTGTTTCAAAAGAGCAATTATTAGATGCTATTTGGGAAGAACCTGAATTAGTTACTCCAAATGTAATTGAAGTTGCTATTAACCAAATTAGACAAAAAATGGACAAGCCATTAAATATTTCAACTATTGAAACAATTAGAAGAAGAGGTTACAGATTTTGTTACCCTAACTTAACAGAAGAAGAAAAATCTGCAAAAGCTAAAGCTTAATATTTAAAGTCTTATTTAATGAAAGCGAAGAGTATATATAAACAGTTTTATACTAAACTAATTATTGCTACTTCGCTTTTTATTATTGCTCTATCATTTATTTTTTACGAATATACAAGAAGTACTGTTTATGCAAATATGCAAAAAGTTATGCTTCAAGATGCAAGAAAAATATCTTTTTCTTTACTAGATAAAAAGCTTACGAAAAATAATTTTAAAACTATTCAAAATGATAATATAACTATTGATATAATAAATGATGTAAAACTTCTTGATTATAAATTTTACAGATATGAAAAAGAAGACAATTTTTTTATAAAACTTATCTATCCAATTGATATAAAAAACAATCAATATATACGTATAATTAGAAATATAAACTTTGAAAGAGAATTGGTATATTCAATCATTTTTAAAAACTTGTATATATACGTATAATTAGAAATATAAACTTTGAAAGAGAATTAGTATATTCAATCATTTTTAAAAACTTGTTTATCCTAGCAATTCCTGGATTTATCTTAATGCTTTTATATTCA
>Ga0209716_1002972_pt1 | contig 10708 bp, 14 predicted proteins | sample COGITO_mtgs_1205_FD_184811 | JGI IMG/M metagenome (GOLD analysis project Ga0209716, IMG submission 184811) | Pelagic marine microbial communities from North Sea - COGITO_mtgs_120531 (SPAdes) (version 2) | ecosystem: Environmental > Aquatic > Marine > Epipelagic ...
ATTGACCCTCGCTTATTCTAGTGTTAAGGGACTTTCACGTTAACTATAGAAGTATTATTGTCATGGTAAAGAAACTCTCAGAATCAAAAGCTAAATCTACATTAGGTGTAGCTGGTGATAACACATACAACGGTCAAATCCGAGCTGATGAGTTCCTCCCTGAACTTCGAGGTAAGAAGGCAATACGAAAGTATCGTGAGATGCGTGATAACGATAGTACCATTGGTGCTGTTATGTATGCTGTTGAGCAGATCCTGAGAGATGTAGACTTACACGTAAAAGCAGTAGACGATAGCCCTGAAGCTATAGTAGAGAAAGAGTTTGTTGAGAGTGTCTTAATTGATATGGAACATTCTCTTGATGACCACATAGCAGAAGCTATATCTAATTTGTCGTATGGCTTTAGCTGGAATGAAGTTATATACAAGAGGCGTGTAGGACCAACAGAGAGATCACCTAAGAAGCACTCTAAGTTCACAGACGGACGTATTGGTGTACGTAAGATATCTGCTCGTGCGCCTTGGACTATAAGTAAGTTTGACGTAGACCGTAAGACTGGTGAAGTGTTAGGAATAGAACAAGAGATAGGTTATAGAAACGGCAGAAACTATATACCTACGAACAAGTCTCTTTATTATAGAACAACTAGCCTTAACGGAGACCCATCTGGTCGCTCTATTCTTCGTAACGCTTATACTTCTTATGAATATCTTAATAACCTACAAGCGATAGAAGCTATTGCAGTAGAACGTGAACTAGCGGGTATCCCAGTAGCTCGTATTCCTGCGGAGTACCTATCAGGTGATGCTTCTGCCGCACAGTCAGGCTTCGTTGGAAACTTACAACAGATCCTTAGAGACGTTAAGTTCAACGAACAAGGGTACATAATACTACCTTCTGACAGCTATCCAGATAAAGATGGTTCTCCTACTAACCAGAAACTAGTTGATATAGAACTTATGTCTTCTAGTGGTAGCCGTAATATAGACATTGATCCTATTGTTAAGCGTTATCAGCATGACATAGCAAGATCTATGCTTTCCGAGTTTCTTCTACTAGGATCTCAAGGTGGTTCATACGCCTTATCCAAGTCGAAGACAGACCTGTTCCTTCGTGCGCTTGAGAGTTACATCCAAGCAATCACAGATGTTCTCAACAAACAGTTGGTCGAGCGACTGTGGGAGTTGAACGGTCTGAACTATGACATGATGCCAACTATTGAAGCTGGTGATGTTGCTCCTCACGACTTACGTGAGATCGCTAGTTTCCTACGTAACCTTAACGGTGCTAATATTGACGTGTCTCAACACCCAGAGGTTATTAGTGACCTTATGGATATAGCTGAACTAGATTATGATCCGAATGTTACTGTAGCCCCAGAACCAGAATTAGAGGAATAATATGGCAACTCTTGACAACAGAGTGTTTGACAACGGACTTACCGTTCTTGACACTGAAGCTAATAAAATATTAATTACTTCGCAGGAGGCTACAACCTTTACTGAAGCTAACGCTACTTACGCGCTTGGTGATAGTACTAGTCTATCTTTTGGCGCACCACAAAATAGATCAGGTGGTGGTCGTGAAGTTGTAGCGGCGGCTATAACAGATGGGTCAGTTACAGGTACAGGCACAGCTACACACTACGCTATTGTTGACACAACAAATTCTCGTTTACTTGCTACAAGTACGCTTACACCCTCGCAGTCTGTAACTACAGGTAACACATTTAGTTTGTCCTCCTTTTCCATCGGAATACCAGACCCAGCATAAGGTATATATATTATGGTCACTCTTGTAAATAGAGCTAAAGTACAAACTTCCACAACTGGTACAGGTACGATTACTCTTGGTTCTGCTGAGAGTGGCTATCAGACCTTTGCTAACGCAGGGGTATCTGATGGTGATATAGTTCGCTACGTAATTGAAGATGGCAGTAACTGGGAAATAGGTACAGGTACGTACACTGCATCTGGTACAACACTGTCTCGTACTGTTAGCGAAAGTAGCAATAGTGGATCTGTTATTACTCTATCTGGCTCAGCGATAGTATTTGTGTCTGCAATAGCAGTAGATATTAATATTTATGATGTAGATGGCGGAACAGCGGCATCTGTCTATGATGCAAGTTTACAGGCTCTTAATGGAGGTGCCGCTTAATGGCTAACAAAATACAATTCCGCAGAGACACTGCTTCTAACTGGACAAGTGTAAACCCTACACTTTCACAAGGTGAGCTTGGCTACGAGACGGACACTACTAAGTATAAGATTGGTGATGGTACTACAGCTTGGACTAGCTTATCTTACTTTTCTGGTTATACAGATGCTGATGTAGATACACACTTAAATACTAGTACAGCTACAAACGGTGAATATTTATCTTGGGATGGATCTGACTACGACTGGGCTACAGTTCCAGCAGGTTACACAAACTCTGATGTAGATACACACTTAAATACTAGCACAGCTACTTCAGGTGAAGTTCTATCATGGACTGGTACTGACTATGACTGGATTACTGCTGGAGGCGGCGGTGGTGCAGACCTATACGATGCTAACGAACTTAGTCCTAATGCACAACCTTCTGCTACTGGGGATAATGCGATTGCTATTGGTGATAGTGCTACATCCACAAATCTTAATTCTGTTGCTTTTGGGGCGGAAACAAAGTCTTTAGGAAACAGAACTGCCGCTATAGGTTGGAGAGCATATGCGTCTGGAAACGATGCTATTGCCCTCGCAACAGACGATAACGGTGGTACTTATGGTGCAAAAGGTGGAAACTCTTGGGCAGTTTTAGCTAGGTCACAAGCTACGGGATCTTATACACAAGCAATAGGACACTACACAGTAGCTAGTGGAAATTATAGTATTGCATTAGGAAGGAACGCTACCGCCAGTCATATTGATTCAATAGTTATTGGCGAAAGTGCTTCATCTTCTGCGGGAGATCAAATTACATTAGGTCACACAGATCAAACTGTACGCATTTCATCTTCTTATACTCTACCACAAACAGACGGCACAGCCAATCAAGTTCTGACCACTAATGGCTCTGGAGCGGTTACGTTCGCAGACGCAGGTGGTGGTGGAATAACAACAGGCAAAGCAATTGCTATGGCAATGGTCTTTGGATAATAGGAGAATAAAATGACTGCACCAAATGTAGTTAGTGTTGCAACTATAACTGGTAAGACGGATGTGCTTGCGGCAACAACAACAGCCACAGCAATAACAACTGCGGCAACAAGTAAACTTTTAAAGATAAACTCAGTTATCATAGCTAACATTGATGGCACAAACGATGCTGATATTACTCTTGATTTGTTTAGGTCTAGTACAGCTTACAAGATAGTAAGCACAGTAACAGTGCCAGCAGATGCTACTCTTATGGCTATAACTAAAGACAGTGCAATATACTTAGAAGAAGGTGATGCACTTAGAGCAACAGCAAGTGTTGATGGAGACTTACAGGTTATCTGTAGTTATGAAATTATATCAGAGTAAGACATGAAAAATAGTGTGCATGACAATGGAGGCTTTATAGGGCGTGTAGCAGACTATACGGCAACTGATTATTATACTACTTTGGAATCAACTAACTATGCCGTGGAAAACGGAGTGTATACTAATGTTTCAATGGCTACAGGTTTTGCTAGTTCAACTAATGTTGTGTTTTCAACAGATGGTACAAAGGTTTATTTCCATGAGAGTGGTACAAGCTATGGGAATTATGCAACTTTATCCACACCTTCTGATTTAAGTACAGCTAGTTCTTTAACTTCATATTCAGTAAGAAACAATATTTCAGTTCAAGGTCTTACTTTTAATCCTACTGGAACTATGCTTTATTATGTAGGTTATTCTGGAAATATCTATATCTCTGCTCTGTCAACAGCTTGGGATATAAGTACAAGAGGTTCAGAGACTATTATTAGTTTAGGTATTTCAATCCCAACAGACTTCCAGTTTAATAATGACGGAACAAAAGCATACGCTATGCGTAGTGGAAATATATATGTTTGGCCGTTATCCACTGCTTATGATTTTACTACTAGAGGTACTAGAATAACTCAGTCTTTAGGTAGTGGGGACCAACAAGGATTTAGATTTAATTCTGACGGCACTAAATTATTTACACTACACGGGCAGGATAATTCTGGCGCAAGAATTGTAGAGTTTAGTTTAAGCACAGCCTACGATATTAATTCAATAGGGGTAGGTACTACTCATTCAGATATTGGTACACAAGTAAGTGACCCACACGGGTTTACTTTTTCTCACGATGGTACTAATTTTTATGTAGTTGGAGAGAATAACACTAATGTATATGAGTACAGTTTCACTTCAAATGTTACAGTTAACCAAAACAAAAAGAACTCTGGCATTTGGAGCATGGGTGCAGATTATCTTAATGCAAGCCTAGCTGTTACAGGTTTAGATATAGATACTGTCTATGGTACTACATACCTAAGAGAATTAACATCATTCCCATCAGCCACTTTTAGTTCAGGCTCTGGAGGTTCAGGCCAAATTGATGTGACTTTTATATTTGATATGACTTTCAGTACCACAGATACTGGATGTATATTAGACCAAGGTGGAGGTACAGATGGATTCTATGTAGGTACAGTATCAGGAGGCAATCTTAGGTTGTCTACTTCTGGTGCAGTATCAGGTGTATCTAATGAAACATCTACAACAACAACAGATATGTCTGTTTATGCTGGTGTAGCTGGCCAGCTTATCGTTACCATAGATTATCAAAACCATATTCAATGTTGGTGGAACGATAGCACTAACGGAATTAATCAAATAGTTTCTGTAGATTATAATGGGGATGGAGATTGGGCAGGTGGTAATGCGGCAAAAGTAGGTCAAGGGGCTACTGTACATGGAGGTCAAGATGAATCAATTTTTACTGGCACAATAACTAGGTATCGAGAAATCACAACCTACGTTGATACAAGTACATTTTAGGAGGGTTACAAAATGAAAAATGGTGGCCTAATAACCAAAACAATAAACACTCCTACGACTAGTTTAGCTAGTGGTGTCTGGAGTTTGCAAGAACAATACGAAGCAGAAACTAATAACACTTGGCCTAAAGCAGGATAAAACAATGACACGGTACACAATTAACAAAAGCTATCCTAAACGATTACCTCACAGGATAGTTTTGTCTGATGGAACAACTCGTACTGACAACACAACATTTACAGATGCTGAAATAGCTGATGCTGGTTACACTGCTGTATCTGACATGCCTTCACACACAGAAAGTCAGCAAGTATCTTGGAATGGTGCTGATTGGTATGTGCAAGAAATGGTAGGCAGTGTATATGATGTAAGAAAGTATGCACAACAATTAATACTTAACTATTGTCCTGAGTGGAAGCAAAGAAACATAACCAACAGGTCAATGGAGCTAATACAAAAGGGTTCTAGCAATTGGACAGCAGAAGAACTAGCTGAATACAATTCTAACCAAGCTATCTGGGCTAAGATAAAAGAAATACGTGATGCTTCTAATACACTAGAAGCTATGTCGCCTATACCTCACGACATCTGGTTAGACGAACATTGGCCTAGTGATATTAATATATAAAATTAAAGGGGCCTTAACATGGCAATACAATTAGACTTATCAACAAGTCAATACGGAACAGCATTTACAGGTGCATACTTCAGAATAGTAACTGCATCAATCTCAAGGGAGAGAGAAGATGGCTTTTCAGTAATGATAGACTGCTCTGGATTTGCGACAGCAACACCAACAGACGATACTCACCCTGTGGACTTCCGCAGATACCATGCACCTCTAGCTACTATTGAAGCTACAGCAGGTGATGACTTCTTATCTAAATGCTACACTTGGGTAATGACACAAGAAGACATGACGGGTTCTTCAGCAGTTTAATGTAAAACTTAGGAGTAATTAATGCTCGGATTTTCCCCACTCGCCTCTGCCCCACTTGGCGATGATGGGGTTGTAACTTCTAGTGTTATTCAATTACAACCTATAGTTACAGGTAGCCCTGTTGTTGGCTCTCCAAGTATAACTCAAGGTACTAATTTTACGCTTACAGTTATTACTTCTGGACAACCTTTAGTACCTACAATCACACTGGTTGAGGATGAAGTAAGTACAGCAGACCCTATATTAACTGGTGTACCAGAAGTTAGCACAGCTTCAATACAACAGAATAACTCTCTTGTAGTTAGTAATATTCTCACAGGGAGACCTGATGTAGAAAGTGCAAAAGATCCTAACGTAATTTATGAAGAGGTAGTACAGCAGATGTTTGGTGGTTGGCCTAAAAGAATATACGATCATACTGATCTAGCTATATCTAGAGGTCACTCTATAGGATATAGAACTCTCTACAAGTTTGGTTATAATCCAGACGTAGATACTCAAGAAGAGACAGTTTGGGGTAATGCTGGTAACTATATATGGTTAGACAGTGCAGTTAATATGTTTGTAAGTAGTACAAGCGTAAATGACAGTGGTACTGGCACAGGAGCTAGAACTATTCTCATACAAGGTCTAGATGAGAACTACAATGAGATAGAAGAGACTATAACTCTAAATGGACAAACACAAGTAACTACTCAGTTGTCGTATTTAAGAATATATAGATCTTTTGTTACTTTAGCAGGTTCTAATGAAGGCACTAGCGGTGTTATATACATAGGTTCTTCTGGTTCTACAGGTGGAGTTCCTAACTCTTCAGTATATGCTAGTATAAGTATAGGTAATCAGACACAGATAGCCGCATATACAGTACCTGCTGGATATACACTATACGTAGACGAGATTAATTTTACTGCGGCTGTATCTCAATCTAATAAGTTAGTCCACTGTAAGTTTAACAGTAGAGATTATGAGTCTAACGTATTTAGAACAAGGTTTGTACAAGTAATACAGAGCAATCAACTAATACAATCTTTCAAGTATCCACAAGGGTTCGCAGAGAAGACAGATTTAGAGTGTAGAGTATCTACAGACACAAGCAACACAGCAATCGGAGCATCTTTTCAAGGTGTATTAATTAAGAACGAAACATAAGGTTATTTATAATGAAAGTCGGATCTACTCTACGTAAAGCAAAGTATGCTAATGACATATTTACTACAGAGCCTGAAGCTATCTCTAGATCTATGGATTTAGGACTTGGTGGAGCTACTCACGTATCTGACTACAATGGTCAAGCTATATACATGCCAGCAGAGAGCCATGAGGCTTACATAGCCTACTATGAGGGGGGTGAGCCTACAGAAGAGCCAGAGAAGCCCTCAGTGGACCGTATAGAGGCTCTCAGAGCTATTGTACAAGAGATACTAAAGACAGAGTTCTCTAAAGCTGATTATCAAGGAGAGAAAGTCACTTTAAATAAGCCTAGACGTATCAAAGGTGGCAACAAGAAGTTTGAAGTCTTTGTACAGTCTGGTGGTAAGGTAAAGAGAGTTACATTTGGAGATCCTAATATGGAGATCCGAAGAGATGACCCTAAAGCAAGGGCTAATTTCCGCTCTAGGCACTCTTGCGACACAAAGAAAGATAAAACAACGGCTGGCTATTGGTCATGTCGTATGTGGGAAGCTAATACATCGGTAGGTGATATGACTAAAGCAAATATTGAAGGTAAGATCCTTAAGACTGACGACGAACAACGATTAGTCTATGGTTGGGCTTCAGTAGTAACCGAAAAGGGCGAAGCTGTAGTAGACCGACAGGGTGATGTAATAGAGGCTGAGACTTTAGTTAAAGCTGTTAATGAATTTATGGAGCATGTGCGAGTCGGCAAGGCTATGCACACTGGGGATCAAGTTGGTGTAGTAGTACACTCCCTCCCAATCACTAAAGAAATAGGTGATTCTCTAGGTATCCAGTCTGACCGTGAAGGATGGGTTGTCGCTTACAAAGTATTCGATGATGATGTCTGGGCAATGGTGAAGTCTGGTGAACTCGCCGCGTTCTCTATAGGTGGACGTGCTATTAAGGAGGAAATCTAACTTGCCTAATCTCCTAAAAAACTTGCACCTTGAAGAACTTTCCCTAGTGGATCGTCCAGCCAATGCACAGGCAATGGTTAGCCTCTTCAAGCGTGACAATTCCTTTGAAGGTATTAATAAAATGAATGAAGAAATGGAAACTAAAGTAGCTAATTATATGAAAGACAAGGGTTGTGGTCGTGCAGACGCCATGAAAGCTCTTGGATATGACATGGAAAAAGCTGAAGAAGTTACAGAAGAAGCAGAAGTTGCTGAGAAGGCAGAAGAGGTTAATCCTCTAGAAGCTGAAGTAGAAGCATTGAAATCTGAGAATGAAACACTTCGTAAAGGTCTTATAGACAACGGCTACGTTATAACTGCTGATGCAATCGAAAAGAAAGCTGAAGTAGAAATGATGGACATAGAAGGTGAGATGGTAGTTAAATCTGACATCCCTGCTCCAGTCCTTAAAGCACTTGAAGCGGCGGCTTTAGAAAAAGCTGAGGTTGCTCTAACTAAGAGTGCTGAAGAAGCTCTGCCACACTTTGATTTAGCTGTAGCTAAGTCTCTAGTAGAGAAGTTCGCAGAAGAAGAAAAAATCATGGAAGCACTAAAGGCGTGTGACGCATCTATTGGAGCCTCTATGGAAGAATTTGGTAAGTCCGATGTAGACGGTGAGTTTGCCTCATCTTCAGACAAACTAGATAGTCTTGTAAAGTCCTACATGGACGACAACCAACTAAAGAAAAGTGAATACGCCAAGGCTTACGCTGTTGTAGCTAAGACTGACGAAGGTAAGTCACTTATTAACAAAACCTACAAAGGGGAATAATCATGGCGGTAATGCAGTCTCGTGACAACCGTACTTTCATCGCTGGGGAAGATTTATCTTCAGCACAATTCAAATTCGTAACTCTTGAGTCAGATGGTCAAGTAGACCTAGCTGATTCTGCTGGCGAAAACGCTATCGGTGTTTGCATCGTAGGCGGAACTGCTGGCAACGCTGTAACTGTAACCGTTTCTGGTTCAGTAATGGTAACTGCTGGTGGCACTATTGCCGCTGGAGCCGCAGTACAAACAGACGCCGCTGGCGATGCTTTAACAGCCGCAACTGGTGACGTTATCTTAGGCTATGCCCGTGAAGCTGGTGTAGATGGACAAATCATCGAAATAGAAATGATCCAAGGTGGCAACTTAGCGGCCTAAATCAGCATTTTAAAGGAATAACATAATGCCATTATTAACTCCCTCTTCAGTACATATAGATCAGCCGTTATCTAATTTAACGCTTGCTTATGTACAAGAACAAACAAACTTTATCGCTGACAAAGTATTCCCAACAGTGGGCGTACAATCTCAGTCAGATAAATATTATATCTATGACCGTGCAAACATGAACCGCACAGGTGATGTTAAGAAATTAGCTCCTCGTACAGAAGTTAACCGTATTGGGATGGCTCTTTCAAGTGCCGCTTACTACGCTGACGTATATGGTTTAGGCATGGACTTCGACGAGCAAACACTTGCTAACGAAGACTCAATGTTAGAAATACGTTCTGCTGGTGCAGAGACATTGACAAACCGTCTGTTAATTGATCGTGAGGAGCGTTTCGCTTCTACATTCTTTAACGCTGGTGTCTGGACAACGGACGTTACTCCAGCTAACTTGTGGTCAGATTACACGAACTCTACGCCTATCTCAGACGTAACTACAGGTCGTCGCACAATGCAACTTAAGTCTGGTGGATTTAAACCAAACACAATGGTTGTAGGTAAAGAAGTACGTGACGTATTAATTAACCACCCAGACATCTTAGCTCGCTTAAACGGTGGAGCAACTGTAACAAACACTGCTTTGATCACAGATGCTAAATTAGCTGAGATCTTTGAAGTAGAAAACTTCTACGTAATGGAAGCTGTCAAGAACAGTTCTGTAGAAGGTGTTGCTGAGAGCAATGCATTTATCGGTGGTAAGAACGCTCTACTAGTACATACACCTCGCTCATCAGGTCTTATGACACCTGCGGCTGGTTTAACATTCGCTTGGAACAATATCCCAAGTGTAAACAACTTAGGTGTTACTGTAGAATCTTTCTCTGACGATGCTCTTAAGCGTCAGCAAGTTGCAGAACATATCCAAGTGAAAATGGCATACGACATGAAAGTCGTCGGTGCTGACTTGGGTTACTTCTTCGAAGCAGTAATCGCTTAATATATATAAAATACTGGTGAACCCTGAGCTTAGTTGCTTGGGGTTGCACCCAAATAATAAAAGAACATAATAATATCCTTATAACGGAGTAGTCCTATGCACCCATCATACTTGGGATGGCAGGTTGATTGGCCTGTCTTTATTAAAATGCCTGTTACGGCAGACAATCGAGATTGGAAACGTGGAGATCACTTTAACTGGTTAGAGCGAGGTTTGCATCAAGATAAAGTTGCAATACTATACGCTTCTGGTTACTTGTACCACAATGAAGAATTAGTAGTTCAGACAAAGGTTGGAGATAGACTATCAGAGTTCTCTGGTAAGCAACTCGAAACACTTGTAAACTTACTTAACAGCGAAGTTAAGAGCAGAACCTCTAGCACAACAGAGTTTAACACTAAGAAGTGCAAGAAGTCAAAGATAGATGATAAGCAACGAGGTCTTATTCGTCGGTTCTTAAATAACAATCGTTGGGTTACGGAAGACTACTATAAAA
>Ga0209716_1002975_pt1 | contig 10700 bp, 7 predicted proteins | sample COGITO_mtgs_1205_FD_184811 | JGI IMG/M metagenome (GOLD analysis project Ga0209716, IMG submission 184811) | Pelagic marine microbial communities from North Sea - COGITO_mtgs_120531 (SPAdes) (version 2) | ecosystem: Environmental > Aquatic > Marine > Epipelagic ...
TGGCTTCCACTTCAAATGGTTCCAAGGATTCAAAATCCTTTGATTCACCTCCCTGAAGGCCATATTGTGCCAACATGCGAGTCGTTACCGTCTGGATTTCTCGTTTCTTCCATTCTTCGTCCTTGACATATTTCAGATAGCCCGTTGCTTCCTCAACCCGCTCGGCGTTACGAAGAAATTGAATCACTGATTTCGCCGCCCGCTCGTCTTGATAGCGGTGCAGTCGCCATTCAGCGAGTTCAAGCATGTGCTCAAAATTTGTTCCTCCAAGGGAACGTATCGCTGCAACGAATAAGTCTCGCGTGTATTTTTTGTCCTGCGTCTCGTCTTGTAGTTCAAAATTGATGAGCGTGTGCATAAGCAGCGCATGGGTCTTCTCGATTCCATGCTCAAGGTTGATCTCATTGATTATGGCCGAGATTTTGTTGGTATCCCGTCCCGCATTCTTTGAAGTTTCAATGAGGCGATAGGAAGCTTCATTGTTGAACTCTGTTGCGTTTTCTTTTGGTGTTTCAATGGATTCAAGCACCCTTGAGAGCCAAGACGCCATCCCTATTTTGTCAACGCGATGCACGGTAACTGCATCAGGGATATTATCTCGGTCAAGCCGAGAGCGAAGTACACCCGTGAGATGGGTGTAAATTTGGGTTGGGTACTTTTTCTTCGAGTCAACCCGAGGCCGCTGGTCGTGTATGAGACGAACGGCAGGATTTGCACGTACTAAATTTTTCAAGGGTCTGTGAGGGTATGGTCCAATGATCAACACCATCGATGGCTGAAAAAAGGATGAGACACCTCCAATTTGTTCTTCGAGCAAAATGCCCCAATCGTCAATCCTTTTGCCCAATAATTCGCTTTTATCAGGAAGGGTGAAGACCGGGAAATCTGCGTCTGAAAATATGTTTTGATAGCGGGACGTGCAAACAACCGCGACTTCAAGGTCTTTTCGGAGAGAAACCAAATCTTCGATATCCTGTTTCACGCTTGAAACATGCGTGTTGGTATATCCATCAATAAACACCAACAGGCCTTTTCCTTGGACCTCACGTTGCCACTCAACCCTTGATTCAGGAGATGAAATCAAACCTGTTTTTTCAAGGCCGATCCGAAGACAAAGGGCTGAAAACGTCAGCGGCAAGATTGGAAGGCGCCATGGCTGAACGATGCTTCTTGTCAAATGCTCCCCGATACGTAGGGATACAGATTGCTCCATTTTCCTCAGACGTTTCAGGGCCTGACGATCTCGAAGAGCAGAATTCATAGCAAAAATCACCTATTGAAAAATTGTTCAAGGGATTGTACGCACCGTTGTGCTGTCCCGCCATCCCAGAATTCTATTTCGGTACGGTCGGAACCAGATTGTTTTTCGATTTTTTCTAATTCGGATTGCAGTGTGGTTGGGGTTGCGAGTACGTTAGTTCCCTGAGTGATGGTAATCGGTCGTTCTGTGTTTGGACGGAGCGTGATGCACGGCACCCCTAGCCAAGTTGTTTCTTCTTGAATGCCTCCACTATCTGTAATCACACATCGAGAATGCATAATCCCATTCATGAAATCAATGTATCCAAGAGGGCCCATGAGGTGAATGGAAGAATTTTCAGTCAATTCATGCATTCGTCCAAGCGATTCAATTCTTGATTTTGTACGAGGGTGGAGAGGCCATATTAGGTCCATGGTTTTTGATACAATGAGCAATTCATCCAGCAATTTTCCGAGTGTATCTTCCACATCAACATTACTTGGCCGGTGTAAAGTAACCATGGCATATGTGTTGTGATGAAGAGGGACTTCTGTAACGAACAGTGATTTTTCTACTTCTGGTTTCATGGCCATCAAAGTATCAATCATTATGTTGCCAACACGAACAATCTTAGATTTCTCAATTCCTGTATTAAGTAGGTTTTCGTCACCATCGGGCGAAGGAGTCCATAATAAATCAGCAAGGTTATCCGTAACGATACGATTTAATTCCTCTGGCATTGACCTGTCGTTGCTTCGCAATCCAGCTTCAAGATGGATAACTGGAACCCCAATTTTTGAGGCAGCGAGAGCGCATGCAACCGTGCTGTTAATGTCCCCAATAACGATCGTGGCTGAAGGCGGCTTTTCTAGCAACAGGTTTTCATACCTTTCCAGAATTTTTGCTGTTTGTGCACCGTGAGTTCCACTTCCAACTTCTAAAGCAAAATCAGGCTTCCCCATGCCAAATTGCTGCATAAAAATTCCCGCCATTTCATGGTCGTAATGTTGTCCTGTGTCGATAAGAACAGGCTCGAAACCGGAATGCTCCCTAAGTGCCCTAAGTAACGGTGCTGCCTTCATTTGGTTAGGACGGGCGCCAACGACAATATGAATAGAATGAGACATGAATTCCCCTATATGCCATAGCATATCATGTTTACATTAAAATTAAGGCTTAACCACTATATCTTAGCATGATATGCGAACACCATGAGGGTTGATGTCATTGGTGTACGCAACACCCTCCATTGGACCTTTACACTTGATGATGAAGACGGAACATATACCGAAAAAATATCAATGGTTGAAACTAAATTCACAAATAAATTACCAAAAGGACACAGTATTGAGCAAATCCACCCCGACCACTTGGCATTGATCGCTTTGTTAGTTTGCCATCCATTTGTTCATCAAACCATTACGATCCCATGGGCAGTAAGCCAACGGTTTGCTCAATCCTGTTATAAGATTTCAAAATATGATGTTGTTTTTGACAATACCAACTATTTACCTTATTCTCCAGGTTCTAACGCCCGTCCTGCTTTGGCTTTTTCGGGGGGGGCAGATTCAACAGCCAGCCTCTTAGTCATGCCAACGAATACATTGTCCGTATTTATGGATCGTCCTCTAAAAAGAAAGGTTTCGATGTATAACAAATCTGCCGCATATGCAACAATTAAGCATGCAAAATCATGCGGATTTGATGTACTTAGCCTCGAGTGTGATGTTGAGTATATCCGGCAGCCACTCGGATTTCCAACTGATTTGGTTCCTTCTATTCCGATAATTGCACTTGCTTCCAGCCATAATGTTGATTCTATCGCCTTTGGAACAGTCATGGAATCCGCATATCGAATTGGACATCAGAACGCAAGAGATTATGAAACATCTCACCATTTTCGCCTCTGGGGTCGAATGTTTAGAGATGCGGGATTGCCACTTTATCTTCCTGTTTCAGGGGTAAGTGAAGTAGGCACGAGCATCATTGTGTACAATTCATCATTCTATCCATATACTCGATCTTGCATTCGTGGCGAATACCCAAATGCGTGTGAAAAATGTTGGAAATGCTTTCGGAAAAATATGCTTGAAGCAAAAATCAAAGGAACAGGTGTTGGTGAAACGTATTTGTTAAAAGGTTTAGGAATTCCTGAAGTTCAGAAGAAAATGCAAGCATTTCCCATCAGTCATGAGAATGTATTAGCTTGGGCGCTTGAAAAGAGTTCTGGAGAAACATCTGATATTGTGTTACAGCGATTAGAAGGATCTCGGCGCAACCTAGAATTTCTCGAAACATATTTCCCAGGTGCATTGGATTTAATGCCAGAACAGTACCGTTTGATAACAAAATCAAAATTGGCCGGTTTTATGAGACCAATGGATGAGAAGTTTTGGTTGGAAGTCACATCTCACTCGATGACTGCATGGTTAGAATCAGATGCCGCTGTCCAAGCAAAAAACAATTTTGACGACTTTATGTTGAGTCAATACCCAACAAATCCATAATTGAATTCACACCATTGACACTGGGAATTGGATCCGCTTTCATCTCAAGGAGTCTGCTAATTTTATGATTGATATCGTTTTCGTTTGGCAAAAATACTAGCCCCCATCCGTCACTTTCAGCCTCTTTACAACGAGCAACTTGGTCATCCATTCCTGTTTCTGTATTTGGAATAAAAAGGGTAGGGATGCCGAATCTTCTCATCTCGTGATATGAATTGTAACCTCCTGCTTGTACAGAGGCATCAAAACCATGAGCATACAGAGCGTTTGGATAGTCTCGGATGACTCTTAATCTATCATGGATAAATGGTAGACGCTCCCCGAGCATGGATTCTCCTAGAACAACGAAAACGTTTGGGTGAGAGTAAAGTTCTTCGAGAACAATCTCTAAAGTGTGTTGAATTTTATTTATCCGCCCTGCCCCGAGTTGAACGTATACTACTTTCCCGTTTTCCGGTACTGAAAGACGAGAGCGTGCAAAAGTTCGGTCCCAAGCCTCACTAGGTTCAACAGCCATTATAGGTTGGACGATATTGACATCAGGTTGTACATGAATCTCTTTTCCTTCGCTGGGAACAATCACTCCATCAAAAAAAGATAAACTGTCAACGGGAATGGTTTTGTTTAATTTTAGGGAACCGCGACGCATCCACCATTTTTCCATTTGAGGTCGTGATGCAATAGCATTTAGCATGCCTCTGTAAGGAAAAGCGCCATCAAACATGAACCACCGGGGTCTGTGTGTTTCAAAAATCATATGCAGCATGTCTTCCACCAAACCGTTCCATTGTGTTGAAGTCATGTCTGCGTGCTTGTAACGACCAGCAAGATGGTATGTTGGAAACTGCTCATTGTACAGAATATGAAGCGTCGGCATTGGAGTGAAAAATATAATCTCAAGAGTTGGGTCCGCCTTACGCAAGGCCCTCGCAACAGCGTACATTCGGGTAAAATGGCCAAATCCAACTCCATTTGTTGGAAATAGTACTATGCTATTATTAGATTCATCATCTTCAATTAGGTCAATTTTAGCCGATGATTTATTTGGCTTTTTACCAAGCTTTTGAAACCCTAAGTTTAGTGCAAAAAGAGGGAAAGAAATCGGAAGAAGGAGTAATCGCCACGGGTGTCGAACTGCGGTAGTCAAGTGAAGGCCTAATTGAAACGATGCAGTATTCCTCAACCTGCGAATCTCTCTTTTGTAACGGTTATCTCTTTTCAAGATCGAATCTTGTGATGGATTATCGGGGAATGACTCTTTTCCACCATCACTCATATGTGCTCGTAATTTTATTACTTCTTGATGTTTCGTCTTAATTGAAAAACTAAACTCTCATTCCCATTCAAAAGTTACACATCCAAGGAGACATTTTGCAAGGAATACGGAGGGTCCATCCAATCAAGATATTGATTCGTTTTTTCTGAGACTCCAGTTCTCCACGGTATCTGGATTATTTCAATTCCAGGACCATATGCTTTCGACCACCAAGACAAATCTGAATCAAAATGCGACTTGAACTGCGGGGCAAGATACTGTAAGTTTTGTTTTTGAAGAGCCCAGAGAGCATGTTGGGCGGTACGAAGAGGTTTGGTAGAAAGGAATGTCGTAATTTCTTTGGAATGTGGGTCTATTTTCCTCCCTAATGGTCCATTTTTATGAAAACATTTCCAGCATTTCCCGCACCATTTCCCATCAACGCCCCTGAGGCATGAGTTTACTGATTCAGACAAAACACTCTGTTTACAGATTTTGATAGCTCCAGCCTCTGATATATGATTGATTGGAAGGACATAAGAAAGTCCCGCTTTGGAAAATTGACCCTTCCAGTATTTCCAGTAATGAGATTGAGAGAAATCACGAAATGTCCTCCCAGATTTTAGCCATGTATTGTCGATAGGAGTTCCGAAGGCGATGCCTCTTATATCCAAATAGTCTGCAAGCAGAATGAGATGAACACCCGCAGCGTTGGCAGATGAAAACCCAACATTTAGGCCATGGGCCAGACGAATTCGTTCATGATTTGAGGGTATGCACAAAACCTTTCGTTCCATTTTTTCTTGAATCGCTTGGAAGGTTCGTTTTGGAATTGAATGATCCAACATTGATACAAAGTCCCTCAAATGGTAGGCTAGGATAGTTTCATCTGGTAGAAGTAGGAGGGCTGCAGTGGAATCAATCCCTCCTGAATACGACAATGCTAGGCCTGCACCTGCTTTCCTCTCAGTGGGCTTCCACTGCTTTGCTTTAGGAATCCAAGGAGATAAGAGAACTTCCAAAGCGAGATGCAGAAGATTAGGGGAAGTGTCCTCAAGAGCAAAACCCTCCGGCATATCCCAGTAAACCCACCCCCACGGATGACGCAACCAAAGGCGCTCACCTTCTTGGTACCAGTTCTTCAAGAGATTATCTTCATCCCAAATTTTATTTTTATGAATCACAGGCTCTGGCTCGACATAACTTATGGATGAACTGAGCTTTATTCTCGCTCTGTTTGCGTAATTTCCCTGATCTGAACCTGGATTGAGTTTAACAAATGTAAGAAGTTCACCCCATTTTCCTTGGTTGTAAAAACTACGAATGACAATATCTTGAGCCATAGATTTATTTGGAGTATCTTGCGACAGTTCTTCCATTGCTTCTTTCCTGGATTCTGTCATTTTGCCTGCGTTGTAGAGCCGGCGAATTTTCTGTCGTCTGAATCTATTACGTATCGAATCAAACAACCTCATGAACGCAGCACGTGGGGCATTGAATAATTCTTTTTCGGCAATATAAATCTACATTCTAGTGTTGCGAAGAATATGTGTAGTCGCTGCTCATCCCCAAACCATGTCGAAAGTCCTGCTTACCGGCGGTACAGGGTTTATCGGAGTGAAATGCTGCCAAGTGCTTCTTGACGCAGGATGGTCGGTACATGTCTTAGACAGCCGCCCCCCAAAATCAGATTCAACTTTCTATGGAGACGATAAATTCTCATTCCAACGAGGCAATATCTGCTCTGCTATGGATGTTGAAAAAGCGATTAAGGGGTGTGATGCTGTAGTTCATTTAGCTGCTCAAATTTCAGTCCCGGAGTCCTTTGAACATCCAGAAGAGAATTATCATACCAATGTAGTGGGAACCCAAATCATATTGGATGCTGCCCTCAGCCATGGCATTACTTCACTAATTTCAGCTTCAAGTGCAGCCGTTTACGGCGATGCTGACCAGCTGCCACTCAGTGAGGTACATGCTGGTTCATGCCTCTCCCCCTATGCTGAGAGTAAATGGGAGAACGAACATCAAATTCAACAATCTCGAAAAGATGGGCTCAATGCCATTGCGTTGCGTTTCTTCAACGTTTACGGGCCTGGCCAAAGTGCCACAGGAGGATACGCTTCGGTCATTCCAAAATTCATTGACATGATGTCAATAGGGGAGGCTCCAACAGTACATGGGGACGGTTCACAAACCCGAGATTTTGTTCATGTTCGTGATGTAAGTGTGGCGATTTTGAAGTTGCTTGAACTTCAAGAGCCTTTTAGGCATAAGGTCGCAAATGTATGTTCTCAAAACGAACATTCAATTCTCAAATTAGTAGAAGTCATCAATCAAGGTCTAATTCTCAATAATTCACTGGAGAATCCGTTGAAATCTATTTTCAAAGACATTCGACGGGGGGACATTCATCGTTCATTGGGAAGCAATGCGCGGCTACAAAGCATGATTGACTGGACTGCTGAAGTCAACTTTGAAGAAGGTATTTTTGAACTCATTAATGAGGTTACCCAGAGGTGAAGTATTGAACATTATATGGGTGACAGTGCGGAAGCTTAACGATTTTTGTTCAACAACAACGTCGGCTCTTTCCAACGGATTGATTGACGCAGGACACGAACTTATACTGATAAATGGAGATTCTGCGGGAGTGCATAGCGGTCAGAAGTGGGCCCACGTCGGGCTAAAGCAGTCCTCTCGGCGGGGCATGAAAGCATCAAGTCTAGCATCATCCGCAGCAAAATGGTTCACCACCAATAAGCCAACTCACATTGATGTTGTGGTGATAGATTGGCCTCTGGTACCTCGGTTAGCTCCGGTATTGAACAAACTTGGTTATCAGATAACCCTCATGGATCGTTCACCGCCAGCGGATGCATCGTTACTTGGAAAATTGCAATGGCGTGTGTGGAAACGTGCATGGAACATGGTGAAAGTAGGTGTCATAAACCGAGGCTGCGTTGTTTCCGAGCAACATCTCAAATTTATTCAACAACGGTGCTTTGTCGCCCCAGAAAGAATGTATATTATTTCTGCAGGAGTTGATTTGGAACTTTTTTCACCGTCTAAGAATCGAAATTTATCCGACGGATTACGCCTGGTCTATCATGGACAACTTGACAAGCACAGAGGGGTTCTTTCTCTTCCAATGCTCGTTCAGAAACTTGTTTCTCGGGGTATCAAAGCTCAATTGACACTTGTTGGGGACGGGAATGCTGTGCCTTCCCTAAAGAATATTCAACATCATTCACCGTGGCTTAACCTCCATGGCCGCATGAGCCAAAGTGATGTTTCTGCTCTAATTTCGAAACAACATATTGGATTGCTACCTATGCCTGAAACCCCGGTTTGGTCGCTTGCAAGCCCTCTCAAAAGAAGTGAATATTTGGCCTCAGGGTTACTTGTTCTCGGCCTTGACCATTCGGGGCATATTCTTGACGATACAAGACCAGAATGGTATCACCTCTTACCTCAACACGATTTTCATTCACTAGGAGTGGAATGGATGGCAGGTTTGAATCAAAATTTGATAGAAAGCGGATCTGAACAAGCAAGAGTGTATGCTAGTGAAAGGTATTCGTGGAATCAATCAGTGAATGTCTTCATTGATGCTCTTTATGCTTGTAAACAAGATGAGTAAGTCGCTGCCCAGCGTTGTTGAACTTCCGTAATATCGTGTTTCCCAGCGAAAAATACGATCTCTTGAGGAGATTCTATCATTTCGGAGAGTTGAACGCGCCATGCTTCAAGGTTTGGATCTGCCGTTGTTACTTCGTCTGGAAGTGAGTGGAGATGTTGATGTGCAAGTACAGGAAGACCGCTTCCTAAGGCTTCGATGACGATCATAGGTTGACCTTCATGCGAAGATGGAAGGAGCAACACGCTCGCTGTTTCAAGAAGGTGACGCTTTTCAGAATCACTTACCCAGCCTTTTGCAGTAACCCAGTCCTGCGATACATGACTTACGCCTGTCATGGTCAATTTTAAATCGGGATAGATCGCTTTCATGGACTCCGCCACTTTAACCGCGAAGGCGTGGCCCTTGACTGGATCGTTCCTCCCCATCAAAAGAAGATGGTGCCTATCACGTTGCTGTTTGGTATTGATAATACTCGGGTCTAACGGGTTTGAGACGCACAACAGCCCTCTGAAATGCTCCTCAAGACGATTTTTCCATTCATCGGTTAACACAACCATTCTGGTTTTATTATCATTCAATTGGCGGCGTACGGTTCTGCTTCGTTTGCTTGTTGAGGCCCCCAACCAAGAGTCAAATTTTCCAGAGTGGACATGAACAACACACGCCATGTTCTGCTTTTGAGCATAAGAGAGAAACCTGGCCTTTCTCCGCCAAGACCAATCTGCTGCAGTATGAAGGTGGACGACATCCGGCCTCTCCTCAGCAGAACGGCAGCGTCGAATCAATTCCTTTCTGGCTCGCCTGTACGCCTTCCATTTCGCCCAGGGCGAGCCAACGGTATGGGAGGAGAGAAGGTCTGCCTCCCACCCCTCAGGTGGGTATTCCGCCAGCGTTCGCATGACGTTAGCCATCCCTCCTGGCGTATCGCAAGGACCGATGTGGAGGACCTTAGGCATGGTTTACCCACTTCGTCATCGGATGAAGACCTAACGGCTCAAAAAGCCATGAAGACGCACATAAAGAAGGGGAGATATCAAGGGCAACATGGGATTCAAAGCATCATGGTCGTCGTACCTGCCATCGTAGAAGGCGTTGCTTTACTGGCTGCCATCGTACCGTTCGGGTTGCACCGATGGAACATGCACAAATGGACGGTTGAGCATGCAGAAACACACGTTCCTCAACCCTCTGAAGAGGAAATACCGCTCACAGTACTCTTGCCGGTGTGGAATGAAGCGAGAATCATTGAGAAAAAACTTGATGATTTGGCCAAACAGTCGGCTTCCTGCTCGCTACTCCTCATCGACTCGGCCTCGGATGATAGAACCGTTGAGTTAGCGAAAAAATGGCTCGAAGGCCATCCTAATGCATTTACAACATCAGAAGTATTGGTTATGGAACAGCGTGAAGGAAAAACTTCAGCCGTCATCCGTGCACTCAATCACCTCAACCAAGATACGAACGATGGCTTGGTCTGTATGACTGACGCAGATGCCCGACTTGGTCGCGGCGTTCTAAGACGATTGATGGATTGGTTTTCTGACCCTATGATCGGTGCAGTGGGGGCTCTACCTCAGAGAACGAACGCTCGGGAAGAGGAACTTGGACACCGGGCAATGTGGGAAAACATGCGCGTTTCGGAGTCCTACGTTGATAGTACTCCCTTTTTGGAAGGTTCATGCATGATGTGGCGGAAAAAGACGCTGCCCGTTGGTGAACTCAACGCGACTGCAAATGCAGACGACGCACAAATCGCTACTGCAATTCGCTGCCAAGGGTGGCGGGTCATCGTTGATGACCAAGCTGTGTTTTACGATGCTGCTCCTGAACTACCAAGCGAGCAACGTCGGCAAAAAATACGAAGGGCGCAAGGACTTCAGCGCCTGTTGGTTCGAAGAAGGAAGGATGGGGCAGGTGGGCGTCATGGGATGTTCAGTAAAATCATGAAGCGCCAATTCCATTTTCACATTACCGCTCCTCTCGCAGTTGGAATCGCCTCGATAAGTGCCTTATTGCGCTGGGGTTTTATTGGCCTTTATGGATGGCCAGCCACCT
>Ga0209716_1002988_pt1 | contig 10670 bp, 12 predicted proteins | sample COGITO_mtgs_1205_FD_184811 | JGI IMG/M metagenome (GOLD analysis project Ga0209716, IMG submission 184811) | Pelagic marine microbial communities from North Sea - COGITO_mtgs_120531 (SPAdes) (version 2) | ecosystem: Environmental > Aquatic > Marine > Epipelagic ...
GACGTCCCAGGCTGGACTAACAGTATCCAGCATCGAGAATATAAAGACTTAGTAGCAGAGCTTCCAGAAAATCCTCGAGTATTAGAAATAGGTTGCGGCTATGGCAGAAGTACTTGGGCTTGGTTAGATGCGCTACCGCCTACATCAACTTATTGTGTATTAGATAACTTTCGCTTAACTAGTAAGTGGCTTCATAAAAGTCAATATACAAATTATAAAAGAATAAATCCTATAATAGCAAGTTTTATTTGGAAATGCAATAAAAGAAACACTACACAAAGAGAAATATTTGATAAGTTTATATCATATCATCCTAATCAACAAATAATAAAAACAGTTTGGGAAATGGATTCCGATGACTGGATTGTAAGTAAAGAATTTACAAACAATTGGGATTTAGTATATCTCGATGATAGACATGAATATGAAGTTATGAAACAATGGTTATCAATATTTTCTAATGTTTCGATTGTATGTGGCGACGATTATCTACCGAGGTTCCAAGGAATAATTGACGCAGTTGACGAATATTCTAAAGATAAAAATGTATACAAACATATTACTCGCGCCGCAAATTTCTTTATTATTAAGAATAAATCAAGGTTGACAAATACATAAGTTCTGTTATAATAATATAATTATAGGAGAACAATATGAAACTGAAACTATTAGTTATTGGCCATGGTAGACACGGTAAAGACACTGTATGTGAAATGCTTCGCGACAAATATGGTTATAGTTTTGAAAGCAGTAGTAAGTTCTGTAGCAAGTTGTTTATCTATAATGATCTAAAAGACAAATACGGGTACACTGACGAAGAACAGTGCTATGCTGATAGACACAATCATCGTCAAGAATGGTACGAAGCTATTTGTGATTATAATATACCTGACGCAGCAACTTTGGGCAGAGAAATGTTTGCCGAATATGATATCTACTGCGGATTAAGAAACAAAAAAGAATTCCACGCTATGAAAAATACTGGTGTGTTTGATTATGCTATTTGGGTTGATCGTAGCGATCATCTTCCTCCTGAATCAAAAGACAGTATGAGTCTTGAACAATGGATGGCAGATTATACTATTGACAACAATGGTACATTAGATGATTTGAAATTTAATTTAGATAGACTAATGTGTTACTTAGAAGTCAGGTCGTAAATCACCCTGTTTCCAACGTACCCCTTCTTTTTGCATAATACGTTGACAGTTAGCACAGATAGTTTTTAAGTTATTAGGCCGACAATTAACTAAGTCACCGTCTATGTGAAATACGTTAAACTGTTCGTCATGCTTTGATTTAAATCCACATTTTTCACATACGCTTTTCTTTTCGTACCCGCGCTGCTTCCAAAATGGTATCCCGTGACCTAATCCGTTGCGTAAACATTTTTCGCACAGTTTACGATAGTAAGTTTTGTTGTTCTTTTTATAGTTTATTGCAGCTGGACGCAGCCCGCACTTGCATAATGGTCTCATGTCGTATTTAGCTCACCTTTTTGGTACCTTTTTCTGTGGTATATGCTAGGTGTTTTGTGTCTATTATAATAAATACTGTATAGAAAACACTAACATCCAACAGGAGAATAACATGGCATTAGTATCACCAGGCGTAGAAGTCAATGTAATTGACGAAAGTTTCTACACTCCAGCATCAGCTGGAACGGTACCTATGATCTTTGTTGCTACTGCTAGTAATAAAACTAGAAGCAGTGGGACAGGAACAGCAGCAGGTACAATTACAGCAAACGCAGGAAAACCATATTTGATCACTAGTCAACGAGAGCTTGGTGAAACATTTGGCGACCCTTTATTTTACAGCGACAACAACGGCAATATGATCCACGGTGGCGAGCTTAATGAGTATGGCTTACAAGCTGCTTATTCAGCACTAGGCGTGTCGAATCGTGTATACGTTGTAAGAGCTAATTTAGACACAGCAGAATTAACAGCAAGTGCATCAGCACCAGGCGGCGATCCAGCAAATGGCGCTTACTGGTTTGACACTTCAACAAGCAATTTTGGAATTCTCGAATGGAATAGCGCAGCAATTACAGTAACAGGCGGCCAAACATTTACAGCAAAAACACCAACAGTATTAACTGTAGTTACTGATTTAAGCGCAGGTTTAGCTAGTGCGCCGAAAGCATCAATCGGTCAAATTGGCGACTATGCTGTAGACGCAAACGATACAATGAACCGTTTGTACTACAAAACACCAGGTTACGGTACAACAGCTCAAAGATTAACAAATCGCGGCACTTGGGTAGAAGTAGGCAGCGACAACTGGAAAGCAAGTTGGGCAGTTACACGCGGTACAGCAAGTAACCCTGACTTAACAACAGCAGGTGCAGCAAGTGAAGGAATAGTAATTAATACTACTCCTGTAAACTTTACAGGTGCTGAAACAAATATTGCAGATCTTGTTTCAATTATTAATGCAGCAGGAATTGCAGGGGTATCGGCAGCACTAGTTGATGGTTCAATTGAAATTTACGGCAATAGTTTAAGTGCATCAACTGGCGGAACAGCTGATAGTAAAGTTGCTATTGCAGCTGGTGGATCAGGCGACTTGCTAGGAGACTTAGGACTTACAGCAGCTACCTATAGTACACCGAGACTACAGCCAGCACCACACACTAGCGTCCCTGAATTTAAATCAGGCGACACAACACCAGCACCGAGTGGCTCAGTTTGGATTAAAACAACTACACCAAACGGTGGCGCAAAACTGAGTGTTAAGCAGTACAGCACAGCTACACAGCTATGGTCAACTGTAACAGCACCACTTTACACTACGCCACAAGGCGCAATTTATGGGCTTGATAAAACTGGCGGTGGCACAAACTTATTAACTGGAGCACTTTATGTTAATGTTAATGTAGACGAACTTGCTAATCCTATTGGTAACTACAAAATCTTTACAAGAGCATCAGCAGGAGCAACAAGCATTACTGGTACAGTAGTTACTAGTGTTGCAGCAGGTACTTATACATTTACTTTATCTGAAACAAGAGCAAACACAGCAGCAATGACTGCTCCTGTAACAGTAAGTGTTATAACTACAGGTGCAACTACTGACGCAGATTTATTAGCAGCAGCAATTAATGCAAAAGGCTTAACAAATGTTATAGCACTAGTTGACGCACAAAATAGAGTTGTAATCCAGCACAAACTAGGCGGCGACATTAAGATTGTTGACACCGACGGTGGATTAGCATTATACGGATTTAGTGCAGCAAATACAGTAAACTTGTATGTAGGACCAAATGCAACTGGATTAGTAGCATCTAACTGGAAGCCACTAACTTACACAGCATCTGGTTCAGTTCCATTAAGTTTACCTGCACACGGACAATTATGGTATAGTAGTGTTGTTGACGAAGTAGATATTATGGTACATAATGGCGACACATGGGTTGGATTAAACTATGTTGGCGGTACTGGCTTATCAGCTGATTCAAGTCCATATAGCGGAACTAACGCAGAAGGACCGATGGTTTCAGCAACAGCACCTATTAAGCAAGACAACGGCAATAATCTAGTAGAAGGCGATATTTGGGTAAGTACAGCAGATGTTGAAAATTATCCAGCAATTTACAAGTATAATCCAACAATTGCAGCAACAGGTGCAAGTGGTTGGATCTTAATGGATAAAGCAGATCAAACAACTGAAAACGGTGTACTATTTGCAGATGCACGTGATGGCGATACAGGCGGCACAAAAGACGATGCACCAAGTGCAACTATTGCAGAATTACTAGTAAGTGATTATCTAGACACAGATGCACCAGATCCTACACTATATCCAAAAGGTATGTTGCTATGGAATCTACGCAGAAGCGGATTTAACGTTAAGCGTTTTGAACGTAACTATGTTGACTTAACAGCTAAAAACGTTCGTCAAGGTGGCGTAGATGCAGGCGCTCCAATGGCAGCTTACTACCCACATCGTTGGGTTACTGATTCAGGTAACCAAGCAGATGGTTCAGGAAGCTTTGGACGTCACGCACAGCGTAAGAGTGTTGTACAAGCACTACAAGCAACTGTTAACAGTAACCAAGATATCCGTGACGAAGAAAGTCGTCAGTTTAACTTAATTGCAGCTCCAGGTTACCCAGAGCTAATTGGTGAAATGATCACACTAAACTATGATAGACGCTTAACAGCATTTGTTATTGGTGACACACCATTACGTTTAACACCAGATGCAACTTCATTGAATGAATGGGCAACTAACGTTAAACTAGCACTAGAAGATAACGACAATGGTGCAGTTAGCTTTGACGAGTACATGGCTATGTATTATGGCGCAGGCTTTACAAGTGATAATGCAGGTAATAACATTGTTGTTCCAGCATCACACATGGCATTACGTACTATTATACTAAACGACCAAGTTGCGTTTCCCTGGTTTGCTCCAGCAGGTACAAGACGTGGTGGCGTAAGCAATGCTACAAGTTCAGGTTACATTAATAGCGAAGGCGAATTTGTTTCAGTAGCACTAAACACTGGACAGCGCGATACATTGTACAGCAACAGCATAAACCCAATCACATTTATTAGTGGTGCAGGACTTGTTGTATTTGGACAGAAGACTCGTGCAAGAAATGCAAGTGCATTGGATCGTGTAAACGTAGCACGTCTAACTGTTTACTTACGTGGACAGCTAGAGCTGTTGGCAAAACCATACTTGTTTGAGCCAAATGACAAGATCACACGTGATCAAGTCAAAGCAGCAGCAGATGCACTGTTACTAGAACTAGTAGCACTAAGAGCACTTTATGACTTCTTAGTAGTGTGTGATGAATCAAACAACACACCTGCAAGAATTGATAGAAATGAGCTATACTTAGACATTGCTATTGAGCCAGTAAAAGCAATTGAATTTATTTACATTCCGTTGCGTATTAAGAACACAGGCGAAATTGCAGCACTAGGATAATATGCGCACATAATGAGTGGAGTTTTACCTCCACTCATTGAGGCATAAATACTGTATAGGAGAACATAATGCCAATCACAACTTTACAAAATATTAGTGTACCTACTGAAGGCGCTGGAAGTAACTCATCATTATTGATGCCTAAACTACAGTATCGCTTTAGAGTATTACTAGATAATTTTGGTACTACTGGTGGACCAGATGGTACAAGAGAAATTTCAAGACAAGTAGTGGACGTAACTCGTCCAAACGTAAGTTTTGAAAAAATGACAATTGAAGCTTACAACAGCAAAACATATCTTGCAGGTAAGCATACATGGGAACCAATTACACTTACACTACGCGAAGATGCAAACAACAACGTACAAAAAGTTGTCGGTCAGCAGCTACAAAAGCAGTTCGATTTCTTCGAGCAGTCAAGTGCAGTATCAAGTGGCTCATACAAATTCCAAACTAGCATCGAAATACTAGACGGTGGAAATGGTGCAAACGGTGCAACAGTTATTGATCGCTTTAGATTAATAGGTTGCTACATTGAATCAGCTAACTACAACTCACTAGCATATGCTACTAACGAAGCAGTAACAACTACACTAAGTATTAGTTACGATAACGCTATCCAGTTTGGTGCAGACGAATCATTCGAAGGCATCGGCGAAGCAACTGCAAGAGCAATTGCAGCGTCAACAGGCGGAACAACTGTTACTGGCTAATACGCTTAGTTAAGGTTGGTGTTTTATATAGAAAGCGGAGATTGTCTGACAATCTTCGCTTTTCTTTATATACGCAGATAATTCGTAAGGATAAATATTAGTATGAGTTTAAAAGATGCATTCCTATTCAACCTTCAATCTGAGACACATTTGCGTGACGCTCGTCACGCAAATCAAATCTATACTCAAAACAACTTTGCGTTCTCTCCTAAAACAAAATACATCATGTTAGGTTTGATCCTAACGATGAAATAGGTAATAGTGCAACTTCAAATGTTTTTAGATTTCAAAAAGAATTAGGAGTATTAGTTAAAAGTGCAGACTTGCCTAGTTTTAGAGCAAGTGTAGAAAACAAACAACAATACAATCGTAAAAAGAATGTACAAACTCGAGTTGACTACGAAGATTGTAGAATTACGTTTCACGATGATAATACTGGTGTAACTAGAGCATTACTAGAAGAATACTACAGATATTATTTTGTTGATGCCAATAAAGTTACAAACGGAGTTGACGGTGCATATGGACCTAGAGACAAGTATTTTGCTAGAGTGCCCAGTTACGGTCTAGATAATAGCAAAAGAAATCCATTTTTTAAAAGCATTACAATTTATCAATTGTCACGCAGAAATTGGGTAGCATATACTTTAGTTAATCCTTTGTTAACAGCATGGGATCATGGCGATGTTAACAGTAATGGCAGTGAGTTCAATGAAAACACAATGAGTGTTGCATACGAAGCAGTACAATATACTAGCGGCACTGTTGCTGGAGACACTCCAGCAGGATTTGCAGATCAAAGTGTAGGTTATGATGTAACACCTAGCCCACTAGGTTATCTCGATGATGCTATGATCCCAGGCGGCGGCGAAAAAGGATTACTGCCTGCATTAATTGGGTTAGGTACTTCGGCGTTATTAAATAAAGCATTTGGTAATAGTAACAGTCCGAGCAAAAATATTTTAAAGCAAGTTGCAACAGGTGTTATCGGTGGAGTGGTAACTAATATACTATCACAAAATAAACTGCCGGTGCCTGATCCACAAAATCAACAAACACCTATAACTACAACATCTAATAATTCAAAAACATTATCTAGCAGTCAAATCGCCGGGTTGTTACTATCGCCTGCTATCAAGAATCAAGTAAATCCTGCATTAATTAACAGTGGAGCAATACCAAACGTAAGTGTTAATGACTATAATAATGCCTCTGCTTCGCAAAAGGCAGCATATGATTCGCAAATATCGAATAAAATTGCAGCTGGTGATCAAAAATTAGCACAGGTTGCTTCAAATGCACTTAATAATTTAGGATATTAAATTATGGAAAATAAAGATATTACTACAGAATTTTTTAACAATTTTTATAATCTAGAAATTAGTTATAATCCGAGCGAAGTAGACGCAGTTATAGGGTACTTCCTAAAAAGAGGTTTTGGAAAAGTTAGTGCTATTAATACAGCTAGTGTGTTATTACAACAAGCGAAAATTGATGATCTAAACGTGCAAGAATTAATTGATACTCTTAAAGGTGTAACTGATGTACAATTAAGTTTAATTGTTGCTCAAATTCTTAATTTTAATAGAGAAAAAACTAGTGTACTAGGTTTTAGAGATGACATAGAAATGTCTAATTTATTTGATCAAAGAAATGTTGTAATATGATATGTCACGTTTTGCACAAGGTAAATTCAATCTAAAAAATCCACAAAAATATATAGGTACTAAAACTCCTACATATCGTTCAGGGTGGGAATTTACTTTTATGAAATTCTGCGACGAACATCCTGCAATTGAAAATTGGGCAAGTGAAGCAGTACGTATACCTTACCGGAATCCCTTAACAGGCAAACAAACTGTATATGTACCCGACTTCTTTATTTCGTATGCAGATAAAAGTACTAAAAAGCGTGTAGAACTAATCGAAGTTAAACCTGCAAATCAAGCTCATCGAGAACGACTAGGTAATAGTAAGCACAATCAAGCACATTGGGTTGTTAATCAAGCTAAATGGGAAGCTGCAAGAGCATGGTGTAAACAAAAAGGCATAACATTCCGTATTGTTACTGAAGATGATATTTTCCACACAGGTAGAAGAAGATAAATAATAGTAGCATATAATGGAATGGAACCATGACAAAAAAATTAGAAGACTTATTAAACTTACCTGATTCAAAAGAAATTATAAAAGAAGCAGAAGTTCAAGAAGTAGAACAAGCAAAATACGAAATGGCTAACGTAGCCGAAACATTTCGCGATATTGAAGAGTTTGACAAAATTGCAGCAGCATTGCCGGCTATAAAAGGCTTAGGCAAAATGGCAGACGATGAGCTTAATGAAATTGCAGACAAGGCTATGAGTGCATACGAAGATTTAATGGACTTAGGTATGAATGTAGAAAGTCGTTATAGTGGCAGGGTATTTGAAACTGCTGGCGGATTGCTTAAAACTAGTTTAGATGCTAAAGTAGCTAAACTTAATAATAAATTAAAGGTAGTTGAGTTACAACTTAAAAAACAAAAGCAGGACAACGATAGTGCTGGACCGGGAGACGGTGATATAGTTAATGGTGCAGGCTACGTTGTTACTGATAGAAACAGTCTACTAGAGAAGCTCAAAGGCTTAGATAAAGATAAATAATACATATAGAACAGGGATCATTGCGCAATGAGATCATTTACAGAAATACTTACAGAGTCTAAAAAGACTTACGAATTTAAAATAGGCATTGCCGGGCCCTTGCCAGAAGGGTTTGCAGATAGTATGGAAACTTCACTTAAGAAGTTTAAAGTACTAAACATGACATCAGGTAAGAAAACACCAATTCAAGAACGTCCGCTAGACTTTCCGCAGTTACAAAATATGGAAGTTACATACTTTGAAGCAGAAGTTGAATATCCAACAACTAGCCAAGTACTGCAAGAATATGTAGGCAAGTGCTGCGGCATTGATCAAGCATACATTATTGTGCGCAATATAAACGATCCAAGAGAAGAATATCAAGAAATGAAAGACGATGCTCCATACGAAGCAATGTTGACCAAAGAAGACATGGGTGGAGAAACTGCACAAGAAGATGTAGCAGGCAATCGTGTAATGAGTTTATTAAAAGAATTAGAAACTGCTCGCAAGGAAAATGAACACAGCGGTGCAGAAGGTGCTCCAGTTGGAGAATCATCTGATATTGGTGATGCAGAAAATACTAAAGCAGTTGTAGGAGGCTGAAATTATGGATATGAAGAAATTAATCGAATCAATGGATCACATTGAAGAGTGCGGAATGACAGAGATGCCTGCTGCAATGCCAGCACCAGAAATGGACAAAGGCAATCCAGTAACAGTAAATGTTAGTATGAACGCAAGTGGTAAAGAACATGTTGCAGATCTACTAGACATGATGAAAAATGCAGGACTAGGTGGTGCAGAACCAGTAGGTGCTAAAATGCTTTCACCGCGCATGGATATGGAACGTTTGTCAGCAATGATGGGCGAACCAGCAGACGGGTTAGATGATCGTGAAATGGACCTTCCTGCTCCAGAATCATATTCTGCAGGGGACGAAAATGCAGAAGGTATGGTAAGCAACTGTTGCAGTGCTCCTGTTCAAGATGAGCGTAATGGAACTGGCAGATGTAGTGCTTGCGGCGAAGGCTGCGAAGCTGTTGCAGAAGAAGCAGTTGAAGAAGCTATGGACGGAGAGATTACCAAAGACTCAGTTAAGAAGAGTGCATTAGAATTACTAGTAGATATTGCAAAAACTTCTAAACAATACAAAGGCGAAATCACAGACGACCAAGTTCATTATTTAGGCAGTCTTGTACACGATTTTGATATGGCTGGTATTGAAACAGAAAAATATAGTGAAATAGAAAAATTATTCAGAACAGCGTCAAAAACTAATAAAGCAGACATGTCAATGATTCAACCAGCATATGCCCAAGCAAAGACATTAGACGAAGAAGCAGTTGAAGAAGGCGACTATGCTAACGAGCCAGACGCACAATATGGCGATATGAGTGACGCTATTCCAGATGGCAATGACTTAAACCGCAAAAAGAAAGCATATGCTGCTACACAAGATGGCGACAATCCAATGGCTGTGGAAAACATCAAAGCAGCATTGTATGCAGCATTAACTGAAAAGAAAAAGACTATGGTCAAAGGCCCAGACGGAAAAATGGTTCCAGACTATGCAGCAGACGGCAAAGGCAAAGATGATCTTAGCAAAGGTAAAAAAGATACCAAAACTACTGAAGGTCGTGGCAAAGTAATGGCTGGACGTGGACGTGGCAAAGACAAGCTAATGGCTGGCAGAGGTCGCGGCAAGAAAAAGTAATCTACGATGGGGTTACACCAAATAGGACCTTCGGGTCCTATTTTCTTGAGTAAATAGCTGTATGGTACAAGATGATATTGATTGGACAGCATACTTTGAACATATAAAACCTGTCTGCCCTTGGAGTGCAGCAGCATGGAAAAAGAGTGAAATTAAAATTACTCAATGGACAGGCGAATGGGAACATCTAGGCGACAATCAAGCTATTGTTTATATCGTTCCTAACTACAACCGTAGACGTTTAAAGAAACTGTGCAGTAAATTAGATGTTAGTTTAGAATACGAATGGCTGTGGAGCGAACCGCGATATGGCAAGTATGCTGCTCCTACGCATATCTTAATTCAACAAGATAGACGTAAACTGTTTGACCTAAGGTTCGATACAGGTTATTACGACGATATAATAGGATAAGTATTAATATGGCAGCATCATTAGACGGCGTCTTAATTAAAAAGGCGAATAAACAAGAAACATATACAAACGAGCAAGTTGAAGACTTGATGAAATGTATGGATCCAGACGAAGGGTACTTGTACTTTGCTCGCAAGTTTGCCTTCATTCAACACCCTGTTAAAGGTAAACTATTGTTTGATCCATTTGAGTATCAGCTACGCTTGATGCATAGTTATCATAACTATCGCTTTAATATTAATATGATGCCACGACAAACAGGC
>Ga0209716_1002992_pt1 | contig 10657 bp, 10 predicted proteins | sample COGITO_mtgs_1205_FD_184811 | JGI IMG/M metagenome (GOLD analysis project Ga0209716, IMG submission 184811) | Pelagic marine microbial communities from North Sea - COGITO_mtgs_120531 (SPAdes) (version 2) | ecosystem: Environmental > Aquatic > Marine > Epipelagic ...
ATTCTTGTTGTATAACACCATTCAGTGATTCTACTTCGTGTGAGCCATGAGACTTCTTATAGTAATCTAATACTAATAAACCTTGTTCATCAAGGTAATGGTCACAAACAGTATCAACATAGTTAGGGTGCCAAGGATTGTCATCAGAGTATTCTTCTGTGATGTATCTTGTAGTCCAACGTGATAATGTTTTTACACGAGTTACTGGGTGTGTTTTAACTTGTACGTTAATAACATTCTCTGCTTTGATTAACACAGGGTAAGGAGAAATCATCATTCTCTCTTCTGGTGTCATCATTTCTAGTTCAGCATCAGAAACAGTAGGTCTATCAATATAAACCCAAGCGCGAGATGTTTGTAATTCTTCCCATATAGCGGCATCTAAGAAGTTAAATAATGATGCACCATCAAGGGTAATATCTTTAGTAATCCAATCATACACTTCATCAGGTAATTCTTCTGGTAAAGTTAGTGATGATGGTTTACGTAATAAAGCACTAATCAATACACGAGCATACTGAGTTGTTAAACCCGGTAATTCACCTTCTGACTTGTAGAAGTCGTATTGTGCTTGTGACATACTAGGGCTAAAAGGCAATAGTAAGTTTGAGTAATCTTGTTCAATATATTCGTCGTGGGCTTTAGCGTGAGCTTCACCTTGAAGTACAGCACGAGCTTTCTTCCAGAGTGGTTTTAGTGACAAATAAGAAGCACTAGGAGTCTCAACACCACGTTTCTGCGTATTAGCCGCAGTCTTAATAAGAGCCATTATAGTTCTCCTTTTGTTGTTATTGTTTAATTAATTATAACTAAAAACACTAATACATAAAGTGTCTTAAGATATATTTAAAGATTAATATAGGGGGTGTTGGGTCATTATTCCGCCCTATTTTCTCCCATAGTTTATAGGCATCTCCCCGGAGTATTATCCCCGGAGAGTCCTGATAGGACTGTCAGACACTTGAGAGTCTGTCCTCTATTATCATTATTCCGCCCTATTTATTATTTTCCAACAAGTTAACCCTGCCATCTAGCTTTGTTACCTCTAACATCAACATGTGTGAATCTTTTATAACGACCCACCCCACCGTTGTGTGTTGTATTTAAGTAGTCGTATACCTTACTTGCAGGAACGCCTTTAACAACGATGTCCGCCGCCATACCTTTTACATGGTAAGAACCCTTAGCTCCGCCAATTTTAGCGTTGTGTGAAGGGCTTCTATAACCACTGTTTATCTTAATAGGCGCATCGAAGTGCGTTCTAATAGATTCTAGTAGCTCTAGTAGCTTTGGGTCTATACCTTGTTCTGGTAATGTCTTAGTGCCTTTGCACATGAACTCAGATTCTTTAAAGTTTTCAGATAGATAACCAGCTTTTAGTACTGGCTTCTTCTTGAATATGTTTGATAATTTTATGTTACTAAATTTCATGCTTTCCACTTATCTACCATCTTCTCACCTGAACGCCCTACGATATAACCACCTACACCAATTTGTAGTAAGTTCCATAGTTCTATTGGTAAGTCAATAGCATAAACTGTTCCCATAAGCATGTTTGCTACAGGGAAGATTAAATAATTAAGAGCAACAATTGCGATGATAACCATCATCAACAAAGGTCTCCAAGAAGCGGTTAGCCAGTTAGTTGACTTTGCTTCTTCTAATACTATTTTGCCTCTTAATTCTTCAAGGCTGTCTGTGTGTTCTAGTAGAGCTAGTTTAATTTCTTTCTCTACATCTAAGCTCTTGTCACCGTCAGGGATAAGGCGTTTAACCAAATCCCCAACGATAGGAGCTAATACTGTTATCAGTGGTCCCATAAGGAACTCCTTTCATTATAATACTTCTTCTAATACCCAACTTGTATCGGGTCCTGCGTATTGGTTGTTAGAGCTGTTGAATGCTCGGATGTCTACACTAGCAGTAGTAGTGTCACCTATCCAGCCCATCCCTAAAGTAGCACCATTATACCAATTAGATTGTATATTACTCCATTCATAAGCGGTTTCACCCACGTCGTTTTCCCAATGAGCATATAGCCGAGAATCTATTCCAAATTCAACCCCCCAGACTATTACTTCGCCTTGGTTTAAAGTTTCATATTGATAAGTGTTTCCAGAAGGGTTGTGACCAATAGTTGTCTTTATTTCCCATTTACCCGGCATTACAACTATGCTCCCCATAGAAGTTTTCCTTTGGGCACTTCTTGCAAAATCATACTGTAGATTACCTACCTGATTAACGGGTATGTTAAGGTGGGTTATCATTAAGTTAACGTCATCAGTAGTGTCTGTATCCATTACATCTGATACCACCGTGTGTGTTTGGGCTATGGTCATACTAGAACCTGCCAAGGTGTTTCCCTGTGCGGCAGAATAAGCTATTACCGTTGTCCATTGACTTTCTGAGGTTAAGTTTGAGAAATTTTGTGTGTTATACACAGTGTCGCTGCTTGCATAAATTGCAATAGCGCCACCCTGATGAAGGTGCCCCGTGTGTGAAAGAATTGTTTGCCCGTTGGTGTTGTCAGCATATACACGATAGCCACTGTGAACGTTTGCAAGCCAATCCGAATGTTTCTGTGCAATAGTTCCTTCATAGTAGACATTATGAAAATCTTCTAAGTCGATTGCCCCGGTGGTAGGGATGGTACTATTGTTTCCATAGTTGTTATGGATAGTGCCATCACCATTCGCCCCGCGATATAAATCGCCAAACGATACCGCGCCGGTTAAACCAAACTCTGTTCTTATATCATCTACTGATATTATTCCAGAAGAAGGTAAGGCCATTATGTTATCGTCCCATTGTATGCTGTGATATTACCAAATACAATCATATTCCCACTTGAGTCTAGCTTCATTCGGTTAACACCAAGATTAGCAAAGTATAAGTGGTTAGAATTTTCAGTAATAGTCCAGTCTCCCAAGTCAATAGTCGTACCTATGTTTAAGGTATCTGCACTAAAGTCTTGGTTGATGTCTCCAGTAGTTACACCCGCCGCGTCTATCGCCGCTTGTAAACCATCAACATCATCTATAACATGATTGTGACTGTCGTCAGTAACAGTCGCTTCCAGAGTAGCTCCCCCGGAAGTAACTGTAAACAGGTGGACCCAAGCCCCTCTGTAAATTTTAAGAATCGGGTTAGCACCGCTAGTGTCTAGCCAAAGCTTCCCGTCTAAGACATCGTCAGCAGGAGCCGTAGCCCCCGCATGACAAGTGTCCACCGCCGCTAATGCGTCGTTTAAGTCTGTTGTGTATGCGTTACCGTCTTGGGACGCATTAATATTTCTGCTTGTTGTTGACATTTAAATATTCCTTATTGTCCAATAGCTTGCCAGTCAAGGTCTCGTATTACACGAGAACCACCGTTATAAATAGAGTAGTAAAACCCATCTTTGTTTCTTGAAGATATGATAACTTCATCACCCACAGAGCCACCGATTATTCCGTAGCCAATGGTAGGGTTGCTCCCTCCACCTATTCCGGCATAAAAAGGTGTTGCGAAAGTTATTTGAACATCGCCTGAAGTTATGCTTGTACTACTTCCTGTTTTAATGACATCTTTCTTGTCAATCAAAACACCTAACTCTTGAACAAGAATCCGAGTGTTAGCGTTATCAGTTGAGCCTTCGAATTTAAACCTTAACCCTCTGCAAGTAAAAGTACTGATGGTTAATAATTCATAATCACTCCAAGTAGGTGTGCCTGAAGGGTCGTCTTGAGTAGTTGAAACCTTAACAATCAAACCCGCCTCAGCGTGTGGTCCTGCAAAGTTCTCTTCTAAACTAACATTTGCGTAGTCCGCAACATCTACTCCTCTAAGAGTAACTGATACTTTTAACTTCGGAGAAACCCTAACTGAGATTACCTCGCCCAAATCTACGACATTATTAAATGAATATTCCATTTCTGTTTGGTTAAGGTCAAGTTCCAAGTCTCCAGAAACCACTGTACAATTAGTTTTAGTTCCTGAAAAAGAAGGGTCTTCGGATACCAAGTCAATTTGATTAAAACTTTGGTCTTCAAAAGTACTTACAAAAGAAGCCGCATTAGTTGAGTAATGCCCTTGAGAATCTTTAAACTTAATAAAGAAAGTGCCTTTAAGTGTAGGCACTGTTTTATTGTTAGTATTACCAGACAAAGAATTAACTATAACTGAAGACCTTTCCCAAGTAGCAGTTGCGTCTATTGCGTTATGGAACCGAATCTCACAAACACCTCCGTAAAGAACATCTGCATCTGTAGTTTCATCCCAAGACAGGTTTATCTGACCTTCGTTAACGTTTCCAGCAAAGCCAGAAGGCGTTGCGGGTGGAGCAGAAAGACCTGAAAGTGATTTAGGTATTGCAACTGGTGTACCTGCAAATCCAAAGTCACTGTAAGGAGTAATTCTAAATTCATAGTCACCATAAGGTGCGTCAGGTAAGCTTGCTTTACTGCCAGATACCGTCCCTAAAGATATGTAAGAATTCGGTGCGCCGGATGTTACAGCTTTTCGGTATTCAACTAAATAGTATCCTGTGTTTAAACCAGAGTTATCAGGACTCCAAGTTAAATCTGCTCTTGATTTAACACCAGAAGCAAGGTTACTTAAATAAGTTTCTTCAGTAACGTTAAGTGAAGATATAGCACCCGGGCTTTTAACAAGAGTTTGAGAAGTAAGTTCGGTGCCTGTACTACGCGCACCTAGTAAAGTTCTAGATATAACTTTAAAGTCATAAACTGAATGAGTATCTAATCCTTCTAATTTTCCAAAATCAAAGAATTTAGAAGTAGAAACACCTAAAGACGAATAGTTACTGTCTGTATCTTTCTTAAAAAGAACTTCATAGTTGATATAACCGCTACCATCGTCGTCATCATTAGCCCAACTTACCCTACCTACCATATACTCTTGTATATTAGATTGAGATAGGGTTACGTCTCTAACGTTTTCAGTTATGAAGTTTTCCTCTGTTTGTGCAGGGTATGCATCATCGTCTGATATATTCCAAGCTAGCACATCAGCATCAAACTTGTAAGCTGATACAGATGCTGAGAAGTCTGAGTTTATCTTAACTTCTTGAACTCTGAAGACTTGCGCGGTGTTAAACCCAGCTTCTTCTAAGGTTACATCAATAAAGTCACCCGGCTCTAATACTATTCCTTCTCTTGTAGTCTTGAAGTCTATTGTATAAGTAGAACGAGAAGCCCTTACTGTTTGTTCTGCCTTTGCAAGAGCGTGATAAGGGTCAGTACAATAGTCTAGAGTTAAACTTGTTTCAAGAGGTAAATAGTTGTCTTGCGCCAAGTATTCGTTATGCACCGCAGTTCCTCTAGTTGGCCACGTTGCTGTGTCCGATTTAAAATCTTTATGTTCATTGTTAAAAGAAACAGTAGCTTGATTATTTCTTTCAGTAGCCGATAAGAAACTTATGTTGAAGCTGTCTAAAAGAATATTATCTTTATTAAAAGACTTTGATACTAGCGCGGCAAGCGCAGTCGAATCGGCAGGGTATTCCAAAGAAAGCTTATATTTTCCTTCGCTATCCCAAGTTAATTCTGCATAGTTCATAGAACCTAAAATTTGCTCTATATTGTCTCTTATAGTGTTTTCAGTATCAAGAGTAATATTACATTCATATAAAGGCAAATCTCTCAAAGGCAAGGTTACACTAGTCCATTGACCATTAGGGTCTTTTTCTGAACCGCCTGTCTTTTCCCATTGGTAGTAAGTTCCTGTATTTTCTGCTAACAAATAAGTGTCCTCATACCCTGTAGTATCTGGGTCAGGGAAAGCACCATAGTTAGGGTATTTGCTTACCGGTCGGTTTCCGTGAACATGGCCCGCCGCAACAGCGTTTGATTTAACTATCGTCCCGCAAACTTGAGCCGCATTATAAAAAGACTCTAAGTCTAAACTATCTGAGGTTAACCCTTTTCCGTAATTTGCATCTAGTAGATAATCTAATAATACATAAGCAGGGTTGTTACTATAAGTTTTAGTTGCGCTTAAAGTATAAGTAGAAGTGCCATCAAAGTCTATAGAGTGTATTTTCATACCTTCTACAAAATACGTAACAGTAGGCGCTCCACTATAGTTTGACTCATCTCTATCTAGTCTGAAAATTTCCGCCGCATAAGCAACGTTAGTGAACTTGTCTAGTATCGGATACCCGTTAGCCTGAAGCAAAGCGCTTGTTCCGCCGTTTGGGTATGCTTGTAATTTTAAACCCTTCTTGTAATCTCTATGACCAAAGGCTTTGCCGTTAACTTCGGCATGAAGGAATTTGTTAATACCACCATGACACAAAGCGTGTTTAATAAACATAAACTCGTTCTTTGTACCCGTGATACTACTGCCCATGTTTCCCGCACCTGTACCTAGTACTCCGGAAGCAGATATTCCAGCGTGAGCAAACGCCGCGCTCATCTGGTTGAAACCAATACCACCATCAACTAAAGCCGCCCAATTGTTAGTTCCACTGCCGTTCATTATGGAACAACCGTCTTCTGGATGTTCAAAATAATAATTCTTACTAACCTTGTGGTCGTACTGAGTGCCAGCTATCATTTGTCTTCCGTAAACTACTGGCAAAGATATTGATTCGTTTTGTACAGAGAACACGGAACCTTTACGTTTGTCCGCCTCTTTCTCCATTTTTTTCTTTTGCTGAATCTGAAAAGCCGTTGAGGCAATAAACAGCGCTACTTCTATACCCATTATGTTTTCCCCCATTTAACTTGCAAAGAATAACCGTCAGAAATCCTGTCAAAACAAGTATCACCTGAGTCATATTGTTTTACACCATAGTCTGTTGTGAAGTAAGGTTTTACTGAATCTAAATCTGCCATAGGTGAAGAACACTCTATTGACATTATTTTAGATTCAAAATCGTTATTTATTGTTGGCTTGTCTATAAAACCCTTGTAAACAAATACTAAATCCGAAGGAGCAACCAAAGGGCCAAGGGTGTCGTGTATAAACCCTGCTCTTATTTTAATATCTTTCCCAACCATTCCTGATATCGCTTCGTCCAGCAAGTCATGTGCGGGGTCTATAAAAGATATCTGGTAAGCTTCCCTGTCTAATACTGAGTTCTTAGAAGGAGTGTCATAGCTAACTATAGCTCCGTCAGCTAAATAGTTTGTATCTACCCCATTCTCTGTTATCGTTAAGTCTGTAGAGTGGGTAGTCATATAGTAGTTATCTTTTAAATTCATTTCAACGATAAAGAAGTATTCTACATAGTCCTGATTTAACGCCGCTTGGACGTCTGTTGAAAATTGTCTCATTATAATGCCTCAACTATGTCTATCTTGCCGGGGCTTGCTAGTATGCCGTCACTATAAGTAATTCCACTTGCATTGTCTATGCTAGTATAATACCGCAGAATTGCTTCCGCACCTACAAGCATTTCTGTATTTACCGCAGTAGCAACTCTTAGAGAAGGATATATTTCTACATTTCCTGAAGTAAACGTATCAAAATTAATTTCTGTTTTAAGTATGTAAATTTTGTTGTGATTTGAGAACTTTACAAAAGAACCCTTTGGCAGTAGACCTTGCCCCGCTGTACGAGTAAGGTTTATAGTAGTCTCTCCCGCTGGCTCTACGCCTGTTGCTGAGATAAATAGTTCTGTACCATCAGTATCGTTTGCTATCGTTGTAGCGTCATCTACCTCTTTTAACTGAGGCATTACCATAGTTTGTGCAGACGAAAGATTGTCCATGCTTGAAAGCAACAAATTAACTGCGTTGTCGTTAGTTAATACATCAAAGCTTAACTCCCACCTTTGTGAGTTTTGTGCTGTTCTGCTTTGTTTTAATGATACTGTGTCAATTGAGAACATTGGTTGGTTGCTTGTAATTGACAAAGGTGCCAAGATAGGGCTACCTTGATAATAGTAAGCTGTCATTTTATTCTCCTAATTTTATTGGTCTAACGTGTAGACTAACATTAATAATTTCTTTTGAGTAAAACCGTCTCTTAGGCCTTACACCGTGATTTGTTTCTGTTGTAGAAAGCCAGTGATTGTGGGCTGCTATTAAGCAACCTCCAACGCCGCTGTCTGTGTCGAAAGCTATGTCACCCAGTGTGGGCACCCTGTTCTTTACAGGTTTAAATTTCATAGCAAGGGCAAACTTTAATAAGTTCGAATGACCCAGTTGTTCCTTTATCTGTTGAAGGAACTCTTCTGAATCGCTATATGAGAGGGTAATGTGTTTGCTTAAAGAGTCTTCACCTCGTAAGGCTTTTTCATACTCTATAAAGAAAGCAAAGCAGTCGTTATACCCTCTGATATAACGGTCCGCACTAATTGCTCTACTATTAATAACTTTTCTCGCCGTATCTATTGCGGCTTCTAATTCTTCTTCTAAATACATCCTGTGTGCTCCAAAGTGGCACGAGGACAGCCTCTAGCAACCTGTGGATAATAGTCCCCATCAAACGCTACCAGAGGCTCTCTCTGCGTGTTACATGTCTTCTTCTATAAATAGTCTTACTAGGTCAGCTACGATATCGCTTCTAACAATATCCTCAACACCGAATTGAATTACAGGTATATCTAAACCCGCCCCATTAACTTTACGACAAAATGTCATAAGGTCTCGACCATCTTTAACATCGGACTGAGCAGGGTCACCCATAAGCACTAGCTTAGAGTTTTCACCTAGACGGGTTGTAATCGCCTTTAGCTCATCCATACATAAGTTCTGTGCTTCATCTACTAGCACGAGAGCGTTCTCATATGAACGACCTCTTATTGTTTCGATAGGTTGTATCTCTATCTCACCTTTAGCAAGCATGTATTCATACTTACCTTGTCCGAAAGCTTTACTCAAAACTTCTAGCATTGGCATTAGCCAAGGTGTCATCTTCTCTTCTACAGTTCCCGGAAAGTGTCCGAGTGATTTTCCTGTAGGAACATTTGCTCTTGTTAGAACAATCTTCTTATACTTACCCCACATAAACAGTTGTCCTACCGTTCCGGCGCTACAGTAAGTTTTACCAGTACCAGCACAGCCTATAGTTACTGTTATTGCGGATTGCTTTATAGCATTAATCAAGTCATCTTGTTTTTCATTCTTAGGAAGTATGTGGAAATTACTATTAAATTTCTTATACTTATTTGGATTTCTCCGTTCATCTTCTTCTCTCATATACTTAGGCATACGCGAATCTTTTTTAGGTTGAAAACGAGAATTCTTTTTTGACATGAAAAGTCCTTATGTTTGAGTAAAGTTTACCACCCCCTAAGGGATGGCTTGAATGTTTGTTTTTAGTCTACACTTATTACAGTTATATGGGCGTAACCGTCACCACCATTACCTGGACTGACACTGAAGAAACCTGTAGAGCTATCTGTAGACACACAAACACCGCTACCACCTCCACCTCCGTATATACCGTCTACAGGGTTAACGGTAGTATTACCGGCAGTGCCACCCGCGAATGCACCAACCCCACCGGCCCGTGACTGTACACCTGAGTATAGCATAATAGGTAACTCAGTAATACCATCAAACTCTACGGACAGAGTATTGTCTATATGTGTACCTATCGAAGTACTAACTCCAAAACCTAGGGTTGGGGCAAGAGCCGGGTATCCTACCCTCGCTCCACCACCATTAGTAACTGTTAAAACTTGGTTAGCACCGAAGGAGTGAGCATCATCGCCATCTACATTGATATCACCACCAGTAGCTGTACCACCAGTACCACCTGCCATTGCGGCTGTGAAAGTAGCATTACCATACTGACACCTAGCGAAACCCCCAGTACCGCCTCCTGCAGATAGACTGATACCAGTGCCTGTCACTGTGGTAGCTGTACCATCGGCTCCAGTGTTTGTACCATTGTTTGCAGTTGAGTGTATAGAACTATCTGCAGTACCACCAGCACCTACAGTGATAGTAAGGACAGTACCTGCGGTTACTGAAAGCTCTTTTTCACAGTATCCTGCGGAACCTCCTGATGTTGCTAGGCCAAATACATTTGCTGTATCATCTTGGGCTACACCAGTCCCAGAACCACCACCACCTACAGCTTGCACAAATACTGTACAATCAACAGGGGCTGTCCAAGTACCAGTATCTGTGAAAGGTATCATTAAAAGAGGTGCTTTAGGTACTGAAGGGGTAACCCATTCACCAGCTGTTGCTCCTGTATTTACTGCTAAGAGTTGTCCTGCAGTTCCCAAAGAGCTTGGGATTGATTCTGTAACTAGATTTGATATATCTCTTGCGTTACTCATAATATTCTCCTTTTTACCCTACTGTAAATACTGCACCAGCGGTCATCCCGTTGGTTACAGATTGTGTAAAGCTGTTTGTGTAAGTACCAACATCCGCTGAATAAGTGTGTGCTGTGAATTCTCCTGTTGAAGCATCTTCGTTTATCACTTCTGTAGCGTTACCCACTAGCGATGAAGTCCAAGCGCTACCGTTACGAGTTTGACAACCATACAGGGCAAATCCGTTGTCTGGCACTGTTAGTGCTATATCCATTGCTGTGGTTTGATGCGCAACCACCACAGGGCTTCCTGACATTGAGATTGTCCCTAATGTTCTGTAAGCTGATACTGCATACCCAAAAGAGTTAGAAGACAAGCCGCTTGCTACGATAGTCCCAGTAGCCCCTGTAGGCACTGCGGCGGTATGCCAAACAA
>Ga0209716_1002997_pt1 | contig 10651 bp, 5 predicted proteins | sample COGITO_mtgs_1205_FD_184811 | JGI IMG/M metagenome (GOLD analysis project Ga0209716, IMG submission 184811) | Pelagic marine microbial communities from North Sea - COGITO_mtgs_120531 (SPAdes) (version 2) | ecosystem: Environmental > Aquatic > Marine > Epipelagic ...
GGGGCTCGAGCACGCCCTTGACCTCCTTCACCAGCCTGACGATGACGAGCAACAGCAGCGCCGTCGTGGCGAACCGCTCCATGTCGTCCATGGCCAAGCAAGCCCTTCGTTCGGTCCGGCGTGGGGCGCCCCAGAGACTGCCGTGTTAACTCGCGGTGCCGCATCTCACACGAAGCGTCGCGTCTCACGACGATTCGTTACCAGCCAGTCAGTCTGAATCGGCCAAGCAATTGTCGACCGCGCCTGTGCTCTTTTGCCTGTGCTCTTTTATGCTTTTTTGTGCAAATCTGCGGCATTTTTTTCCCTCGCACCGACTTTTGCGATTCGCTTTCCGCGGCTCTCTCGCATTCGTCCGCAGCGAAAACGAAAAGATTGGGATTACGTGGCAAACGAGGGACGAAACCGGCGGGAGCCCGAACCTCCGGCATTGCGACGCGAGCGGTGCGCTCGACCATCGATTTCTCGATACTGTCACGGAGCGTGAGCGATGTGCGTGTGAACGATCAGCACGTCGGGCGTTCGTCGGTATCGAGCAAAGGAGAGAGGTAGGAGCGCGCGCGGGAAGACGCATTGGTTGCGATGGGAAAAACAGAGTACGATGAGTTCACCCCGGTGCCTTTAACCGCGGAGGCGCTGGCGCAGCTGGCGTCGCAGGATCACGGTTACGAGAACGTGGCTCGCATGATGGACAGCGGGATATGGAACACGGACGGAGTACGGGACGACATCAGGCGGGAGTCGATCGACCACGCCGCGGACCGCTATCACCGGACCGTGGACATGGGCGAGCGACAGCCGAGAAACTCGCGGAGAAGCTTCGAGGAAAATGCCCGCGAACCGCGTTTCTCGTGCAACTCGAACCTCTCCGGCTTCGACGCGGTGGGGGGCAGCTTCATCGCGCACCTGGCGCCGCGGTACGGATCCTCGTCCTTCACGAGCAGGGCGACCAACCTCGCCATGAACGCCATCGCCGCGGAGCTCGACTGCACCGAGGTTCGCGCCGTCAGCACCCGGGGGTCGGTCGCGCACGAATCATGCGGAGTCCAGGCTTTCCACGCGGAGACGATATCCGCGCTCTTCGTCGGCGACCTGGACAACAAAGCCGACCTCGCGCGGCGGTGCGACGTGCCCACCGGTATCTCGTGCGCGGAGCTCGTCTTCCACCTGTACAACGACTGCGGCGCGGCGTTCCTGGACCAGCTCCGGGGCTTCTTCGCCTTTGTCATCGTCGACGCCGTCTCGGCATCCGTATTCGCCGCGGTGGACAGACACGCGTCGATCCCGCTGTACAAGGCGCGATCGAAGGGCGGCGGGGTGTTCATCGCGCACCCGGGCGGGAGCGGGTCCGCCGCCATCAAGCTCAGCACCCTGGGCGAGATGAGCAAGATCCCCGCCGGCAGCTACGTCCACGGCAACCGGCACATTAACCCGCACAAGTACGCCCGGGATAAATTCGCGGAGCGAGCGCTCATGGAGATGGACGAGACCGCGTCCGTGCTGAGCGCGGGGCCGTCGCCGTTCGCCGACCTGATGGACCACGGTAATGCCATCGGGCAACCCGCGGCGGGGTTCGGTAGCCTGTTCGGGCAGGCTGGGTCCCTGTTCTCGCAGAGCATGGACGACCTGCCGTCGATGGACGGGGGATATCCAGAGCGGAGTGAAAACACCTCGCCGCCCGCGCCGAGCAGGCTCAAGCGCGAACGGCGAAGGCACAGCGTCGAGGACCTCGCCAAGTTCGGCACGGTCACCGGCACGTGGACCGCGCGGTGGGATGAAGACGCGGACGGGGACGACGGCGTCGTGCAGGTGGACGGGCACGGGTCGGAGTCGCGCATGGGTGAATCGTTTCACCGAGCCAGACGAGGATCGCAGACGTCGCTGATGACATCGGAGCCCGGCACGCCGTCCAAGGCTGACACGAACGACGTGTTCGCACGGACCGCGCCACCCGTCGTTCCTATTGAAGAGGACTCAACACACGCACAGAAGAAGTCTTCGTCGCCCGGGAGGATCAGGGCGCGGAAGAGCACGTCGTCCAACGGATCGGAGGAGGATGCGCGAGGGAAGGAGAACATGCGGCGAGTGCGCTCCGACGGCGAGCTCAACGGAATGCTCAAAGGAATGCTATCCAATCCAACGGCTATCCCGACGTGGATGTCCAAGGACGACGCGTCTATCATCGGAAGCATGTGCCGGTCCATGAGCACCGGGCACATGTCGAGCAGCGACGGCCTGAGCGACACGGAGTGTTACGTCACCCTCGCGTCCATCGGCGCCGGAGGCGGGGGATGATTTGATTGTTTGAAGATTGGGCGCGTTATTAGCCAGCCCTTCGTTACCTGTAATACCCCTCGAGAGAGGCGCGCCGCCGGCTTAACCGGAGGCTGTCCTCGAGGGATTGTACCACCTTTATTTAGCCTCATATTGTATCAGTGAGCAAGCAAGACCTAAGAACAACCGCGTGTCCTCTCGTCTTCTCGGAATGGTTTTTGCCAAATGGAAAAGTGGTTCGGCAGTTTGGCGCGGCATTTGTCCACCGCGCAGCTTTTTCGGATTTTTCTGACTGTGCGGCCAGCGTGGCTGTGCTGACTGGATTTTCCAAAGTTCCCAACCTGTCTGTTTGCTCATTCGACAAGAAAAGTTCATGAGCCGCCGATCCCGCATAATAAAGCTGGTATTTGGCAATTTAGCGCCCGATTTTTTTGACGTTTGGGCGAGATTTTTGGGTTTCAAATCTCAAAGTTGACCCGTGCGCACCCAAGGGACCACCACTCGAGTGTGGGACCGCACGCGGGGGACCACGAGGGGGGGGTTTCGTTCACGTTAGGACGCATTCCTCGGGTACCATGGCGGGCGCCGTGAGGGGCATCCCCGAGGGCCGGGCCACGGAGACGGTCTACGGCCTGATCAGGGACGGGAAGCACGACGAGTGCGCCATGCTGCTGGAGGTCCAGCTCGCCAACGCGCCCGAGTCCAGGCCCGCGCTCTCGCTGCTGGGGTACTGCTACTACTACCTCGGCAACTTCGAGCGCGCCGCGGAGATGTACGGCACGCTCGCCAGGCTGTTCCCGGAGAACGAGCAGTACGCGGTCCATCACGTCCAGAGCCTCTACAAGGCTTCGATGTACCCCGAAGCCTTACGCGCGTCCAGGGCCATGGACAGCAAGGACCCGGCGATCCGCCAGACGGTCTCCCAGCTGCAGGCGCTCATCGCGTACGAGGAGGACGACCTCGCCGGGTGCAGGGCGCGGCTGGAGGAGTGCCCGAGCGACGACCCGGACGTCGTCGTCAACCTCGCGTGTTGCATGCTCAAGGAGGGGCGCTTCGAGGAGGCCAGGACCCGGTTCCTCGACGCGCAGCAGGCGCTGGGGTTCCAGGCGGACATCGCGTACAACATCGCGCTGTGCTACTACCGCACCAAGCAGTTCGGCCCGGCGCTGAAGCACCTGGCAGAGATCATAGAGAGGGGGATGAGGGAGCATCCAGAACTAAACGTGGGCGCGGCGACGGATGCGACGGCGACGGGCGAGGAGATCAAGAGCGTGGGGAACACGCCCGCGCTGAAGGAGACCGCGCTCGTCGAGGCGTTCAACCTGAAGGCGGCGATCGAGTACAGCATGGGGAACGCCGAGGGGATGAGGGAGGCGCTCACGGACATGCCGCCGAGGACGGAGGAGGAACTCGACCCGGTGACGCTTCACAACGTCGCGCTCATGAACATGGAGAACGACCCGACGGACGGGTTCCACAAGCTCAACTTTCTGCTGCAGTCGCCGGTGAGCCCGCCGGAGACGTTCGGGAACCTTTTACTGCTGTACTGCAAACCCGAGCACGGGTTTTACGACCTCGCCGCGGATGTCATGGCGGAAAACCCGCAGCTCGTCGCGAAGCACTTACCGGCGGAGACGCACCAGTTTTTGGACGCGACCATCCTGGCGCAGACGGCGCCCGAGGAGGCGTACCGAAAGTTCGAGGAGCTCGTGCAGCGGAACGCGGACAAGCTCCGAAGGCTGACGCGGAAGATTCAGGAGTTTCGGGAGGGGCGGGACGACAAGGCTCTCAAGAAAACTTTGGCCGAGTACGACGAGACCTTGGACGCGTACGTCCCCGCGCTGATGGCCCAGGCGAAGATCTACTGGGACAACGAGAACTACCAGCAGGTGGAGAAGATCCTGCGGCAGGGTGCGGACTACTGCGCGGATAACGAGGCGTACAAGACGAACATCGCGCACACGTGCTTCATGCAGGCGCTGAGCAACGATGAAAAATACGTCGACGCGATTGCGTACTACGAGCCCATCGTCCGGGAGAAGCTGGAGGATGAGAGCGGCATGGGGGTTTTGAACGTGACCGCGATCGTGCTGGCGAACCTGTGCGTCGCGTACATCATGACGTCGCAGAACGAGGAGGCGGAGGAGCTCATGCGCGCGATTGAACGCGCGGAGGAGGAGGTGCAGTATCACGACCCCAACAGGCAGTGCTTCCACCTGTGCATCGTGAACCTGGTCATCGGCACGCTCTACTGCACCAAGGGTAACTACGAGTTTGGAATCTCGAGGGTGATCAAGTCGCTGGAGCCGTACGATAAGAAGCTGGAGACGGACACGTGGTTCTACGCCAAGCGTTGCGTCGTCGCGCTGCTCGACCTGCTCTGCAAGCACATGATAACCGTGCCGGACTCCACTCTGGACGAGGTGATGGCGTTCCTGGACGAGGCGGAGAGGCACGGGAAGGAGATCGTGACGCAGCTCGGGGACGACGGGCAAGGGCGGACGCTCACCACGGAGGCGCGCATGATCAAGAAGATGTTCATCAAGCTCAGGGACCTTTAGAGACTTAGAATTTGAAGGGTCGCGAAAAAACTTTGAAAGTGTCGTCTAAAATTTCTTGCTCAGCACGTGGCACCTTTCCCCCCAATCGCGTTTTGCCCGTTGACCGCTCAGTCAGGGGCCACAACAGCGGGCGCGAGGCTCTCTGTGCCGAAAGGCTGCATATCGGACCTTCTATCGTATCTTTTCATCCCCCACAGCGTTGGACATCTCATCCCGAGCTTCTACCATGGCCCAACTTTCGGTCAAAACTCACGGCTGCGATGTCAACAAAAGATTCAACATCTTGCTTGCCGCGTTTTTCGTCAGCATGTGCTGTGGACTCGTCGACGCTCAGATGACGGACACCAACGATGCCGCCTCCGTCGCCGCATCGGGAGCTATGCTCAATAAGGGCTCCACGGCTATGTGCCCCGCCAGGTGCGGCAGCTACGCCGGCGGCGCCGACGCGACCAACCTCCTCGTCTGCCAAACCTGGGGTAACGGCCGAGGGTCCAACTCCCAGCGCGCGAAAGAAGGCGCTGTGTGCATGCCCGCCTACAACTGCAGGGACGACTGGAACCCATGCGTACAGTGGAACGACAACACCGTGGGGAAGACCGTCGCAGATCAGACCGGCCTCGCCGGCGACGCCCCGTACAACAACCTCAAGAACGCCGACAAGGTCCGCGCCGCATGCCAGGACATCACCTCGCTCACCCTCCAAAACACCGGCTCCGCGTCCGGCGCTCCCGCCGGAGGCTGGAAGCCCACCTCCCTCGGCTGGCACATGGGAGACGGTCACCTTCGCTGCGGCTGGGCCGCAACCTACCAAGGCATCGCACCCGATGGGTACCCGAATGACGATTTGCTCCTAGAGGACTTTGGCAGCGTGACGATTAACGGCATCAGCGACGTGGTCGATTGCTGCGTCAAGGCCATGGAGTACGAGGGAACCCCGATGGAAAAGGGCGGCAAAGCTATTCGATTCGACGTGAAGAACAACGTGTGCAGGATCGACCGAGAGATCATGATGCGGAGCAACCTGGACACCTCCTCGGGGCTCAGCATGAATTATTTAGTACCCTGCGGCGACGATGGCGACAGGTTTTACTGGAGGCACGCCGCGGGCGGAGCCGACGGCGCGTCCCTCGGCTCCGCCGGGTCGTGCGCGGCGAGATTTGGCTTCACGAAGGTCACGAACACCGACAGTTTCCTCCCGATGGGCCGGATACCCCAGCCCGGACCTGAGATGCCCAACAGCGCCGTTAACATGTGCCACAATTCCGCTCACGCGGAATATGACAAGGCCAAGTGCGACATCGCGGCTAGGTACAACACCATCAGCGATACCGAAGGATGCTGCGAGGCGTGCGTGAACAACCTATGGCTACCGGACGCCGATACCGACGGCTACCAATGCGCCGCGTTTCAGATTGTACACGGCAAGTGCCGCATCCTCCGCGAGAAGTACTTCACCAATAAATTTGGCTCTGACGGCCTGGGACGGTACAGCGGCATCGGCAACACCGCGAAGACAATCACGGAGACTATCGAGATGTGCGCCACGGGCAACTCGGAGTGCGAGCGCTCGGATGACTCGCACGGGCACTGGGCGTCCTGCTCGGAAACCGCGTCCGACACTACGGACCTCTGCAAGTTTTACTCCTTCATGTACTACCGAGACAGGGATGCCTCCACGAACAAATTCCCCACCGAGGACGCCACGCGAACGATACCGTCCTACGTCTCCTTCGACGTCTTCACTCCCGCGGAGCTGAGCGGCGGCATGGACATCGAGATCGACGCCTCCCTCGCCGCGAACAGGTCTTCCACCAAGGAAGTTGTCAAAGCTCCGGACTCCAGCGCCGGTTCATCTTCCGGCTACGGCGCCTCGAAAGGGTCGACGTCGGCGGGTTACAACTCCACCAACCCCGCGTGCGTCCGTCTCAGCCTGTACGAGTCAGACCCCGACTCCGCCGCGGGTGGCTTTCTCAACGATGTCGGAGGAACCTTCGCCATGGACCCAGAAAACACCACCGAGGCTTCCAAGAAGGTCGTCGCGCAGAGCAACCTGTGCTGCCCCGCCGCGGACGGCTCCGGGTGCAAGCTGAAATTGGAGTTTACCGCGGCGCAGGCGCAGGACGCCAGCTACGGCGTCGGGCGCAGGCTCCTCGCGGCGGCGCAGAGCGGTAAGAACCTGGTGCTCGCGTACGAGTGCGAGGGCACCGGCGGCGACGTGTGCGACATGAAGCAAGCAAAGTACGACGTTCCGAAGCTGGGAGTCGCCTACATGGCGCCGGTATCAGCGGCTAACGACGCGGGTCTCGGCGCCGTGATTGCGCTCGTCGTCGCGGCCGTCCTCGCGATGTTGCAGTGACACGAGCAGCTTCGCAAACTACGTAATCTTACAAGTACCCTGATGATAACCTGACCATAATAGGTGGCGAGGTGCCGCCGTTTGAATAATCATGACTGAGTTTTCCTTTACGCTATCGACGACTCTTCGTTTGCGCGGCGGGCTTGCCACCCTTCCTCGCGTCGCTCACCGCGTGCACCTCCCCCGTATCTATATCCACCACCACCAGCTGCGTCGTCGCCGTCTTTGAGTCCGTGTACTCAACCTCGTGCCCCCTGGACCGCAGCGCTTCCACGTCGGCGTCGGAGAGCTTCCTCTCGGGCCCATCCCCCAAACATTTCTGATTTTCCGCGAAGCACACGGGCGGCATCAGCTGATGATGCAGCCTCGGGGCGTTCACCGCATTCAGAGGCGACATCCCCCGCGCGACCACGTTCAAAATCACCTGCGCCGTGGCGGTGATGATCCTCGGTCCGCCGGATGCCCCCGCGATGGCGTACAACTTCCCGTCGCGGGTCACAATCGTCATCCATCTCGTTGTTGAGCACGATCCCGGTCGACGGCGACACCAGCTTGCTCCCAAACTCGGTGTTGATCGTCGACGTCAGCGCCACCGCGTTGCGATCTTCATCAACCACGCTCACGTGCGTGGTTCCCGAATCGTCCAGCTGGTTATACTTAGCCCCATACGCGGTCACGTCCAGGGTGCGATCGTCCTTGGTCATCGCCCGTAGCTGCGCGTTGAACGTCGGTGACAGCATGTCGTTCAGAGCGTCCGTCATATCCGGCGTGCTCGCAACAGGGTCACCCAAATTCATCCGCATGGCAAACGCGTGCTTGAACGCCTCCGCCGTTCTGTGCGTCCCGAGCGTGCCCGCCGACGCCAACGGTAGGTCATACCCACCCAGAAACTCGACGATCTGCGCCACGGCCGCCCCCCCCGAGCTGGGCGGGGGCATACCGATGAGATCCACCCCCACGGCGCTCGCGACAATCGGCTCGAATATCCTCGGTCGATACGCCGCGAGGTCGGACGCCTCCATCACGCCACCCGCGTCCCGTACGTCCTTCGCCAGCGCCTCCGCCAAGTCACCGGTTCGGAGCACGCCCGGTCCTTCGTTCGCGACGCGACGTAACGTGGCGGCCAGCCGTGTGTTGGCGCACGTCTCACCCTCCGACAAGGGAGACCCGTCGGGTTTCAAAAAAACTTCGGCGGTGACGGGAAACTTCGCGAGATCGTTCGCCATGTCCGCAATCTCCCGAGCGAGATCCTTCCCCACCGCGAAGCCATCCGCGAGTGCCGCCGCGGGTTCCACAAGACGCCGCCACGGCAGCCGTCCGTGCCGTTCCCACGCGAGGTGTAAACCGGAGAGTTCCGCCGGGACGGCGACGGCGGCGCCGCCAAACGTACTCGACCGGTTAACTCCGTTCACGCCGCTGCCGTCGATGTACATGTCCCTGTACGCCGCTGCGGGCGCCGCTTCCCGAAACTCTATCGCCTCGCGTGTTCCGTTCGCGAGGCGTATCACCATGAACGCGCCGCCGCCTATGCCGCTCGAGTGCGGATGCGTGACTCCGAGGCATAGAGCCGTCGCGACTGCGGCGTCCACCGCGTGTCCCCCGTCGTCCAGGACCTGCGCGCCGATCGCGCTGCACCGAGGCTCGTCCGCGGCGACCGCGCCTAGTGTGGTGGACACGTGCTCCTGCGCGGTGGATCGTGGGGCTTGTTGGGGCGAACTAGACGCGGTTTCCCTCGGGGAGGATGCGACGGCGATGATCGTCACGAGGAGGATGAGGTTGAGGACCACGGAGGCTGCGACGACGTGCACGGCGCGGGATCCGTCCGCGCGACGCAGCCCGAGGCACTCCCTCATACGCCGCCGCATGCCTCCCTCGCGCGCGGCCATCTCAGCGCGGACCAGACCGCCTGCACGGGACAGCACGGGTGAAGCTCGTCAGTCGTCGCGTCGCGTCGTTTCGGGCCGGGGAAAGGGGGCGCGCTCGCGTGTACTCACCGTCGCTGAACACCCCGTCGACCTCCCTGAGGTCGATATCGGCCATCTCTAGCTGCGTGTGCCGCGCCATCGTCGCCGGCGCGCCTCAGTCGCCCGTCAGGCGCGGCTCGTTGTGCCCCTGTCGACGGGTGCCTTCAACACATTCCGCCCGAGCCAGTTTCCGTTTCCAAATAAATCGACTCGCTCGGGCTGGGCTCGGCGCACAGTAGGGAGCACGCGGCTGAGCACCATGACCGGCTGGGACCCCATCGAGTTGCCGCCTTCCAATCCGAAGAGGACCCTGGACATCGTCCCCAAGGGCCTGGAGGCCCAGGAGGTCTGCGAGCTGGTGCGTCCCCGGCCCCGTCGTCCCGCGCTCCCGCGAATCTCGATTTGGCATTTTTCACCTTCCCCCCTTCGTGACGCTCACCTCTCCTCCCCGCCCCGTGTCTCCGTACAGCTGTTCAAGGCGATCGAGACGAACGACTGCGACACGTACCTGTCCTGCTGCTCACACGCAACGCGGGCGCCGCGGACCATCGGCAGCTTCGGCCTCACCAACTACGACCAAGGCAGGGAGCAGTGGCGCAAGTACAAGGTCACGTACCGATTCCTCGGCGAGTCCGAGCCCGACGACGACGAAAGGCCCGGTAGTGGGAGCAAGGAGGACGCCTGGTGTGCGAAGTGTGAGCTGCTGGTGTGCCGGTACCAGGGCCAGTACGGGAAGGTGCCCGGGTACGATCACGGCGAGACCGTCCCGCGGCCGGCGCAGGCGAAGCAGCGGCCGGAGCAGGACGTCGCCGTCTACCTGATGAGGGAACCATTGGGCGGAATCTGGGGAGCCGACCGAGAGTGGCGCGTCTATAAAGTGGAGTACTGATCAATGAGTGGCGTATCATTCAATAGACGTTGTCGTGGGAAACTAGAGTTCACAGCTTGCTTCGCCCCGCCCCTTTGATCAGCTTAGCGTGCAGCAAGTCCGCGTACCCCGGCGGCACGTGCGACGCGTTGAACGGAGCGGATTGAACCTCGTCGTACATCCTTCGGTACACGTCGCCGTCGTGAGAACCGAGAGCCGAGTTGAGGAAGTAATCGTCCAGCGCGAAGGAATCCACGAGCGCCGCCGCGTCCGGCCTCAGCTCCGCGAGGAGCACCGCCACCTCCGCGCGGATCGCAGCCGCCTGGTCCGCGGACACGTGGCCATCCTCCAAAAAGTCACCCATGGAATCGTCCATCGTCGCCAACGCGTGAAGCGCCACGAGCCGATCCATGACACCCGCCGTCGCCACAGAAACTCGCGGCTTGGCCTCATCCACCGCGTCCACGAAGTTCAGCAGCACGACGTACGCGCAGTGCGCCTTGGCAGCCTTGATCCACGCCACCATGTCGCGGGACATGGCCTGGTCGGCGGTGAGCGTCCCGGCGCGGGTCGCCGCGGCGATGATCATTCGTCGCGCCGCGTGCGCGAACGCTTTCAGTAGCGCCTCCGC
>Ga0209716_1003008_pt1 | contig 10638 bp, 8 predicted proteins | sample COGITO_mtgs_1205_FD_184811 | JGI IMG/M metagenome (GOLD analysis project Ga0209716, IMG submission 184811) | Pelagic marine microbial communities from North Sea - COGITO_mtgs_120531 (SPAdes) (version 2) | ecosystem: Environmental > Aquatic > Marine > Epipelagic ...
CTATATCTTCAGTCTCTGGATCGTCTTCCTCGTAATTGAAGCGCAATTCGTCAAAATTGAGTTGATAGGTAGTATCGTGAAGCGTCTTTCCTGAAAACCCTCTTTCGTAAAAATCTGTGTTGGAGAAAAATTTTGATTCTTTTTCAAAATCTGTTTCGGGATCGAATTGAGACAAAAAATATTTAAGCTCATATACCTTCAAATTAAAATTAGCTTCTCGATTTCCATAAATGGAATCAATTTGGTAAACTTTATTTTCGGCATCATATTCTTCGTTGTCTAGGTCAACATCGTCCAAAATTCCATCACCATCACTGTCCTCACTCAAAGGGTTAAGATTTGCAATAGATTCATCATAATCATTAACTCCATCACCATCCGTATCACTCTCTCGATCCTCTGGATCGATGTCCAACCGATCTAAAACCCCGTCGCCATCTTTGTCATCAAGGTTGTTAAAGAATGGTATTTCAAGATATACATCCGTAACGGTCTCTTTTTCATCTATTACCGCGGGGTTACTCTCATCTCCCTCCTCTTCCCTATCGTGAGAGTAGTTCCCGAAAATAGGGTTGGTAGAAGCTGCCAATTTTGCAGTTATACTGGCCTCAGTAGTTCCCAGACCAGCCAATTCAATCTTACCCAACTGTGCCAAGGGGAGGCCATCAGTCTGGAAGTAATTGACCTTACTTTGGTAGGAGTAAACAGGAGCAATATAAGATTTAGACTCAAGGGCTGTACCTCGTAAAAGCTCTGATCCTGCATTATGGTAGTCCTTATCACAAGACAAAAGCACAATAGAGGCAAGCAAAAGAACAGTCGCACAATTGATGGACATCCTTAAAAAATACATTTGTTATTTTAAAATATGATTAGTGTAGAAATGAACAAAAGCATCCTCTTTTTGAGATTCTTCATAGCTGAGGTCTGGAATTTCTCTTTCTTTAGAATAGGCTTGAATGGATTTGGGCGTGTTAGCATCTGCCATCACATAACCATCAGAAAAATTTAAACTCAATTGGGACAGATTTTCAAAATGAGCCTTTTGCAATGGTTCGGTTAATTGATCCGAAATATCATCAAAAGCTACTTTCTGGTGAAATTGATCAGAAAGCGGTCCCTCAAAATCTTTAGCATACACAGAAGTTACTATTTTACTACTGGCAAAAATAGGTTCATCTTTGTAATAAGTGTTGAGGTAGAGCGGAAAAAGACTAGTAAACCATCCGTGCAAGTGAATAATATCAGGGGACCAGTTTAGTTTTTTTACAGTTTCGATAACTCCTTTAGTAAAGAAAATCATCCTTTCATCATTGTCTGTAAAAAGGACTTGATTTTCATCCCTCAGTACGGCGCGTCTCTTAAAATATTCTTCATTGTCAATAAAATAGACCTGCATTCTTTCTTTGGGAATGGAGGCTACTTTAATAATTAAAGGCATATCAACATCGTTAATGACCAAGTTCATTCCAGAAAGGCGAATTACTTCGTGAAGTTGGTGCCTTCTTTCATTTATCAGGCCATAACGCGGCATGAATATCCGGGTTTGACCTCCATGATCATTTATGTTTTTGGGAATTTCAAAGGAATTAATGGCTTGATTGGTCTGCGGGAGGTATGGAACCACTTCAGACGAGATATTCAGAACCTTTTTGTCTTTCATAAACTCTCTATTAATCAAGGGGATAAAGTTTTGCGAAATTACAAAAATTAAACGGAATATGCCGAATTCTGTATCTTTAGGCCTGTTAATTTTTTATTAAATGAAAATTTTTAACACGTCCCAATCTTTGGTTGAGCATTTGGCCAATGAAATACAACCTCTGGGAATGGTGCCCACCATGGGTGCACTTCACATGGGACATCTGTCTCTAATTGAAAGAGCTTTAAGAGAAAATCGCAATGTATTAATCAGTATTTTCATCAATCCCACTCAATTTGAGGACAAAGCCGACCTTGAGAATTATCCTGTAAGCCTAGGTTCTGATTTGCAGAAAATCAAACAATACAATGGTAATATATTGGTCTATGTTCCTAAAGCGGGAGACATATATGGTAATGCTGTTAGCACGAAATCTTTCGATTTAGGAGGCTTAGATGAGGTGATGGAAGGTGAAAAAAGAAAAGGGCATTTTCAAGGGGTGGCCACTGTAGTGTCTCATTTCCTGTCAACCTTCCTTCCAGACAAGGCCTATTTTGGAGAAAAGGATTTTCAACAATTACGTATCATAAATCATATGACCCAATCATTGGGCTTGAAAACTAAAATCGTAGGCTGCCCTATTATAAGAGAAAGTGACGGGCTCGCCATGAGTTCCCGAAATCGTCTGTTGTCTTCCAACGAGCGGAAACTGGCCGTTAAACCTTTTGAAGCACTACAATTTGTTAAATCAAATGCTAAAAAACATACTTATCAAACACTCCAAAATAAAGTTGCTGCTTTTTTTGATAAATATGATACAATGGCACTGGATTACTTCAAGATAACAGACCCTAATACCTTAAAAGAAATTCCTTTGGATCAGCCTGCTTCCAAAGGAAGGGGATTCATCGCAGTCCATTTGGGAAAAATTAGGCTCATAGATAATTTGGATATGTCTTAAATGACTAAATTTGTGGCGTGTTAATAGAAGTATTAAAATCAAAAATTCATAGAGTCAAAGTAACCGATGCCGATTTGAGCTATATCGGAAGCATTACTATAGATCGTGACCTAATCGATGCAGCTAATTTTGTTGTAGGTGAAAAGGTACAAGTTGTCAATATCAACAATGGCGTTCGATTGGAAACATATATCATAGAAGGAAAAAGAGGGGCTGGAGAAGTCACTCTCAATGGTCCTGCCGCCAGAAAAGTTCAAAAAGGAGACATTATCATCATTATTGGATACGCTCAAATGGAGTTTGAGAAGGCCAAAAAATTTAAGCCCACCGTTGTTTTTCCAGACGAAAACACCAACCGCTTAACTTAAAACATTGAAGAAAGTCCTTTCACTTTCAAAAAAAATAATTCCTTTAGCCATAGGGGTGTTTTTTATTTATCTCAGTTACCAAAATACTACCCCCGAAGACCGCACCAACATTTTTAAGTACATCAAAAATGCAGATTATCGATTTGTGTTGCTTTCTGCTTTTTTCGGAGTCCTGAGTCATATTTCAAGAGCAGTACGCTGGCAGTTTCTTCTGGCTCCATTAGGCTATCGACCCAAAACAATCAATTCTGTTTTGGCTGTCCTAATTGGTTATTTCTCCAATTTAGGAATTCCCCGTTCAGGAGAACTACTTCGGGCCACGGCCATGGATCGTTATGAAAATATTCCCTTTCAAAAAGGATTTGGAACCGTTATAGCCGAAAGGGTCGTGGATCTTGTCTTGCTGGTAGGCTGCATTCTATTGGCTTTGGCCTTACAATATGATTTGATTGTCGACTACCTGAAAATCGAAAATATGAACTTCTTACAGATGGGTGTCGGTTTTGTCCTTGTCGTCATTGGCTTAATCCTATTTCGAAAATATTTTCTCCTGTCTACCCATCCCATAATTGAGAAAATAAAACAGTTTTTTCAAGGCATTTGGGAAGGAATGTTGTCCATCAAACTTATGGAGAATAAAGGGCTTTTTATTGCACATACTTTTTTCATCTGGCTGATGTATGTCTTGATGTTTTGGGTTATCAAATTTTCTATCCCCGAAACCGTTAACCTTGGAATGAACGCCATGATTCCAGCCTTTGTTGTTGGGGGGCTTTCCATTTCTGCTACCAATGGAGGTGTTGGAATCTACCCCTATTCTGTATCGCTTGTTTTAATTGCCTTTGGTATTTCCAAAGAATCGAGCTTGGCCTTTGGATGGATCATGTGGACTTGCCAAACACTCATGATAGTGACTTTTGGTGCCATGGCATTTTTTGCATTACCTTTGATTAATCGCAAAAAATAAAATCATTTTTTGTCGACTTATATGAGCAAAATCAAAACCTCTTTTTTTTGTCAAAGTTGTGGTACTCAACACGCCCAATGGCAAGGCCAGTGCAATTCCTGTAAACAATGGAATACTTTGACCGAGGAAGTCATGGAAAAGCCCGATAAAAAAAATTGGAAAAGCAAAAAAAAATCCAGTGTGGTTTCCAAACCACTCAAAATTGAGGAGATTGAAATTTCTTCAGAATCAAGAATAAATACAGGAGATCCTGAGTTGAATCGTGTCTTGGGGGGTGGAATCATTCCTGGAGCACTGATGCTTTTGGGGGGAGAGCCTGGTATTGGGAAGTCAACTCTATTGTTACAAATTGCCATGACAGTTGGCTGTAAGGTTCTTTATGTTTCTGGGGAGGAAAGCCAGCGACAGATCAAAATTCGCTCGGACCGGATGGATGCCTCATCTGATCAATGTTATGTGCTCAGTGAAACCAAAACCCAAAATATATTTACCCAAATTGAGGCCTTGGCACCTGAATTGGTCATCATCGATTCTGTGCAAACCTTACACACCGATTATATAGATAGTAGTCCTGGTAGTGTTTCTCAAATCAAAGAATGTACCGCCGAATTCATCAAATTTGCCAAAGAGACTCACGTTCCCGTTTTTCTGGTAGGACACATCACCAAAGACGGCCAAATTGCAGGCCCAAAAATACTGGAGCATATGGTCGATGTGGTTTTACATTTCGAGGGAGACCGCAATCACATTTACCGCATCTTGAGAACACAAAAAAATCGCTTTGGTGCTACTTCCGAAATCGGTATTTACGAGATGCAATCCAAAGGATTAAGGGCCGTCAGTAATCCCAGTGAACTCTTGATTTCAGAAAAAGATGAAAAATTAAGTGGTCACGCCATCGCTGCTACTATAGAGGGTATTCGTCCTTTAATGATCGAAATTCAAGCCTTGGTTAGCACTGCTGTTTATGGAACTCCCCAAAGAACTACCACTGGATACAATACCAAAAGACTCAACATGTTATTGGCTGTTTTGGAAAAAAGAGCGGGTTTTGCCTTGGGAACTAAAGACGTTTTTATCAATATTACGGGAGGAATTTCTATTGCTGATCCAGCTATAGATTTGGCCGTAATCGTTGCCATCTTATCTAGCTATCACGACATCGATGTTTCTGAAAACTTTTGTTTTGCGGCCGAAGTAGGACTATCGGGAGAAATCAGACCCGTGCCTAAAACAGAACAACGGATACAGGAAGCCTCAAAATTAGGATTTGATACCATTGTGATTTCCAAGTTTGCCAAAGTCAGCAAGCAAAACGGGGAAATCAAGATTTTGGCCGTTTCAAAGATTGAAGCTTTGATCGTAGCGCTTTTTGGCTAAAACATCAACCTCTTTCCATTATAAAAATGTATTTTTAATTGATCAAAAATCAATTATCATGGATAAAGTAATCAAAGATTTTTTGGCTGAGGTCAACAAAAAAAATCAGAATGAACCCGAATTCATGCAGGCCGTGACCGAAGTCGCGGAAACCGTTATTCCCTACATTGTGAAAAATGATGTTTACTATGGGCAAAATATACTTTTGCGAATGGTAGAACCCGAACGTGTGGTTTCTTTTCGAGTGGCTTGGATAGATGACCAGGAGGAAATTCAAGTGAACCGTGGTTACAGAATAGAAATGAATTCTGCCATTGGCCCCTACAAAGGAGGGTTGCGGTTCCACCCCAGTGTAAACCTTAGTGTTTTGAAATTTTTGGCTTTTGAACAAATTTTTAAAAACAGCTTAACTACCCTACCCATGGGAGGCGGAAAAGGAGGGTCAGATTTTAATCCCAAAGGAAGGACAGATACAGAGGTGATGCGTTTTTGTCAAAGTTTTATGACAGAATTGTTCCGTCACATTGGACCCAATCGAGATATTCCAGCAGGAGATATCGGAGTGGGCAGTAGAGAAATTGGGTACATGTTTGGACAATACAAAAGATTGAAAAATGAGTTTACGGGTGTATTGACCGGAAAAGGCATTTCTTGGGGAGGCTCATTGATAAGACCTGAGGCAACGGGCTATGGAGTCGTCTATTTTGTTGAAAAAATGATGGAGCATAATGGCGCTGGATTAAAGGGTAAAAAGGTGGTAATCTCAGGGAGTGGAAATGTCGCTCAGTATGCCGCCGAAAAAGCCATTCAACTAGGTGCCAAAGTTTTGACCCTTTCTGATTCCTCTGGATACATCTATGATTCCGATGGCATAGACGAAGAAAAATTGGCGCATGTAATGGAACTCAAAAACATCAATAGAGCCCGTATCAACGCCTATCTTAAAAAATATCCCCAGGCGAAATTCGTAGCGAAAAAGACCCCATGGGAAGTTCCTTGTGAGGTTGCCCTACCTTGTGCCACCCAGAATGAATTGAACCAAAAAGATGCTGCTATATTGATAAAGAATGGTTGTATTTGTGTAGGAGAAGGAGCCAATATGCCTTCCACCCCCGAAGCCATTCACGAATTCACCAATCACAAAATTCTTTTCGCTCCTGGAAAAGCCTCCAATGCTGGAGGAGTCGCTGTTTCTGGCTTAGAAATGGCTCAAAACTCACTGCGGTATAACTGGACTCGTCAGGAGGTCGATGACAAATTAAAATCCATTATGGCAGATATTCATCAGTCTTGCTTAGATTATGGAAATGAAAATGGTTATGTGAATTATGTAAAAGGAGCTAATATTGCGGGCTTTGTAAAAGTGGCCGATGCCATGCTTGCCCAAGGAGTGGTTTAAATCTCCATCGAACATGCTGATTGAAACCGATGCCATTGTTCTTAGTACCCTCAAATACGGAGACTCTAGCCTTATCGCAAGATGCTATTGTAAAGAATTAGGGCTGAAATCCTTTCTCTTGAAAGGCATACTCTCCTCCAAAAAAGCCGGGTTAAAAAAGTCCCTGTTTCAACCCCTTAGCCTCGTCCGTTTAATTACTCAAGTAAAAAATGAAAACAGTGAAGGATTATACTACATAAAGGAAGCCCGTATTCATTTCCCCTTAATCGAAATTCCATCGGATATCAAAAAAAATGCGGTAGTGCTGTTTTTGTCTGAAGTATTGACAAGGGTAATTACGGAAGAAGGTACTCCTAATCCCTCTTTATATCATTTTATTCAAAAAAACGTTATTCATCTAGAGGCCAAAAGGTTTTCTCCTCTTTTTCATTTAAAATTTATGATGGAACTAAGTCAACATCTTGGATTTTATCCCAATCAGTCGGAGATGGAAGAAAATTATTTTGATTTGGAAAGTGGTTGTTTTTGTGGTGCTTCCCCATCTAAATATCTCATCGGAGGTGACTTAGCTTTGGCATTCAAAGAATTACTTGGCACTAATTTTGACACATTAGATGACATAACGATTCCAAACGCGCTCAGAATAAAAGTGTTGAGTGTATTGATAGATTATTTTAATTTACATTTACATGGCTTCGGAAAAATAAAATCAGTCGATATACTCCATGAAATATTTCGATAGGAATTGTCTTATTGCCGTTTTGGCTTCCCTCTCTATCCTCCACAACCTCTGGGGTCAGGAAGTTTGGGTAGAGGATGCTGTGACAGGTGAAGCCCTAGAAAACGTAACCCTTTTTTCTGAAAATGGAGATATCAACGAGGTTACGGATGGTTTGGGAAAAGTTAATTTACAAGCTTTTCCTACCAAAGGAAGAATCAATTTTAAGTTGCTAGGATATCAATCCTTGTTGATTCCAATGCTCGACATATTGGAGGGAAAAAAAATAATCCAAATGACTTCCGAGGATGAAATCTTGGAGGAAGTGGTTCTTTCTGTGGCGCGATCTCAAGCCACAAGGGATAAAATTGCCGAACAAGTGGGGATAATCTCTCAAAAAGAAATTGAAATTGGAGCTGTTGCCACCGGCGCAGATCTTTTGGAAATCAGTCCCAACATCAGAATTCAAAAATCTCAAGGAGGTGGAGGCAGCCCTGTTCTCAGAGGCTTTGAAGCCAATCGAGTCTTGATTGTTGTGGATGGAGTTAGAATGAATAATGCCATCTATCGTTCGGGTCATTTGCAAAATGCGATTACCATCGACCCTCATAATATTGAAAGAGTGGAAGTTACTTTTGGGTCTTCTTCTGTCGGATACGGTTCAGATGCCTTGGGTGGAGTGATTCATTATTACACCAAATCACCTCAATTAAACAACATTAAAACTGTACAGTCAGAATTTTCATCGACTTTCAATCAGGCCAATCTCTCTTTATTAAATAATGTCAATACGACTTTGAGTTATAAAAATTGGGGGAGTCTTACCAGTGTGAGTTATTCAAATTTTGGTGACATCAGAATCGGAAAAAATAGAAAACATGGGTTTTCGGAATGGGGGTTGACCCCCTATTTTTCTCTCAACAGTAGAAATCAATACACCGAAACACCAACGCCCAATTCCAATCCCAGTATTCAAAAAAACACAGGATACGATCAATTTGATGTCTTTCAAAAATTCCTTATCCGCCTTCCCCGAGATACGTTTTTAAATATAAACCTTCAATACTCGGAATCCTCTGATATTGATCGATACGACAAATTGGTGGAAGAGCGCAACGGTGTTCTTCGCTTTAGCGAATGGTACTACGGCCCCCAGAAAAGGTTTTTCATTTCTCCTCAACTCAAATTTTTCTTGGGGAAAAATTGGATGAAAAAAGGAACGCTTACCGCTGCCTATCAAAATGTAGAAGAGTCCAGAATCAATCGAAAATTTGGTAGCTTGACCCGTTCCCATCAAATCGAAAATGTAGATGTTTTCAGTTTTAACGCCGACTTCTTCGGGAATATGGCACATGGGCATTCCTTCTCTTATGGACTGGAATGGACTTACAACAAAATCCGATCTCAAGGCTTTTCCTTGGATCTCGACCTAGATACAGAAAATATAATGGGTTATACCAACCGTAGTTTGATTCCCTCTCGATACCCAAGTGATGGCAGTAGTGCCTCCAGTTTTGCAGGATATCTTAATTGGATTTATAAGGCCAATAAGCATTTGACCCTCAACGGAGGGCTGAGAATAACCCGTTCCAAAATCATGGCCAGATGGAATGAAACCGCACTCGTAGATCGGCTCCTTTCGACTGTCGACCTTCAATCAGAGGCCTTAACCTATACTTTGGCCATGACCTACCGACCCAATCAAAAATGGCAAATCAATACTTTAATATCCAGTGGGTTTAGAAACCCCAATATTGATGACATTGGAAAAATTAGAGAAAGTACTGGCTATTTATTGGTTCCTAATTCTTTTTTGAAACCCGAATACGCCTATACTTTTGAATTGGGTATCAAGTTTACAGCTCCCAATAAAATAAATTATATTGACCTCAGATCTTTTACAACATTGGTTTCCCGACATATTGTAAGATCTGATTTTATTGTTTTCTCAGATAAAAGTACCTTAAATGAAAACACCATTTTGTACAACGGAGAAGAAGTGATTACTAAAGCCAACAAAAATTTAGGAGATCGATTTATATATGGAGGTTCTTTAGAAGGGAAATGGATGCTTAGCAACCTCTTGGCTGTAAGAGGAGGAATAACCTACACTACTGCCGATCAAAACTCAGATTATGGTCCTATGCCTTCTATTGCTCCCCTATTTGGAACCTTTACTCTGTCACATGAGATTAAAAAATTAAAAAACTTTTTGATCTGGAAGTTTAGCAATGCTAAAAAACCGAGTGAATACAGCTGGGGAGGCGAGGACGGACTCAACGAAACTCCCTTAGTCAATTCATCGGCTACTGAAAATGTCAACCGATATTTCGGTATGCCATCCTGGAATGTTTGGTCTATTTTGTCTCAATATCAATTGAGAAAGAATATCAGTTTCAATTTGGGACTTAAAAATATTTTTGATTTACACTACAGAACTTTTGCCTCTGGTATATCGAGCGAGGGAAGGAGTTTACAGTTGGGAGTAAAGGTTAAAATCTAAAATCCTTTTTTTTTACCTAAAATCCTTAATTTTGCATCTTTAATTAATGCAAGCTGACATGGTTTTTAAGGAGTATACAAGACTGGATCTGCCCAAAATTTCTTCAGAAATACTCAATTTTTGGAAAGAACACCAGATTTTTGAAAAAAGTATCTCCGAAAGAGAAAACCACCCTCCCTATATTTTTTATGAAGGACCTCCCTCGGCCAATGGTATGCCAGGGATCCACCACGTGATGGCACGGACCATCAAAGATATTTTTTGCCGTTACAAAACCCAAAAAGGCTATAAAGTAAACCGGAAAGCGGGTTGGGATACTCACGGACTCCCAGTGGAATTGGGCGTTGAAAAAGCATTGGGCATAACCAAAGATGATATTGGTAAATCCATTTCAGTAGAAGAATACAATACCGCCTGTAAGGAAGCGGTAATGAAATATACCGATGTTTGGAATCGACTTACTCAAGAAATGGGCTACTGGGTAGACATGGACGATCCCTATGTCACCTACACCTCGAAATATATGGAAACTGTGTGGTGGCTCATCAAACAAATACACGAAAAAGGCCTTTTATACAAAGGATATACTATACAGCCCTACTCCCCGAAGGCGGGTACTGGACTGAGTTCCCACGAATTGAATCAACCCGGAACCTACCAAGACGTTAGTGACACTACTGTGACCGCTCAGTTCAAAACC
>Ga0209716_1003009_pt1 | contig 10634 bp, 10 predicted proteins | sample COGITO_mtgs_1205_FD_184811 | JGI IMG/M metagenome (GOLD analysis project Ga0209716, IMG submission 184811) | Pelagic marine microbial communities from North Sea - COGITO_mtgs_120531 (SPAdes) (version 2) | ecosystem: Environmental > Aquatic > Marine > Epipelagic ...
GATGAGTTGTTCCAAAATTTACCGAAAGACATTACTTCATTTGATTTTACTAAGAGTAGTGGTGGATATAGAAGTGATAATGTTCAAGATTTAGCTTTGGATATTCCTGAAAAATTGGGTGACTACAAAAACTTGATGGCGGTTCACTTCGAAGGTATTCTTAAATCACTTCCAAAGTCTATTGGTCAATTGAAAAACTTACAGTTCCTTTCAATTCCTAACAACCCTAACTTAAAGACTATTCCTGAGGAGGTTGCTTCCCTTCCAAATTTGAAGGTAATCAATATTCAAGGTAACAGTCAACTTAAGATACCTGAAGCTGTTGAGAAGTTGGCAGAAGAAGGTGTGTTTATCTCAAGATAATTTAGTAAAAGTCAGGACAATCTCCTGACTTTTTTTATATTTGTAGTATGAATGTAGATGTCCAAATATACGTAAGTAATTTTGTAAAGTTTTTTACAGATAACCCTGATGAACTTCAGAAGTTGATTGGTGTTGCTGAACCTCAAGAATTCTTCGATGAGGTGGAAGTAGTTGCTAATGAAAACTTTGATAAGGGTGAGGACATCGAACTTACTCAAAAACAGATGATAGGGATTATTCTCAAACTCAACCACATGCAACCTGAAGAGGATGTTGCAACAATCGTTGAACCCTATTTTGAAACTTCCTACGGTAAAATATTTCTTAATTAGAAACTTATCTTATTTTTTCCATAAAATAGACTTTTTATGGAAGTAATGAAAGAACCTTTGAATTATTATGTTGACGGTGTTGACCGTTTTATTGTGGTCACTGTGGCTACAGAGGATAACGATGAACTAAATCGTTTCAGAGATTCGTGTAAGAGATATAACATCCCATATCATATTTTAGGTTTAGGTGATGAGTGGAAGAGTGGACATGCTGAGAATGGTGTTTTGATTTCTCAGGGTGGTGCTCAGAAGGTTATCTACTTAAGAGACTTTATGAAAACATTGGATAACCTTCAGGATACTATTGTTTTATTTACTGATTCTTATGATGTGGTATTCAATGCGGGACCTAAGGAAATCATTGATAAGTTTAGAAGTATGAAATCACCAGTGGTGTTTAGTGTTGAGAAGACCTGTTGGCCTGATGATGATATTAAAGGGATGTACCCAACGACAGGTAGCGAATATAAGTATTTGAACTCAGGTGGTTTTATTGGGTATGGTGACCACATATTTGGTATTGTAAATAAAGATATTCCGATTGAAGAAGACGACCAAAGATTCTACACTGATTACTTTTTGAATAGTGGTGGTGAGATTCCTGAGAAGTTACCATATAATGATATCAAACCTAATGAACATGAGTCACATGCGAATGGTAGTCCTTTTGGTTGGATGAGTGAGACATATTTTGATGAGCTCATTTATAAGTTTGTGACTAATAAGTATGGTGAACATGCCACTATGTTGGATATTGGTGGTGGTGATGGTAAATGGGCTCACGTGTTGGGTTCTTTTATTAGGCACATTGATTGCATTGAAATCTTTGAACCTTATGTTGAAAGGTATAATCTTAAGGAGATGTATACCAATGTTTACACTGGTAACTTCTTAGATTTTGATTTTGAACATTATGACCTTGTTGTTATGGGTGATGTATTTGAGCACGTAACACAGGAAGAGGCTTTTAATTGGTTAACTAAGGTTAGGGATAAAGTTGGTGACATCATAATTGTTGTGCCGTTTGAATATGTTCAGGATTGGGATGGTGTATATGAAAATGTATATGGTCATCACCATCAACCTGACTTAACACCTACAAATATGTTGGAGAGATATCCAATGTTGGAACTTATGGCTTGGACTGAACAACAAAGTATTAGTGAAGAAGGTAGTGGATTTGGATGGTATGTTTGGAAGGGTACTAGAAATAAAATGGCTACCAATGTAAAGTTGGATTACAACCAAGAAATCTTCCAAACCCTGAATATGTCTTTAGATGAGATGAGGGTTAATAATTTGGAGGGTAAGTTATATAACAATAAGAAGAAAGTAACTCCAATGGTGATTCATGGTAATGGTCCATCAGAGGTTAAGGAATACTTGAAAGAGATTGAAGACGTGGTGTTGGGTAAGAATTTATTTAAGAAACAAATCATTGAGGTGACTAACAGAAGTGTGTTGATTAATGTTTTGGCTGACAGACCAGTTGATGATTTGAATCAGGTGTTCGACCAAATAAGGTATTTAGACTTTCCGAAGGATAACATATTCATCAATGTGTTGTATTCTGATTTATCACATGAGTATAAGGTTGGTAAGTTCATTGATGAGTTTTCGTCTGAGTTTATTGGTATTGATATGATTTATGTTGACGGTAATGAGGTTCAACTTAGAGACAGGGCATTAGAACTGGCGATGAGGTCACACTTAGACTATACTCTAATGATGGATGCAAATTATATCTTCAGAAATAGAAAATCACTTCAAAGGTTGATTGGTGAGGATAAGTATATTATCACACCGATGATTAATAGTGAAGGTACTGAATGGGTGAATTTCTTCTTCAATGTTGATGAAGAGGGTAAGTTTATTGATTCTGACGAACAAAAGGCCATCAAAGAATATCAGATTCAGGACACCTTTAGTGTTGGTTATACTGCAGGTATATGGTTAATCAATAATGAGATAATCATAATGATACAAAACTACTTTAGTAAAAATATTGAAAGATGGGGTATAGATAATTATGATGAATGTTTTTCATATAACTTAAGGGAACGAGGTTACTATCTATATGTTACAAATAAAAGTTATTATGGTGGTGTAATATAATGTTAATAAGAGGGGGTTGTCTCCCTCTTTTTTTTTACTTATAATTTGGGTAAATAATAATTTATGAAAGAACCTTTGTACAAATATCAGGATGAGACACTATGGATGTGGGTCTATGATGATACTTGTGAAGTCAACTATGAAGAGGGTGATGAGGGTTATCCGTTCCCACGGAAGAAGAAAGAGGACTATTGGAGAAAGAAACAAAAGATAGTTCTTAAGAATGAGGAGGAGCTCAAACATTATTATGGGGATAAGAGTAAAGGTATCTTCATTGAGAGGGTTACCGTCGTAGTTGAGGAAACTGAAAAGTCTATTTCTCTTAAAGTGTATAACTTCTCCAAAGGTAGAAAGGTTGGTAAAGCCTATTTCGGTACCACTAAGTATGTTCAATACATAACCTATAATAAGAAATATAAAAACTTTTATAGTGGGGGTAGAAACTCATCAAAGAGTAAGGTTCGTGGTAAACACGTGAGAACCAATAACTGGTACCATATTCAGGGAGTATTGTCAACGATTGTTAATAGTGTTAATGAAGTCTCATTGTCAGGAAAGAATGCTATGGTGATGGATACCAAACATGGGTGGAAGATATTTTGGGAGGCTGTTGATGTGTTTAATAAGACTTTAGGTTTTGAACAACAGGTTATTGGTGACATCAGTACTCTTATTGATGAGTACTTCAAATTATATTACAATGCCAACAATTTCAAATTACCTGATAATCCATATAAATTCTTACCAATAGCAATTAAAAAATCTTCATTAAAGAAGAGTGGTTCAGTGGTAGATGCTTTTATGAAAGATAGAGGTTACAAAGGTAAGAAGGTTCGTAAGTTGTTGAACTCAGATAAACATGTTAACTTCCATTCTCTTACTTATTTTTATAATTTATTGGGTGTGGACTTTTTTAATATGTTACAATTACAGTTTTATAATGACAGAGGGACTTCCATAGGTAGTGTTGCCTATTTACCTGAAGTTGAATTATCAAACATAGAGAAAAGGTGTTTGGTAGATTACATCAATGACTTCAATAAGAAAAACAATAGTACTGATTTGATAAAGGTGGAAGATTCTTTGGTTTCAATAATTAACGACCACCTTAGATTCAAAAAGGACCTACTTAAATATGATGTTGAGGTAAAGTTAAGAGCGAGAACAAAGTCACAGTTTGATAGAGAACATAGTGAGTGGGTGAGTCTATTGGAAAGTTATAGAAGAGGTAGAATTGAAAGAAATTACCCAACAACAATGATTGAAGAAATTCAACAACCTATTATGGGTCCTCATTTGGATTACTATCCAGTGTTGTTAACCAATACTGAACAGTACAATGAGGAGAGTACTCATCAAAACAATTGTGTAAGAACTTATATAGAACAGGCGGACTGTTTCATCATATCACTCCGTGAGGGTAGTGTGAACAGTAAGGAAAGAGCTACCGTGGAGTTCAGGTATTTCAAAGGGTCATCACCACTCAATGTTCAAGCGTTAGGAAGGTTCAATGAAACCTTGAATTCAAATTGGAACTACGCTTTGGAGGAGATTGGTAACCGTATAAAACGACTCAGCGATGCGAGAGTTATTGAGTTACCAAAGATGAAAAAAGAGTTTCCAAATGGGAAAATCATACATAGACAATCTTATTGGGATAAAAAAAGATTGGTGTGGGACAACAATGAGGACGTGAAAGATGATATTTTAGATTTTTATTTCTAAAGGGTTGTTTTTGTAAAATAAATTTGTATATATTTGTAGAGTTAAAACAAGTCAAACAATTAAGTAAAAGAAAAGAAATGGCAAAACTCAATTCAATTGGAAAAATGGAGACAACACACAAGTCTCGTCCGGGTGTTCACTCTAAGAACAACACATCTCGTAGTAAAACATCAAAAAATTACAAGAAGAAATATCGTGGTCAAGGAAGGTAAAACGATATACACCCCAACCAATAGTACCTCGTGGAATACCGAGGAAATTAACCAGTATAATCAGGGCCGAAGTTTACGCTTCGGCTTTTTTTTATAATAAATAAACCAAAATAAATTAAAATGAAAAAAGTAAATTTATTGGCTTTCATCGCTGGAGCATTATTAACAGTGAACAGTGCCTTCGCTCAAGAGGCAACAAATCTTGAAGCTATTGATTCCCTATTCAACTCTGAAACATTAGATGAGGTAGTTGTTACTTCGGGAGTAATTGATATTGCAAAAGTAAGGGAGACTCCCGTTGCAGTATCGAGAATCTCTACTGCAGAGATTTCATTAAAGACAGGTAACCTAGAATTTCCTGAGATTATGAACACCACTCCGGGTGTGTACGCTACCAAACAAGGTGGTGGTTACGGTGATTCACGTATTTCTTTACGTGGTTTTGACCAAACTAACACATCATTCCTTATTAACGGACAACCTGTTAATGATATGGAGAATGGTAGACTTTATTGGTCAAACTGGCAAGGTTTGACTGATGTGGCTTCTGGTATTCAAATCCAAAGAGGTCTTGGGGCATCTAAATTAGCGGTTCCTTCAGTTGGTGGTACGGTGAGTATCTTCACAAAGGCGGCTGACAAGAAAAAAGGTGGTTCATTGACTCAGATGGTGGGTAATGATGGTTACTTTAAAACATCCGCGGTTTACAACTCAGGTAAAGACGAAAAAGGTTGGGCAACTTCTTTCCTTTTAAGTAGATGGATGGGTAATGGTTACATCAACAATACTTCGGGTGAAGGTTACAACTACTTTGCGGCTGTTGGTTACGCTCCTGAAGGTTCTGACCACAGTTTGAACTTCACATTCTTAGGTGCTGGACAATGGCACCACCAAAGAGATGTGTGGGTGTCAATTCGTGATTACCAACACTTCACATCGGATAATGGTTTCAAAGGTGATGGTGGTGACATCAACCGTCGTTGGAACTCAAACGGTGGTACGTTAGGTGGAGAAGAGTTCTCAATGAGAAGAAACTTCTACAACAAACCATTAGCTACATTCAACTGGGATTGGGAAATCAATTCTAACTTGAAATTAGTTACATCATTGTACGGTTCTGCTGGTCGTGGTGGTGGTACAGGTCCTCGTGGTAATAACTACAGAGCGTCTGAATCAGATATCCTTCCTTTCAGAAAAGATTTGTATGAACACTACATTGAAAACGGTAGAGGTTCACGTAATGAGGATGGTACGATTGACTTCGATGCAGTTATCGCTAACAACCAATCAACTACTGACGGGTATACTGGTGATATCTCAGGTTTTGATGGTATGATGATTGGTTCTAACGGATTCCGTGATTCAAATGTGAATCGTTCGGTATTGATTCGTAGAGCATCTATGAACTCACACGATTGGGTTGGGGGTATCTCTAACTTAGAAGGTGAGTTTGGTAATTGGAAAACATCAATTGGTGTTGACTTACGTCAATACAAAGGTTACCACTACCGTGTGGTAAATAATCTAATGGGTCTTGACGGATACTACTCAACGGGTAACAAGAACTCTGCGGGTACAATCATTGAGACTACTACATCGGCTACTCCATTTACGGGTACAGGTTTAGATGGTCCTAAGATTGACTACTTCAACAATGGTATTGTGGGGTGGCAAGGACTTAATGGGTTGGTAGAGTATAACTCTGACAATGTATTTAACGCGGTACTACAAGGTGGTGTTTCAAATCAATCTTTCCAACGTGAAGATTTCTTTGACCAACCAGGTAATGCTATTTCAGAAAAGGCTGACTTATTAGGTGGATACGTTAAAGGTGGTGCTAACTATAATGTTAATGACGCATCAAACGTATTCTTCAATGCAGGTTACATCTCACGTCAACCTCAGTTCGGTGCGGTATTCCCGTCATATGCTAATAACATCAACGAAGATTTAGAGAATGAGGAAATCACTTCAGTTGAGTTGGGTTATGGTTATGCGGCAAATAACTTAATTTTTAATGTTAACGTATACTCTACAACATGGGGTAATCGTTTCCAAACGGTATCTTTAAGTAACGCTAATGGTGTTGATGGTACTGCTCAGTTTAGAGATATCGATGTACGTCACAACGGTATCGAGGTTGAGGGTAAGTATTACGCTACTGAAAAATTAAAACTAAGAGGTATGTTATCTTTAGGTGACTGGAGATATACTAAAAACTTTACTGCTGAATTATTTGATGATAATCAACAATCAGTTGGTGAGGGTACTCTTTACTTAAAAGATGCTAAAGTAGGTGATGCTGCTCAGACTACGGCTTTCTTCTCTGCTGACTACAAAGTGTTAAGTAAAACAAGTTTAGATTTAGGTTTACGTTTTGTAGACGGTCTTTACGCTGACTTCTCAATCATTGATTCAGAGTTTTACACAGACGGTAATAGAGGTGCGGTTAAGCTACCATCATATAGTTTAGTTGACTTTGGAGCTACTCACCGAATGGGTGATTGGACAATACGTCTTAACGTGAATAACTTACTAAACACGACTTACATTGCTGAGTCTAATACAAGTATTCATGCAGAAGACGGTGATGTGACTTGGAATGGTGTGAACACTGCTAACTCAGTATGGTTCGGTTTCGGTCGTACATGGAACGCAAGTTTGAAATACAACTTCTAAAAAAAAATATAAATATTTTCAGGAGGGGGTTTGACTCCCTCCTTTTTTTTGCCTAATTTTGTTGTAAACATAAAATTAAAAAAAAATAAAATGGCGAAAGATTTAATAATTGAACAGGAGTATTACCTGACGGGTGAAGAAGCGATGAATGAACGTGGTGCTCCACAAATCCAACGTATTCACGGAGAGTACAAAGATTGTGGATTCATCTTAGATAGAGTATATGAGGGTGAATATACTGATAAAGATGGTGAGGTTTACTACGAAGGTTACCAATGGATGTGGGATATTCCTGCTGAGGATAGAGATGATAATGAAATTGATGTTATGGAGGTTGTAGACCTTTATGAGGCCGATGATTACGATAGGGAATAAATAAATAAATAAATAAATAAAATGGCAAAATTAAGAAGAAGAGTAATTTATACCGACATTCGGTGGGAAGAGACTGAAGAATTAACATCTGAGCAACTTACTAAGTGGAAGTCAGAGGACGAAGACCTACAAGATGAAGTTATGGATGAGGTAGATTTTGAGTTAGTTAACGATAAGGCTTTGGAAGATTCCGATTGGCCTGAATTAATAGAAGAATAAAGTTATGGCGAATTATCTAAAAAGTATGATTGAGGTCCACGGCAACGAAGATGTTGTTAAGAAAGTGGACGAATTATTGGAAGGTGTTGAATACAGTGATGTGAACACCTTTGCAAAGGCATTCTACGACAACGTAGAAGAAGGTGAATCTGGTGGTGTATTGAACACATGGTCAATAGACAACTTAGGTCCAAAGTGGACTTATCTATATGACATTCAAGGTGACGGAGCGTTCAGTGTTGAATCAGCATGGTACCCACCGATTAAATTCTTTATCCACCTTTACAATATCTTAGTGGAACTTGACCCTGAGGTCTTCATCGAGGTGATGTATGAAGATGAAGGTTACGACCCAATTGGTGCTGTTGTCATCAAAAAGGATAAAGACGGAACTCCATGTATTTGGCAAGAGGAAGATGACGAAATGGAAGACCCAACGGTAGATATGGATTGGGATGATGAGGAGTATGAACAAACTCAGATGGATTTCATGGAATCACTATACGAACGTCAACGAGAAATGGTTCTTTATTGTCACGATTTGATTGAAACTGACGGTGAACCTATTGAGGATTACGAAGGTTAATAAAAAATAAGGGGGTATAACCCCCTTTTTTTATGTATTTTATGGGTAAGACCCATATAATTATAGGGTATAAAACATTTTTTTATGAAAATTAAGTTAGAGTACATTTGGTTAGACGGTTACTACCCCGAACCAAATCTACGTAGTAAGGTAAAGGTAGTGAATGCACCAGTGCATGAAGTCAATGGAAAGAGAGTTCATGGTGTAGGATTGGAAGATTGTCCTGAGTGGGGATTTGACGGTTCATCAACGATGCAAGCTGAGGGTCACTTCTCGGATTGTATTTTGAAACCAGTGAGGTTGTATCCAAACCCAATCAATAAGGGTATGATGGATTCTTACTTGGTAATGTGTGAGGTGATGAATGCCGATGGTACACCTCATGAGACAAACACTCGTCACTTAATTGGTGAGGATGAAGAAGGTTTGTGGTTCGGTTTCGAGCAGGAGTATACCATTATGAAAGAGGGTAAACCATTGGGTTTCCCTGTGAATGGATTCCCTGAACCACAAGGTAAGTATTATTGTGGTGTTGGTAATGGTCAGGTTCACGGTCGTGAGTTTGTGGAGCAACACATGGAAAACTGTATCATGGCGGGTATCGAGATTACTGGTACCAATGCTGAGGTTATGTTGGGACAATGGGAATATCAGGTCTTTGGTAAAGGTAAGTTGAAAGCTGCGGATGATTTGTGGGTTTCTCGTTATATGTTATTACAGATGTCTGAGGACTATGGATTTAAGATTGAGCTCCACCCTAAACCTGTGACTGGTGATTGGAACGGTTCGGGTCTACACTGTAACTTCTCCAACGATAGAATGAGAGGTGAAGGTGGTAAGAAGTATTTCGATGCAATCTTCAAGACATTTGAATCACGTCATTTGGACCACATCAAATGTTATGGTTCATCTAATGAGATGAGGTTGACAGGTTTACATGAGACTCAGAGTATTGATAAGTTCAGTTGGGGTATTTCTGACAGAGGTGCGTCTATTCGTGTACCGTTGTCTACATCAAAGGATTGGGTTGGATATGTTGAAGACCGCAGACCAGCATCTAACGCTGACCCTTATCGTATTACCTTCATCATTGCGGAATCTATTTCACATGCTGAGGAGTTGGAAAAAACTTTACACAATATGTATAGTGAAGTAGAGGTTAGTGATGAGGTCAAAGATATGATTAAGACCGAACCTATCGAAAGAGAAGTTGAATAATGGAAACAAAGTTATCGGATAAGATTATAGAATTGGTTGAGAAGAGAGTGGGTGAATACCCCTCTCTTATTCAATCAGGCTGGTACCCACCAGATGTTGTGATGTCTTTATTGAATAAGGGTAACAAAGAAATTTGGGGGAATAGTATTATCGATGAGAAGATAGATAGATATGAAGGAGTTATTGAGTTTAGCCCAGGTTCTTCATATATTTACTATAAGAGGAATAGTGAAGATACCACCTATTGGTTTGTCTGTTTGACAGATGAAAAAGGAAGGGATGGTATCTTATTCTTTATTAACGGTATTAAAAAGCAAAAAATTAAATTACCATGGAATTAACATCAACACAGTTGAGAGAAAAAATGGAAAGCGGTGAGAAGTTCATCGTTGATATGTATGCTGAGTGGTGTGGACCGTGTAGAGTTATGGGTCCAATCATTGAGAAGTATGCTGAGAAACTAAGGTCAGAAGGTTCTGAAGTAGGAGTATATAAATTTGACATTGAGAGTGATAAAGAATTGGCTGTTGAGATGGGTGTACGTTCTATCCCAACGGTTAAGGTTGTATCTGAGGGTGAGGTATTGGCTACGAAGACGGGTATCTTGCAAGAAGCTCAATTGGAAGAATTAAAAGGAATGTTGTTGTAATGAAGCAGGTTGTATTATATTCTATGAAGGGATGTCCTTTCTGTGACCAGATGAAGGACTTATTAAAAGAATCCAATGTGGATTACATTGAAAGAGATATCGACGAGTACGAGAGAGAGTATGATACATTTGTTGAGGCAACAGGTAACGACTATATTCCT
>Ga0209716_1003026_pt1 | contig 10595 bp, 12 predicted proteins | sample COGITO_mtgs_1205_FD_184811 | JGI IMG/M metagenome (GOLD analysis project Ga0209716, IMG submission 184811) | Pelagic marine microbial communities from North Sea - COGITO_mtgs_120531 (SPAdes) (version 2) | ecosystem: Environmental > Aquatic > Marine > Epipelagic ...
ACAGGAAAGGATGGCCTGGAGGATGGTGCCGCCGGCCATCTTGCGGTTCCACTTGTCAATGCCACACGCGTGGTACTTGATGTTGAAGAACTTGTCGCGGTCTCCGAGCGCCTGGAACTCCGAGTTCTTCTCCAGGCGCTTGAGCGCCATGTTGACAGCACTATCGGAGGGGTTCATGGTCGTCGTGTGGCTGTAGGTGAACATCGCCATGAGCATACGCTCACTGCGGTCGATCAGCACGGTAAGCACGCCGGGATCGTTCTGCTCTTCACAGATGAAGCGAGTGTAAAAAAACAGATTGATCCCGGCATCCTTGGCCCGCTTGGCCTCCTCGCGATCGAGGGGCGTCATGGTGCGCTTGGACTGCGACATCTGCTCGCGTGATCGTTTCTGGACGCGGTCGGTTTCGCTTGACGACCACAAGGGAAAAAGCCAAAGACACGCACCTGTCTAAGACCAAATTTAAAAACCTTGCGCGAGTTCATATACCACCTTAGCCACCTTGACCATCATCGGATGCACTATTCATGCCTTGTATAAAACTTTTTGACAAATCCGTGTACATTTGTTTACAACCACCTAAACAGGCTTCTTCATCCGGTATATCGCCATTGTACGTATAACCTTCATCATCTATAATATCTCTAGAGACACCATCTGCAGCATTACAAACCCATAAGTAACCAAATTTGTACATCCTATTTTGGTGGTCGTTTTGTGCCATTATTTTGATACCATCATCTGCCGTTGGAAGATTTAATTCGCTAAAAAGACCGTCAAAAATATCCTCAAATTTAGATGTATCATCACTATTTGCGATATCAGCAAATTCAGGTTCATCTCTCATCTTTAACTTACATTTACCCTTATTCCTGCATTTTCTATCATTCATACATTGCTTAACCGAATTTATCGAATAATAAATAAGATAAACAAGAATAATAAATGATAATACACCGCCTAATACACCGCCGATTAATAACCAAATCCAATAACTCATTTTACTACTCGCTTCATTTTTTCCCCTTTTATTCATGTTTGGTTGCATTTTAATATTATTTATCATATATATATATATATATTTATATCATGCGCCCTGGCAGAATAAATTTCCTCCCCATATAGTATTATGAAGTCATCAGAGAAAGGAGCACCACGGAAAAAAAAAAGTTTGCAGTCCAGTTTGCAGTCCAGAAAACGCCCAACACTAACCAAAACACTAACCAAACCCCGAAAGACACATAGTAAACCTCAAGGATCCGTGACACGCCTGTCCAAATTCGCACACTCCATAGCTGCGAGAAAGCAGAGAGGCGAACCGGAAATATTCATTCCAGGAAAGCCATCTAGAAGAAGCATAAACAAATTTCTGCACAGCGATAGAAGCAAAGGAAATGTTGCATCTTTGGTGGTACAGATGTTACGTGGAAAAGATATTTCTTTACTATCTCCGAGACTACGTGACGTGCTAGCAGGTAAGTCAAAAAATGTAAGCCAACGCTTTGACTTCGCTAAGCTCTCTTTTAACCCTCTAGGGAACGAAGCTAAGTGGAATCCAGTAAACACACGAATGGTCCAGCTAAGCAATGGAACGACTAGTCAGAATAAAACTATTCTTTATCATGCGTCGACAGACCCAGCACTCCAAAGCGCTGCAGACGGGTCTGTATTACGTACTGAAGGACCCACTTGGCATCACACAAGACATGGATGGGATTATTTCGTGAGAAGAAAGAGAGTGATTGCTGAAATACAGGTACCAACTAATATTTTAGTAAATGCCACGAAGTTACAGAACACACCTCCTGGCGACATAATAGAACGCATAAAACGGGCACAATTAAAGCAGGATATGCTCTCAACTACTCATAAACAAAACAAGCACGCCGCGCTGACACCCAGTGTGCTCACTGGGAATCGGCCTCTAATCACACATTTTGCAACTAACCCGATAATAGCGCCATACGGTATACAAAACGGTAAAGCATATGCCACTGTGATTATGCCGCCATTTTATGCGCAGGTTGTTAATAGGAACAAGTTCACTAACGGGGCAAAACCAGATATAGTGCGAATGGTTTTTTTGAACTTTGTATCACCTGACAACAGAGCTTTGGGCAAGCTGATAAATCCTAGGGCTGCGAATCAATATCTTGCTATGATGGAAGAGGCAAACCGTAAGGAAAATGACAAGCTACGTGACAAGATACGTCAGAACTATGTGACATTAATAAATCACATGGCCGCTGCTCCACAAAACCTAACCACTGAAAAACTTGCCAACATGTTGAAAAACACAGAAAAGTTTGATGACAGCACTCCACTTTCTGAATTGAAACAACAATTACCTAACAATTTACAACGCATGATTGATATCGGTTACACCAGGTTCGGACACAGCTACGCTACTTTGAGTTTAAAACACTTAAGAGGAAACTTAAGAGATATGTTAAATATGCGAGGCAATGCAAAAGCATTTGTCCAAAAAAAAAAAGAATATTTATTTAGCAGGAATGACTAACCCTTTCTGACCCATCCTTCAGTTGACCCGCTGGTAGATCAACTCCCACACCCGAGAGTACGGACTAACGATCGCCCATCTTCAAATGAATATACTTTACTAGGGGTTATATACTAAAGTTCAGCAAGCTAAATTAAGTTTAGTACATTATGAATTGATTATACTTTACTAGGGGTTCCCTTTTGCATTAGCTTTCCCCTTTTTCATTAGCATATTAAATATCCTAAAAACATGATAAACTAGAAGAATAATACTAATAATAAAAATAATACGCTCAACACTATCCGGCAAAATGCCGGATTCATCTTTTGAGGCAGGTGCATCTGCTGCAGTTTCTAAAAATCCATCACTATTTTCGACAAATCGCATTTATGTTATCTGATAAAAAAAGCCACAGATAACAATATAACAATGTCGGAAACGAAAATTCATACCGGAGAATCCGAAGTAGATACAACCCCTATTTTGTTAGATTACCAAGGGAACCACTGCGTGCTATATGTTGTATTATCTTCTATTTACATATATTGTGGATTAGGTAAGCCACCAGCGAACCCCGACGGGCACATCTATATGAAATTAGATGAATCAGATTCTAGGATATATATCCCAAAATTTGACCAAGACGAACGCTTTTTAGGATTTAAAAACTCCGGGGGACTGTCATTGTCTAAGACACTTGAAGGTATAATATCAACAAGTACACCACAGTATGCCGAAGAGTATATCCAAAAAAACCGTGAGTTAAGTTCAATCAAGCTAAGAGATGGTATTTTAACCATCTCATGTTCGCCTACAAAAGGTGTAAATATTCATTCTGGAAGCATAGCACCAATACTGATGGAAGTCCTTGTGAATTTAATCAACAGAAAAAACGGAAACAAGTATGATGAAATCACTCTGGATTGTAGTCGCATTGACTTTGAAAGGTACTACAAACAATGGAGACTACGAACCCGGGCGTGTTGATCGTTCATATTTTACTAGGGATTCGTGCACTACATATTCGTCACCACATTGACCATTTCCCCTGTGGTGCTCGCACAACACGTCCAGAAACCCAGAAACCCTCCAACATACGCCAATGTCTAACGTGGTTGACATTGACGATCTCTCGACCGACATGCGTGCGGTCCCCTACGATCGGGCCTTTGCCGAGGCGCAGATGAAGAAGATAACTGATCATGAGCACACGGAGGACACCATGGCAGCGCTCATGCATGCAGCGCTCAAGCGTGCAGCACCGCCCCCTTCGGCGTCGCACCCGGAGTTGCACCCACCGGAGTGGAAGGGCTGCAAGAGCAGCTTCTACTGTATCCGCCCCTGCGGACCAAACGGCAACCACCTCCAGGCGGACGGCTCCCCTGGTGGCCGCGGGGCATGCGCCCTGCGCCGCCCACCCGCTTACTACTGCCCGCCGGCGGGGCAGCCAGCCTTCGAGGAGGCGGTTCTCCTCAAGAAGAAGCGCAAGCGCGAGGGGTCGCCCTCGCACGGGGTCTGGAGCGAGGAAAACGCCGCCACCCAGGATGTGGTCCACCAGGCGGCCGCCGCCCAGTCCTCGGAGATGGAGACCATCCGCACCGCTGTTGAGCGCCTCCAGCAGGAGAACGCCCGGCTCTCGCGGGAGGTCAACAGCCTGAACGAGTGGAAGGCGAGCATGTTTGCTGCCTTCATGCCGCCCGGCCGCTAGTCGCCCGACCGCAAGGGCGCACTTGAGAGACTGGGCAGTGTATGTGTTGTATGGGAACTATAGGGTGGTCCTGAGATCCGCCGGCACGGAGTGGACTCACCCGAAAAAATCCTGGAAGGTCCATGTTTTATCCGCGAGGTTGGCACGCAGTGATCGCGATTGCTTGCACAATTGTTGTGATGACCCTGATGAGGCTTTCTGTTTTAAAGGTAATCAAAATGTGCTTATAACAAATGACAACACTCCTTTATCTTGCTTTGAGTTTGATTATTCCTAATTTACCATGGGACGTTAGACCTGTGAAATATTTCACAATGCAATCTACTCTGACCAAATGGAGACAAGACTACTCTAAAACATGTTTTGAATACCACAGCACATTTGAAATGATCGGATGGCATGCTACAACAAAATCAAGCAAGGGTTGTTTGGGACTTTACCACAATTACGAACTAAGAGCTTTATCTCAAGTATATAGAAAAAAAGATAAACTTTTTTTGAGATCCATTATCACTCCAAATGACGAAGCTACCGCTGGAACTATTTTGATATATAAAATACTTCAAGATAATGACATAGATGTAGACTGGGATGCATTACAAAACAACTTAAGATGGTATATTGCTGCTGTGTTCATAAAAGGAAACTCATCTTTTTTTTAGGCAAAGAAAAAATGGAACATCCCCTAGTGCTTGCGCTTCTTGTAGGCACCGACGATCGCGAGTTTATACAGTACTAGCGTTTTCTAGGAAACAGTGGATCTTATCCAGCCGATCCTTATTTGCAGGTTCTGGTTCAAACGGTCGGGGAAATACACCTTAGCTTGCTGAATATCGCAAGCGCTTGCACGGCTCCCCGGGGCTCCTCCTCTGGCTCGTCCTCCTCCAAGAAGGACAAAATGGCGACCAATAAGCGCCAGGTTGTTACGGAGGCCGTCAGCTCGGATGACGGTGAGGAGGGCCTCAACTCGGACGAGGACGAGGAGAATGACGAGCGAATGGAACCTTGAGACGCCTTAGTCGCTGAACCCTTAGGAATCTTTCCCATAGGGTTCGTGCCCAGAGAGCATTAATTTGTTTTAATTCATTATAGTCCACGATCTTGTTACCAATATGTAAAAGCCGATCGCGGGCATCCAGGTGTTTTGTATTGTTGTATTCTCGCTGCACGTCCAGAAAGAGAACTGTTCGTGGTTCCTTAGTGCGATTCTGAACTCCGTGTAAAAAATTGTCATCAAACACAACATCTTTTCCGGCCTCCCAGCTATGTTTGAATTCTTCACCATTTTCATCCCACAAAGAGATATGACAATTATCGAATGCTTTCGGCACCCGCAACCCCAGGTGGTATCGCAGTACCGCCTTGGTAACGCCCCTATGTGGCTCCAATACTGCCCCGGGGGAGAGTGTACTGAAGATGATAGAAGGGATAGGCTGACCCGCAGAGTTTAAAATACGCATGGTGTTTGGGAACATGTTAGCGAATTTGGTGTCGTTACCGAATAGACGTAATACAATTGAATTCCACTTATTATATTTGTCTATACTACTTGCATATACCCCAACACTACTCTTATGTGATGCTACAGTAAACTTTGAAGTAAATGCATCGTATTCCATAAGAAATATACTGTGATGAGAGCGTATCCAGTCCCGCCATTTTGGATGGATGTCGAGGATTGGACTATCACTTACAGGTAGTAGAGACTCTAAGTGAGAACGTTCAATCTCCATCTGAATCTGTGTGCTACTCTGATTCACCCTAAGAGACTCTAAATCTGTGTGCGAGCTTGCACCTAAATTGAAAAACAATATAATGCAGATTCTTACAAAGCAAAAAATAAATATTATGAATAAGATTGAGTGCCACATCTTTTTTATATATTTTCATACTTTATATTGGATTTTAAACCCTTTTGACAGTCTATTACGCTGATCAATTTTTATGGTGACGTCTTAGTAGTAATATTTGCCAATTCTGACTCTGAAATGACAGATCGTTCGCAACTTAAACAACCCATCTGTATTCTTGTGCATCTGCTTTTTAACACACAAAGCAGGACGCCTCCTATACAAGAAGAAACCAAAGCAGAAAAAGTAATAATAAAACTTGAATTTTCAGAGACAAATTCAGTGAGATCACACATAATATAGTAATATTATTTTTTTTTCGCTTCGGCACTCGCTAGTACTGCATTAATCATTGAAGGACGCAACATTTTATCTGTTCTTATCTGTTCTTATCTGTTCTTATCTGTTCTTATCAACAGATTATGGATATTACCCATTTTTAAGTATAATATAGGCACTTTTTGCCAATTGTAGAGTTTTTTATTGTTTGTTTAAGTCATAAGAAATGGAATTTTTTAAGTTAAAATTAAAAAAAAAAATTGAGAAAGCTAGAAAATATTTAAACGAATTCAAGGAGAACCCCGAACAGAACCCCGAGCAGAACCCCGAACAGAACCCCGAGCAGAACCCCGAGCAGAACCCCGAGCAGAACCCCGAGCAGAACCCCGAGCAGAACCCCGAGCAGAACCCCGAGCAGAAACCCGAGCAGAACCCCGAGCAGAACCCCGAGCAGAACCCCGAGCAGAACCCCGAGCAGAAACCCGAGCAGAACCCCGAGCAGAACCCCGAGCAGAAACCCGAGCAGAACCCCGAGCAGAAACCAATTGTTGTGGAACAAAGTGAATCAGATAATGAAGACTTTGAGGCACCTGGAGTTATATTTGTAAAACGTCAAAGGGTAAAATCGAGTCCGAAGTTTAGCAGGGATTATTTGTTTTTTTATCAAATGTTAGGCTTAGGGTTAGGGTTAGAGTTAGGGTTAGGGTTAGTTACATATTTGATGTCTCCTCACTGTAGCTTTTGCAGATGTATAGCCACATATAGCCACATATAGCCACATATAGCCACATATAGCCACACATACACACAGTGAAGACATATTACTTTATGGTACGGGTGGATAAAACTATTTTTTTAAATATATTTTTGGCCACGCCTGGTACGGGTGAGCGTTATCCCACCTGATCACACCCAGCTACACCTGCGCGGTCCCGTAGGACGACCACAACCGGCCCCGGTGCGCTCTCCCCGTCGGCTCTGCTGCGCGCTCGCACCCGTCTACTCCTCGTCCGAGTAGTCACCCAGCTGCTTCTCCTCGTCTGACTCGTCGGGCGCCAAGAAGCCCACCGTGGCCTCGGCAACGCGGCGCTTCTTGGCGCCCGACGAGCCAGACGAGGAGCCAGACGAGGACTTGGCCGGGGACGCGTGCGGGCGCTTGTCGAAGGACGACTTGCCCTTGGCCTTCTTGGCCTTCTTGGCCTTCTTGGCCTTCTTGGCCTTCTTGGCCTTCTTGGCCTTCTTGGCCTTCTTCTTGCCGTCCTCGTCCGACTCGTCCCCGTCCGACTCGTCCCCGTCCGACTCGTCCCCGTCCGACTCGTCCCCGTCCGACTCGTCCCCGTCCGACTCGTCCCCGTCCGACTCGTCCTCGTCCGACTCCTCCGCCTTACGGGTCTTGCCCTTCATGAACGTACTCGCCTTCGAGTCGATCAGCAGGCCAGACGAGCGCCACTCGCCGCCCACCTTCTCAGCCACGCTGCTCGTCACGAACGACAGCAGGCGCTCCACCCGCTCTTTGTCGTGCGACTTGTACAGCCGCGCCAGGGTCTGGACCAGGTCCACTATGGACCGCGGGATGCCAGTCGTCACGTCCTTCTTCCAAATCGAGGCCGCCACGCACGTGTCGAAGTGCACGGCGAAATCCACCAGCGGCTTCACCACCTGATCGATCACCTCGCGCAGCTCGTGCAGCCACGGCAGCTCCATCAGCTCCTTGAGGGAGTGGCCGCCCGGGATCATGCCCTTCTGCAGAATGTGCGGGGGCGGGCCGGCCACGGGCGCGGACGCGAACAGCATGATCACCTCGCCGTCGTTGATGTCGGGGTGCTGCGCAAAGATGTTCAGGCTCGCGCCCTTCGGCCTGGCCGGGATCTTCTTGCTCAGGGCGAGCGACAGCTTGACGCCCGGCACCTTGAGCAGCTTGAGCAGGTTCTCCTGCCCCTCCGACAGCCCCTCAAGCGAGTTGCCGTCAGACCCCACCTCAAACAGCGAGGTGGCGTCCATCTTGACAATGTTCTCGCCCTGGTGGCGCCCCACGTACCCCTTGACCGTCCCGTCCCCGGGCAGCTTCATGATGATCTCCTTGGACGCGGGCGACAGCTTCTTCCCCTGGCCCGCCTTGAGCCCGTCAGTCTCCTGGTGGATGGGCACCGTAGAAGCCACCGCAGGGCCCTGCACCAGGCCCCAGGCCGCTCCGGGCTTGCCGTACATCTTCATGTTGCCACCCGACAGCACGAGCGTGCCCGCCTTGCACGAGAGCGACTTCGGCTCCGGACCCACCAGCAGGTCCTTGAAGTTGGTCAGCCACTGCACCCCCCCGGCGTCGGCCTCAATGGTGCAGCAGAAGCCACCCAGCTGCAACCCGAAGAGGTGCTCCGTGTCACCCGTCTTCGGATAGTTCATCTCCTTCAAGGACAGGCTCCCGTCCGGGTGCACGCACGTGTAGTACGCGCCATTCTGCACGGGAACGCGCCACTCTGCAGCGGGGGCACCGCACGCAGGGGCACGCAGGGGCACTGCGCGCACCTTCCGCGCCCCGTGCTGGAAGAAGGACTTCTTGAAGAACTGCCCCTGCCCCTCCTCCACCTCCATATCCATCACATCAGCCTCGTGCTGCTCAATGCCGGCCATCTTGCTCCCAAGTCGCTAGGAGGTTACCCCGGACACGACCGGATCTGATCTCCCACCACAAGGGATCCCGCGTTAGGGTGGATTACACATGTGAAACCCACCCTAACGCGGGATCCCTTGTGGTGCTCGCCCACGCAAACCCATCCACGCAAATCCACGCAATGTTCGCCCTTCACAAGTACCACCCCAAATTCATCGCGCTCATGAACGCCATCCCGGACAGCTCGGACCCCGACTCCGGTACCCACCTCGTCAATACCTTCGCGAGCGTCATCAGCAGCAACGTCCAGACCAAGGACCCTCAGCAGATCGTCGACGAGCATGACACCGACACTGTCTTCGAGCACGGCAAGGACCCCTCGGCAAAGACCATCAAGAAGTCCTGGTGGGAGACCAGGTCGGACACGATGCCGCAGTTCCTCGTCCGCTCCCTCTTCCCCCTCGGCCCAGCCAGAAAGATGACGCCGCCCTACTTCAACCGTTCCAACCAGGGCATCCTCTGCCAGCCCCATGCCGAGAACAACAACCTCCGCCCGATCGAATTCGTGGCAAACTACGTCAACCGCATCTTCTGTCGCGCCTCCACCACGGACGAGCCCATGGACGCAGCCGACGTCATGAACGGCTTCGTCGAGATCTTCACTTCCACTCAGCCCGTCCACAACCACGAGATTGACGACCTCTCCTTCGTCTTCGTCAAGGGCAAAGACCTCAAGCCCGTCTGCGCTAAGCGCCTCGACATCGTCCACGCCCTCCGCGTCCTCTTCTACTCGGGATACTTGGTCTTCTTCGCCAACCCCACCGCCTTCAAGTGGTGCCACCCCGTCTTCCTCATCACCAATGTCTTCCTCGCCCAGACCAACTTCTTCCCTCCCAACTCCGACATGGACCAGCCCCTCTCGGACGCGGAGAAGAACAACTACCTCCTCGCACTCGGCCTCAACATCTACGAGGCCATGCGCAAGCCCTTCGACGCCGAGTTCTTCCTCAACTCCTACGACATCTTCCCCTCCACCATCAACCCCACCACCATGCCCACCATGGGCAACATGGGCGCGCTCCTCGGACTCAGCTACGTCCCGGCCGCACACGCCGCCCCCACTCCGCTCCCCAACGACGACGACGACATCTTCACCCCCCTCCACTTCCTCTTCGGCAAGCAAGTCCCCGATCACACCACCGAGGACGACATCACCGCAGAGGTCTTCGACCACTACATCCTGCATAACTACACGGCTGTCCACGACAAACGCGATGAGCAGGTAGCACAGCTTGACACGAAACAGCTCAAGATCCTCCTCACCATCATCTGCCCCAAGAGCACCCTCAAGCTCCAGAATAACAAGAACTACGGCATCAAGTCTAAGAAGGCCATGGTCGAGCTCCTCCAGAAGCACACCACCGACTTCGACACCTCCCACGCTGACTACCTCGCAGAGCTCAAGGACACGAACGCGCCAGCTTGAGCGCGGCACTACGACGGCGATTCGCCCTTAGCTTTGGGTTTGAATGTACTAAAGGGTTTGTGCGGACTCGCTAGCCCCTACGGAACCCTTACGAACTATGTGGGTCGAACGTTTGGGTGTGTGATAGCCTTTGGACAGCTCAATGCAAGCACCCAATGTTA
>Ga0209716_1003030_pt1 | contig 10586 bp, 1 predicted proteins | sample COGITO_mtgs_1205_FD_184811 | JGI IMG/M metagenome (GOLD analysis project Ga0209716, IMG submission 184811) | Pelagic marine microbial communities from North Sea - COGITO_mtgs_120531 (SPAdes) (version 2) | ecosystem: Environmental > Aquatic > Marine > Epipelagic ...
TCAATTTAGTTTGGCGTGAGTCCACTAATTCACTTACATTTGCCCCACAATAACGCGGAGTGGAGCAGTTGGTAGCTCGTCGGGCTCATAACCCGAAGGTCGTAGGTTCGAGTCCTGCCTCCGCTACTACCCGAGACCCGAAGACATTTTGTCTTCGGGTTTTGTTTTTCTCAGAAGTCCAAGTGTCTATGAAACAGCCGGTTATCTCTAAAAGTAGGTGGATGTTCGAGGTTCGATATTCTGTAGTTTTCGGAGAGTAGTGTAATCCATCGGGAAATAATACATCCTGCAACCTTCGCTTTTGCTTAGTATTTATAGATTCCCAGAATTGACGGGGGTTTTCGAGCAGAGAAAGAATTTTTCCATCCAAAATTGCAAGGTTCGATTTTTTTGAAGGGAGGTTTTCGAGTTTTAGCCATTGGGCTCAAGGCGGTACTAAAAAGATGAATGTTTCAATTAAGAATCTGATCTAATTGGAATTAGTAAAGTTCTCACTGATTTATTTATCTTCAGCATCCAAACCAAATTGATCTCAATATGAGAAGGCTTTTACTTGTTTTAGCTACTGCATTATTTTCAGCAATTAGCGCTTCAGCATCGATTCAAATTACTTCGCCTAATGGTGGTGAGAATTGGAATTCTTGTTCAACCAAAAACATAACCTGGAACGCCAGTAATACTTCAGGGTATTACGATATAGATTACTCGCTTGACAATGGTTCGACCTGGACATCTGTAGCCACATCTTATAATACTACAACCAACTCTTTCGCTTGGAACATTCCAAATGTTAGCTCCGTTCAGTGTATCGTGCGAGTTACTGATGCTCAGAATACAACCGACTTTGATGTTAGTAATAATCTGTTCATCTTAACCGGTGCACTCATTGGTCAATATCCAAATGGAGGAGAGAGTTTTGTTGCTGGTGATACAGTAAACATGGTCTACAGTTACCAACAAGGCGTCGTAAGTAATATTAAAATAGAATTTTCTTCAAACGGAGGGGGTAACTGGCAAACTTTAGAAAGTTCGTTGTCTGCAAATGGCACATACGATTTCATTGTTCCCAATGTGCCTTCGAATCAATGTCAGTTAAGATTGACTGACTTAGTTGATTCGAGTTGTAAGACGGATACTTTAGATGGTAGGTTTACGATTGTTTCTACGGTCCAAGTATCGAGTCCAAACGGTGGGGAAACTTGGCAAGCAAATGTTGGTAATCAAGGCTTATTTACTTTAATGTCTAACGCTCCATCATTTTTAAACATATCTAACTTTTATGATGATGGTGGTTCATCGAATAATTATTCAAATACCTCATATACTAAAACTGTTTATCCTGATAATCCCAATGCAAAGCTCAAGCTTGTGCTGCAATCTTTTGATTTGGAATCCGGTGACAAATTGGAAATTTACAATGGTGTCAATACGGCTGCCCAGAAATTGGCAACCTTAACAGGGTCGAGTGTTTCGTCTACATCTTATGATTACATATCTACTCATTCTAGGGGTGCTCTTACGATTGTTTTCACCTCTGATGGTGATAATAATGTCGCAGAGGGCTGGAATGGATATTTCACTTGTAATGGCTTAATCAGTAAATCAGTATTGTGGTCTATAGTTGGAACGAGTAAGTCTTTTGATTTAGAGTATTCGGACGATAATAAATCTTCTTGGAAGCGTATCTTGACAGATTACAAGACCCAAAATGGTATTTTCACTTGGTTTGTTCCGAACACTCCAAGTACTACCTGTTATTTCAGGGTTTTAGATCATAATAATGGTCAAATTGTAGATGTTTCAGACGCTGCCTTTACGATTACTCAGGCGTTACCAGTTTTTGTGGTAACAAATCCCAATGGCGGTGAATCGTTGAGTGCAGGACAGTTTTACAATGTAAACTGGCTGTCAGCATTTGTTGGTCCTACTGTTGGAATAGATTATTCAATAGATAATGGTCAGAATTGGACCTCACTTACAAACTCCCACCCTAATGCAGGTGGGTCGTATTCATGGTATGTACCTAATAGTCCATCATCCCAGGCGTTGGTTCGAGTTAAGGACTCTTCGAACACGAGTGCTTCGGACGAGAGTGATGCGGTATTTACGATTAATAAGTATGTGAATATTACTTCTCCCAATGGAGGAGAGTCTTATACGCGTTGTTCTACTCAGGACATTGCTTGGCACCATGGAGGTACCTCTGGTGAATTCCGTATAGAATATAGTACGGATGGAGGAACGACGTGGTCAACATTGGTTGGAAGTGGGGTAAATAATTTACAGAAGTCGTCACCGGCGACGTATTCGTGGACGTTGCCGAATGTGGTATCGTCTCAGGTAAAGGTTCGTGTGTTGGATGTTAACGATACGACGAAGTACGACGATAGTGATTTAGATTTTTCTATTACGGCCCCGCCGTCACCGGTTGTGTTATCGTCTCCTAATGGGGGAGAGATGTGGGTAACGGGTACAACGCAGTCGATTAATTACACGTATCCGACCTCTACGACTCATGTGAACTTTGATTATAGTACGGACGGCGGTTCAACGTGGACTAGTATCGCGACGAATCAGGCGGTTACGGGTTCGTATTCGTGGGTGGTTCCTAATACGCCGTCGTCTCAGGCATTGGTTCGTGTTACGAATTATGCGAATGTGTGTGATTATGACATCAGTGCCTCGGTGTTTACGATAGCCTCTTCGGTCCAGGTTACTCAGCCGAATGGTGGAGAATCGTGGCAGGCCCAGGTGGGTCAGCAGAGCATTGCGAATGCGGAGGTAAATATGAGCAATGCGACGTTGGTGGTTAATACTGTGAATTACTACGATGCGGGAGGGTCAAGCGCTAATGCCCCTGGTACTACGTATACTCAAACCCTTGTCCCTGACAATCCATTGAATAAGCTTCAGGTTTTCTTTGAGACTTGGGATTTTAGTAATATCAATAACTATAGTTCATATGGGCGCATAAATATCTATGCTGGTCCGGATAATACCTATCCTTTGATAGGTCGTATAGAGGGTTATCGCAGAAGTGCTACAGACCGTTATTACCGTGTGTTACTGCAGAACCAGCTAACACGTTCATCTACATATACCACCACTAATTTATCGGGTATAAATACTAGAGGAGCTGTGTTCCGGTCGACTCATGAGTCAGGAGCGTTAACTATTGAATATAGTCATGGTAGTTCTTCAGGCGCCCGAAATTTTACAGCATTCATTCGAAGTGTAGGTACGCCATATAAGTCGATCAACTGGAACATTACGGGTACTTCTAAGCGCTTTGATTTAGAGTACAGTACGGATAATGGTTTGGTGTGGCACCGTATTGTGAGTAATTACAAGGAAGATACGACAGGAACTTACCAGTGGCAGGTTCCGGATGTGCCGACGACTCAAGCATTGGTGCGTGTATTGGATCATAACAACGGTGCTATTGTGGATCAGAGCAATGCGCCATTTACCATTACTGCGGCTTCGCCTGTTTTTGTGATGGAGTATCCTAACGGTGGAGAGAGTATTTACCCTGGTACGAATGAGAGTGTACGTTGGTTGAGTGCGTTTAACGGCTCTAAAGTTGCGCTAGAATATAGTCAGGATAACGGCCAGAGCTGGAGTAGTATTGTTAATGGTCACACGGATAAGTCTGGCGGTATAGTTCCCACGGAAGGGACGTATCTATGGTATGTACCTAATAGTCCATCATCCCAGGCGTTGGTTCGAGTTAAGGACTCTTCGAACACGAGTGCTTCGGACGAGAGTGATGCGGTATTTACGATTAATAAGTATGTGAATATTACTTCTCCCAATGGAGGAGAGTCTTATACGCGTTGTTCTACTCAGGACATTGCTTGGCACCATGGAGGTACCTCTGGTGAATTCCGTATAGAATATAGTACGGATGGAGGAACGACGTGGTCAACATTGGTTGGAAGTGGGGTAAATAATTTACAGAAGTCGTCACCGGCGACGTATTCGTGGACGTTGCCGAATGTGGTATCGTCTCAGGTAAAGGTTCGTGTGTTGGATGTTAACGATACGACGAAGTACGACGATAGTGATTTAGATTTTTCTATTACGGCCCCGCCGTCACCGGTTGTGTTATCGTCTCCTAATGGGGGAGAGATGTGGGTAACGGGTACAACGCAGTCGATTAATTACACGTATCCGACCTCTACGACTCATGTGAACTTTGATTATAGTACGGACGGCGGTTCAACGTGGACTAGTATCGCGACGAATCAGGCGGTTACGGGTTCGTATTCGTGGGTGGTTCCTAATACGCCGTCGTCTCAGGCATTGGTTCGTGTTACGAATTATGCGAATGTGTGTGATTATGACATCAGTGCCTCGGTGTTTACGATAGCCTCTTCGGTCCAGGTTACTCAGCCGAATGGTGGAGAATCGTGGCAGGCCCAGGTGGGTCAGCAGAGCATTGCGAATGCGGAGGTAAATATGAGCAATGCGACGTTGGTGGTTAATACTGTGAATTACTACGATGCGGGAGGGTCAAGCGCTAATGCCCCTGGTACTACGTATACTCAAACCCTTGTCCCTGACAATCCATTGAATAAGCTTCAGGTTTTCTTTGAGACTTGGGATTTTAGTAATATCAATAACTATAGTTCATATGGGCGCATAAATATCTATGCTGGTCCGGATAATACCTATCCTTTGATAGGTCGTATAGAGGGTTATCGCAGAAGTGCTACAGACCGTTATTACCGTGTGTTACTGCAGAACCAGCTAACACGTTCATCTACATATACCACCACTAATTTATCGGGTATAAATACTAGAGGAGCTGTGTTCCGGTCGACTCATGAGTCAGGAGCGTTAACTATTGAATATAGTCATGGTAGTTCTTCAGGCGCCCGAAATTTTACAGCATTCATTCGAAGTGTAGGTACGCCATATAAGTCGATCAACTGGAACATTACGGGTACTTCTAAGCGCTTTGATTTAGAGTACAGTACGGATAATGGTTTGGTGTGGCACCGTATTGTGAGTAATTACAAGGAAGATACGACAGGAACTTACCAGTGGCAGGTTCCGGATGTGCCGACGACTCAAGCATTGGTGCGTGTATTGGATCATAACAACGGTGCTATTGTGGATCAGAGCAATGCGCCATTTACCATTACTGCGGCTTCGCCATTCATTCAAGTAACTTACCCTAATGGCGGAGAAAGAATATATCCAGGTAAGGCCTATGAGGTTACTTGGAAAGCGCCTTCGTTTAATGTTTCAAGTGTTAAAATAGAGCTAAGTCAAGATAATGGGCAGAGTTATTCGTTAATAGCGAACAATGTTCCAAACTCTGGAAATTATACTTGGTTTACAGGGGCAATTAACCAAGTATATCCTAATTGCTTGATTAGAATAAGTAAGGTAGGTCAATCTTATGTTTACGGCGAGAGTAGTCAATTATTTGAGATGCGACCCGGAATAGTAATTGCATCACCAAATAATAATAATTCAACTTGGCGAAGTTGTACACAATCATCAATAACATGGTATGCAGGAGCTTCAAACAACTTCACAATTGAATTGTCTCTCGATAGCGGATTAACGTATTCGACACTAGTCAGCGATTACCAAGACACGAGCTTCTTTGTAAACTATCCTTGGAGCGTGCCTAACACTCCAAGTGAAATGTGTTTGATTCGAGTAACTGACGACGATAATACAACTTACTACGACGGTTCTGATGAAGTGTTTACAATCTCACCATCAATAGAATTGACAAACTTTAAGTACGGTGGTACTTTGGCAAATAACACAACACAAATCATTAAATGGAATTCATTCCAAACTTCCAATTCATATAATATTTACTATTCAACCAACGGAGGAGCTAGTTGGACGGATATAGCAATCAACTATTCAACTTTAAATAATGAATATAGTTGGTCAGTACCTTCAAGCCTAACTGGATCTATATTGATTAAGGTGGAAGACTATTCGAATACTTGTAAGAGTGATCAAAGTAAGTTGCCAATGGTCGTTTCTGCATCTCCCGCTATCCAGGTATCTTCATTTACATCAAACAGTGTAAGTAGTTGTAGTAATTTGGATATACAATGGACCAGTAGTTCAAATATTGATTCAGTAAATATTTTAATGTCCAAGGACTATGGTACAAATTGGCAAACGGTAGCCTTAGGAGTTCAGTCGACTTCAAACCCAAGTACGTATCAATGGACAGTGTCGAATATAAATGCAGACGTAATCTTTAAAGTGCTCAATAAAGTGAATCCTAACGAATTCGATAATTCAGATTCATTATTGACAATCCAGAAAACCATTGATGCAGACTTTACTATATCTAATAGTACACCGTGTATCGGAGATACAGTAGTTCTAACTTCAACTAGCTCGAGTGGTAATCTATGGTCGACGGGTGAAACAACTCAATCAATTTCGGTAACATCAACAGGATATTACTCTTTGGTGGTTTCTCAAGGATCATGTATTGACAGTACTGCACAACAACTAATTAGTTTTAATTCATTAGCATCTAAGCCTACCATATCGTTAAGTCAAAATTCTACATGTGCAGGCTATTCAATTGTTTTGACGTCGTCTTCTTCTTCAGGGAATTTATGGTTGCCAAACTTGCAGACTACTCAATCAATTGTTGTCAAGAATACAGGAACTTACTCAGTTCAAGTATCTAATGGCTTTGGATGTTATTCTACAAGTAACCCGTTAAGTTTAAGCTTCACCCAGGCTCCTAATGCGCCGGTAATCAGTTCCAATGGTCCGGTAAATATTGGTGACACACTTAAGTTATACGGAAGCATAGGTCAATCAGGCTTAAGCTATTCGTGGACAGGACCAAATAGCTTTTCTAGCACCCTTCAGAATCCTTTTATAAGTTCAGTTGATACAACCGCAGAAGGTGTTTACAGCTTACAAACTAGTTTAAATGGTTGTTCTAGTCCGACAGTTAATCTACCTGTATTAATTAATAGAATTAATAGTCCATTTATTGCAGGTAGAGTAACCCATTTCAATGGTGCGCGAATTAGAAATGTGCGAATTGATTTGAATGGACCTACTAATTCCGCAATAGTTAACGATTCTGCGGGTTTTTATAGACAGAATATTCTAAATGGCGGTCAATACACGATATCTGCCTTTAAGAATGCGGAGTCAAATAAATTAAATGGCTTGAGTACGCTTGACCTAGTATTAATCCAAAGGCACGTTGTTCTCCTTGATACTTTGAATAATTTATTTGATCGAGTTGCAGCTGATGTTAACCAGAATGGAGTCATCTCTACTGCGGATGCATTAATTGCGCAAAGAACATTATTGGGATTAGATTCAATAATAAGTAATAATAGCAATTGGGTATTACTCTCGGAAAATAACGGTATAAGTAACACATACCCTTATGGGTCAAACTCTGAATCTATAGTTGCAACTGGTTCTGATTCAGTAAATTATATAGGTGTTAGACTCGGTGATGTAAATCAATCATGGAACTCTCAAGTATTTAAAAATAAGCGAGTTGTCAATCTTGAGGTTGGAAACTATTCATTGAAAGGAGATACACTAATTGTTTCAGTTGCTAATTCTGCAGAAACCTCAATTTTAGGTTTATCAGGAAAACTAATAGGATCTGAAGGCAAGGTTAGTTCTTCAATAGGTTCATTCTTATCAAATAAGCTTAGTACTGGCGAGCTGCGCTTTACTGGATATAATGCGAGTCAAGGAATACTTGTTCAAGATGAAGTATTGAGGATTGAAATATATAATCCTCTCCAATTATCTCTAAGCGATTGTCTCGCAAATGTTCAAATTGAAGGAGTGCTCTCGACATTGGAGGAGGTTGATTTTAACTTGGTGGAAAAATCTATTGGTTTACAAGAAAATAAAGCTGTATTGATTGTTAAACCAAATCCAAATTCAGGAGAATTTGTTTTGGAGTCTTCAATAGATTTTAATTCCATTAGTTTATACAATACTGCCGGAGTTTTACTTAGTGAAAATATTATTGAAGACAAAAACCAGATAAGATTAGACTATAGTCATTTATCGGATGGAATGTACCTGATCAAGGTAATAACTACAGATGGCGTGATAATGACGAATAGAATAATCATTGCTAAATAGACAACCATGAGGCAGATGTTTCTTAGGGTTGTCTTTTGTTTGTTTGCGTTGACAACCCAGATTAAAGCGCAGACAATTTTTACAGATTATTCAAAAGGTAATTGTCAGAGTATTGATACTGTTAGTATTTATATTTCAAATATCAATAATGGCCTAATCTCTTGCCAGGGATCTATGCGTATAGCTGGAGATAACATCGATTCCATGTACTTCAATGCAAATGGAATTGTCTCTATCCCCAGCAGTGGACTGAACTTAATAAATGATAGCACGATTGTTTTTTCGTGGTTTTCACCTAATTTGACGGCAATCACTCCTACCAGTGACACCTCTGTTTTCATCGAGGCGTATCTCTACGCGGGATTAGGAGCGACTGTTAATGTTAGAGAAGTATCGTTTTTAAATAGTCCAACTCAATTTGAATTCGTCAATTCAAATTATAGCGCTTATTCGTTCGTGCCAATAAATAAGCTTTATCCAATCGCTTGCGACTTTCAAACATCATATGAATTCAAGGCAGGTTCTTGCCTTAATGGCGATAGATATGACACTTTAATCATTACTCCTTCGAATTTTGATTTAAATCAAACCGTATTTATTCAAAATGATACGTTGGTCCTTTCAAGCAGTAAGTTGGCCCACGTATTAAAGAATAATACAAATGACACTACTTCAATTCTTTGTTCGAGTTGTCAAAATGGAGATACGGCAATTTACAGTCCAATAGTAAGTTGTCAAAGTTCGGCATCTTTCAGTTATACTACCGATTCAATGCAATGCGGTTCCGGTAACCTTCTCGGTATAGATGTAGTACAAGGTTCAAACTCTATTTACGGAATGCAGTTAAAATTCGATGCTGCACCATTTATTCAAATAGATTCGGCGGTTTCATTAAACTCCAATGCAATAATCAACGTCACACAAAATTCAGTTTACGTTTCAATTACAAATTCACAACCGATACTTGTCTCTCAAGATCCTTTGATCAATGTTTTCTATAGTATATCATCTCCATTGGTTGATACAATCCTTTTTGTAGATACTGCCTTTACCGAGGTGTACGATCTTACGGGTACTGCGATCGGACTTCAAAAAAATAGTCCTATCGCAACTGGGAACATTAATTGTAATTCTATAACTACGCTATCATTGATAGATAATTCTGACCCTTGTGACTATTTTCGAAACTCTGATCTGATTATTTCAGGTTCATATGGTATAAATTCGATTCAATTAGGTGTGTTTAATGATACTTCTTACGGCATCATAGATTCTGTAAGAATCACTCGTCAGGATATCATTTTCAATCAATTGGGGGATAATTATCTCTTTTCTCTTCTGCCTCAGGGGAAAATCCTTCAGGATACAATACTGCTTGGTAAAGTTTATTTTCACCCAAGCACTCTAGGCGATACTGTACTTCAACTAACGGAGACAACGATTATGTTAACAGAGGTTCTGAAGAATTCAATTTCAGACTCAATAATAATAGATAGTATTTCACAAATTGTGACACCTTTTAAGGCTGAGATTAATTATAGTTCGTTGGAGATTTGTCCGAATGATTCTGTTCAAATCTGGGCTGCCGACTCTTATGATAGTTACTTGTGGAATAACGGATTGACATCCGATACTATTTGGATTTCAACTCCCGGCGCGTACTACTTAATTGGTACAAGTTCTAATGGTTGTATAGACACCTCAACTTCGATATCAATTACGATAAAGTCGTTGTCGTATTCTACGGATAGTGTGGTCTCGTGTGACAGTTACACTTGGGTAGATGGTTTAACATATACTGCGAGTACGACTACGCCGACGTATACATATACGGCGTCGAATGGCTGTGATAGTGTAGTGACGTTGAATTTGACGATCAATACGAGTGAGACGGGTGTTGATGTAGTGACGGCGTGTGACAGTTATACCTGGATAGACGGTGTAACGTATACTGCGAGTACGAATACGCCTACGTATACTTATACGGCGTCGAACGGTTGTGATAGTGTAGTGACGTTGAATCTGACGATTAATACGAGTAAGATAGGTGTTGATGTATTGACGGCGTGCACGAGTTATACTTGGGTAGATGGTTTAACGTATACGGCGAGCACAAATACGCCGACGTATACCTATACGGCGTCGAATGGTTGTGATAGTGTAGTGACGTTGAGTTTAACGATAAATCAGCCGACATCGGATACAGCGGTGATTATTGCTTGTGGTTCGTATACATGGATAGATGGCCAGACCTATACATCGAGTACAACGACGCCTACATATACATTAACGGGTTCTAATGGCTGTGATAGCGTGGTTGGGTTGGACCTTACGATAAAGTCGTTGTCGTATTCTACGGATAGTGTGGTCTCGTGTGACAGTTACACTTGGGTAGATGGTTTAACATATACTGCGAGTACGACTACGCCGACGTATACATATACGGCGTCGAATGG
>Ga0209716_1003033_pt1 | contig 10582 bp, 6 predicted proteins | sample COGITO_mtgs_1205_FD_184811 | JGI IMG/M metagenome (GOLD analysis project Ga0209716, IMG submission 184811) | Pelagic marine microbial communities from North Sea - COGITO_mtgs_120531 (SPAdes) (version 2) | ecosystem: Environmental > Aquatic > Marine > Epipelagic ...
TCGGCCGTCGCGTGAGTGTAAATACCAAGCCGGATAAATCTAGATTGATGGCTAAGCAGAAACAAGCAGAAGAATGCGTTCTCTACGTTCGAGTATCAACAACTCGTCAAGCGGAGGATGGAGTGAGCATAGATGCTCAAATTGCCAAAGGAAAAGCTAACGCAGAATTTCGTAATTTACTGCTTCCTGATGAGAATTTTTTCATTGATGACGGAGTGAGTGCCAAGGTGCCATTGTGGTCAAGACCTGCTGCTAAGCAGATGAAGGCGTTCATCCTCAAGCAGAAAATTAAGCACATTTTTGCTTACAGAATGGACCGATTATTTCGCAGCACCATCGATTGCCTTGCCACGGTAGAAGAATTAGATGAATTTGGCATAGGAATTCAGTTCTGTGAATCAGGAGGGCAGCCTCTTGATTTGTCTTCAGCAGTAGGTAGAATGCTCATCACAATCTTGGCGGCCTTTGGTGAGATGGAAAGAAATCTCATCAGCGAGAGAACCACGATGGCGTTGCAACATCTCAAGGATACAGGACGGCGGTTCACCTACGACAAATATGGTTGGGACGTGGATGAGGACAACAACTTCGTTGAGAATGAAGAGGAACAAGAATGGATTCAATACATCCATGCAAGGTATCACGAAGATGGCATCAAGGTTTCAGAGATTGCAAGAGAGTTGAATGCTTGTGGAGTTCCTACCAAAAGAGGCGGTAAATGGTCACACAAACAAGTCTCAAGAATCATAAATCGGAAATGAGTTTTATTATCAGTTAGGATCTTAACCTCTGATCCGATCGGGTAGATATGCCTCAATTCAATTCGATAAGAGATGAGAAAGATGCAATTGATTATCTTCTTGAAAAATTAGAGGGCAAAAAAAGTATTTCTGATTTGAAAGTAAATCAACATAATTCGATAGATGAGTCAATAAAATTACTCGAACTGAGAAAGGAAAATATCGATGTATTTGGAGATGATACTCCTGAATGGGTAATAGATGAACTTGAAAATCTACTTAATCACGTTAGGATTGCTTTTTCTGGAATCGATCCCACTGAAAGAGAATATGTTGATACTGATGGAACCGTGCCTGAGACATGGAGCCCTAGTGATGCATTCCAGTGGGGGGAATGGCGTATTGTCAATGCTCGTTCAATCACCGGGTCCGAAGGGGCTCCTCTTGGTTATTCTCCTAATGGAGAATTAAAGCATTGCATGGCACCACCAGGTGGAGGGGCGACGTGGCATATCTACACAACTCCTCCTCCAGTTATAGCATGGAACCTAACTAGAATTGAACAAAAAGGTATTACTTTTCTAATTGGGAAGGCCAAGGTTTGCGAAATTGATGCGGTATCCTCAGTTCCTGCATTACCTGAAGCAATGACATCTACAGAAACAGCGTCAAGGGTATTGAACAGACAAAAAGCCGAAAATGAATGGCAACGTAGAGTAAATGCGAAGAGGATTCTCCAAATAGCGGATTTCATCGACCTGCCTGGAAATATCATAGCTAACTCAGCATTACTATTCTCACCACCAGGTGCTGATTCGATAAATGCAAGTAATGAGGGTGTTGTTACAATTGATTTTTCCAAATTTCTTAAGGGAGCACCAGGAGTATACATGGATCATTGGGTTGAAGATGATTCAAGCGAGTTATCGGCCGATTTAAGGCCCATGTGGTTGATTGACGGGCAACATAGAACGAGAGGGCTTGCTCAAAGTGAGATTGGAAGTCAGATGGAAATACCGATAATTTTGTTCACGGATGAGTTCTCGTTAAATGAATCTGCAAAAGTTTTTGCTGAAATAAACACATTACAAAAACCACTTGCCCCTTTACACACACTCTTCATGCAACATAGATTCAATATCCCGCAAGATGGAGGAAAAAGAGATTTCAAACCCTGGGATGAAAATGATGATGAAACGTTTGATTCTAGACAAAATAATCTGTCATATGAATGCGCAGGATGGCTTGCAGCGAATGAAGGTGGTCCGTTATTCAACCGGATAAAATTCTTGGAAGCCAACCAACCAAGATTTACTATAATCAAAGCTAATTCATGGGTTGACTATTCGAGGTATTGGTTCAAATCCCAACCATATCCTCCTCTTGTGGATATGACCATCGAGAATATTTACAAAGAAGTTGAAAATTATTTTACAGCCTTTGTTAATACTTGCAATCATAGCGATTGGCCGGAGGAAGAAGAAACAGACAAGCACAGATGGTCTCTAAACTCCATGAACAAAGGATTGCTTCAGATGCATTCTACATCCAGGGTATTGTTAGACATTTACGGAGATGTGTGGGAAAAGGCAGTTAGCAAATTATTGGCGGACGATGTCAACGAATCCCCAATAAGTGTGAAAACATTCGAAGAGGTTCTGAAACCTCTATATTGGGTTGATTGGAGAGATGCTGACCTTTTAGCAGCATACCATGGCAGTGGTGAAGTGCCAAGAACAGCTCTCAGAGTTTGGATGAAGGCAGCCATAAAAAATGGCGAATCTTATTCTCAGAAACAAGTCATGTCTAGAAATATCAAGTCTAAACCTGGACGAGGAATATTATCGCCTCCGGAGGATTCTCCAATTGTCAATTCCACTCCAGATAAGAAATGGCCAACTTCTGATGCTGGTGGAGAATTAATTTTGACTTCTGTAAGGCCGGAGCATGCTTTGGCAACAGCGCGTTGGACTATAACGGACCCAAATGACCGTGAATACGGGCCAACTGGTGGACACAAGGTGCAAGCTAAAACTGAAGGGGTCTCTGCTCACAAGTTGAAATGGGAAAGTTGGATGGATAATGTAGATTTTATCAAAGTGAAAGTGCAGTGGTCAAATGTTAATCCACCTAACGCTAGTTACGTCACTATTCTGAGGAAGCCGGCTCCAGAATCTGAACAGTGATTCTTGAAATCAACTCATCGGTTTCTGGAGAAGTTATTGCTGAAGAGTTCGTTAAATCACTCAACCATTCAACCGAACTTACTCCATCTGCTTCTCCAGGTTTTGGGACCTCTTCAAATTTGAAGAATTTTATACCATCCCGCGCTAATTCAAATGAGAACCTGTCGTCATTACAAGCTTCTCCACGAAGTAAAATTCTCCTTTCCAGCAACTCCTGAAATCTTCGTTTCTCTTCAGAAGTTCTTTCCAAAGAATTTTGAATTGTGTTCACCAATTCTAGTGTTGTAATACCTTGGTCGCAGTGGAGAATCAAACTAGCTAAATATCCTTCTTCAAATCCTGGCGGAATTGTTACCTGTTCAATGCCATGTAAGTGGTGAATTCGTTCCGATGTAATCGTTGACTTAATCTCCATTACCAGTCTACTGAAAAGTAATCTGAAGTCTAATTTTTCTCTTGTTTCTCCCTCCCATCCCTTTAAAATTTCAAGTTGGCGATTATGATTATTTGAATTATTTACTAATAGCCTCAAAACGTATAATTCACCCCACGCCCCTGCAACTTCTTGTAATGTAGGCGGTTTTTTCGGCCTACGCATCAATTCTTCAACATCATCAAGAACAGAAATTAAATTCAAAGCTGTAAATTGGCCAGAAGGCTCTTCGTCATGTAAACAATCAAGAATTAGCGAGAGTAAAGGTGCTTTAATTTCATTATCGGCTTGTAGGATTAAGCAGTTGTTCAAAACCCTACTGCCTCTCCCTGGTATTGTTATTTGTTGAGCAGGCTTCAATTTAATTTCTATGTGTTTGTAACTTCGACTTGGTACTCGATCAGTAATGTCTCGTAAAAATAAACCGAATGATTCATCAAAATATTTAGCTAGGTAAGCGTTCGTTTGAGGAACGGGCCTTATTGTTATTGCATCTACACTAGGAGGGGTAGACATAATCTCCCATAGTTGTTTGAAAGAATTATTTCTTGTCATTTGATTACCTCGTTAATTTTCCTCAATTGGATCTAACCCTCTTTGCCTAATGTTTGCAGGATTGAGAAGTGTATTCACACCTAGGCCATATTGTGGCCCACCACGAGGTGCGAAACCAGCGAAAACTGGTACTGAAAAATTCTCTTCGTCGCCCGGGGGGATTTTGATGTGAAAGCGGTCACCTGGCTGGAGTTCAACAAGTTCTCGCCTCCATTTGCCTAATGGATTGTCTTGGTCGGTATCGTTTGGGTCAAAAATTCGATCGCATACGTAATTTGGTTGCAAATTATAGAATACGATTAGAATGTCATCTATGCCGTATTGACGAACATATGAGCCCTTAGCATCATGGTTTTCTCCATGCCAATTAGTATCTTTGTCAAGGAAATAATCGCCCCGATAAGTCCCATGAGCAGCACCACCAACAATTGGACCGAATCTTCCTAGGGTTGATCTCCTGGCTTGTTCTGAAGAAATTGGTTTACCGACAGTAAGTTCTCTTTTTCTTTTCATTCGTTTATTTTTCATTATAGCGATATTTATCTTTGGAATCTGGGGTAAATTTGTTGAAGAAATCCAATCCTTCAGGAATCTCGCATAATCTGCAAAAGAATCTTGTGTCGCAGTGTTTCTACATTTCATATCTTGAAGTAGAGATATGACTACATTTGCAGGAATATTTCTGTATAGTTTAGCTCTATTGTGCACTTCTTCAGCCCTCGTTCTATACAGCATTTCAAACTGTGTCAAACGATTTCTATTCGCTCTGATTGCATCCGTGCTGAAGGTCGGCTCTTTCAATAAGGCTCTTCTGCCACTATATCCGCTTGCATTATCGAAATTTACGAATCTACTTTTAGTGGGACTAGTTGATCTGAATTGTCGGCTGTTCCTTAATTCTAACAAAATCTCATCAGGTCTTAAATTTCTGAAAATAGCATCTTTAATCTGAACACGTAGATGTTTGTCTGCATCTGCAATATCTCTAAACAAAACTCGTAGACCATCTTGAATGTATATAGAAATCAAATCGATATATGATTTTTTATGGCCGAACCAACGACCCATTTGAAGAACTGTGTCGCCCATCGGCATTCTTGCAGTTCTTCCGAAAAATGATACGCATAATCCTTCAATTGTCAAACCCCGAGATAGTATTTGGCCGCCTACAATAATAGCAGCACGTTTTGTCTTAATCTGCCAAGGGTCATCGTCATCATAGTAAAGTCTCATTCCATTATCTCCACTATTTATCAGGTAAGTATATGGCAATCCAGGATAATTATTGTAAGGCGCAGTATCTTGTTTTATTGGTTTTTCAGCGATTTCAATTGCTATTGTCATAAAATGATGAACCTGAGCGGAATTAAAATGAGGAGTGGAGGGCATTAATCTTGAGGTTCTATATTTTTGATCAGCCCATTTATTCATGAATGGATGTTCAAGAGGAGATTTATCTATGTCAAAACTTTTCCAATTTTGTTTCATTTTTTCCCAAGCAAGTTCAGTAATTCTTCTTGCAAGCATTTGGTGCTCAACTAATCTAGAAAGATGAATCATAACTGCATGATGAGGATAACTCGACGAAACTTCTGCAATTGAGGGGAGTGTTCCGGAGGAGTCATTCTTTCTCCAGTGATTCCACCATCTTACGCCAGCGCTAACTACGAAATCAATCAATGAATCAATCAGGCTTGGAGGGATCGGCCTAATGCCATCTCTGACCTGCTGAAGGAAGATTTTTTGAGTTTCATCATTTGTTCTTTCATCTTCGAAGCGACCCTCTTCTCCAGGCAATCCAGGATACCAAATTCCTTCATCTCTACCCATTTCGTCTTTTTCATAGTGAGGCCATTCATTGCGGCCAATTCGATTAATTAAGGATTCATCATATTGCCAAAATACATCATGGGCTCCAAGATAACTTCGTGTGACTTCTTGACCATTGATTTCTTCGGAGAATGGTTCCAACAGCCAAAAGAAATCTTTTGGATAACCTATCAATTGGTTCGGATCTGAACTTAGACAAGCTTGAGGGGTTGCAGTATATGCGGCGTAACAATTTCGAGGTATTGTCTCTCTTAATTCGATTAAATGAGCATTGATTTCTGATGGCCTCATTCCAGGAGGGTTATTGTTCATACTAGCAGAATCAGCTTCGTCATCCAAAATCAGAGTTGGAAAATCTTCTGTGAGGTCATACCTTCCTACTCTTTGACAAGCCTCGCCCAAGTCTGTAACTTGTTGAATCAAGTCCCTGAGGTGATTTTGTTCCTTTTTCATCACAATTATAGTGACATATTGCTTGCGTTCCCTAAACATTTTCTGTGTTTTGAAAGTTCCAGTATAGCCAAAATCAGTGTGTCCAAAATCGTTTTTGAATGTAGGAGAATGTATTCCTGTAGTCGTGTTTATCCCATTCTGCAGGTTAAATGCATCATTTACTCTTTTTTGGGTTTGCTTTCGTAGTGAATCCTTATCTCCTGCAAGAATAATGAACAATTTGTATCCTGCAACAATTCCCATTGAAATTAGATTAATCATACTTGCAGTTTTACCACTCTGAACCATTCCATATACTAGTCCTTGACGATTTGAATCTCCCCACTCTGCTGGATTATTGCATCTACCAAGGATGTGTATAGTATTCTCTCTAATATCTTCCAGAACTTGTACATCAGTGATGCCAGTTCGTCTTTGAACTGATCTGTAGAACTCATTTTGTCTGTATGAGTCTGGATCTGCTGCATCCATCCAACCATGATTCTGGTATTCAGAAAGTGGCCCTGGATTACGAGGATCAGTAGCGAACGCTTCAGTAAAATCTTCATCACTATTATCCTCGTCCCAATGGGCAGGAGCTGCACATCCTGGTTGCGGAAATCTCTGCATTAGTTCAGCCTTCATTTCATCTGAAATCGGGTAACCATTGATATTATCAACTATCTGTTGATAATCAGTATACCCAATAGCATTGTACATGAACTGTAAACCGGTGATGTAGGGAGATATATCTTCAGTCATACTACCCGATCCTTGCTGTAGATCGGCCGCGAGTTGATCAAGTTTCCTCCGCTAAACCTAAAGATCGTTGACGATACCAGTAGACTATGGGCGAAGATTCTCTTCATGTAGGTGAGATGTTTGGTGGCGTGGGTGGTTTTCGCCTAGGTCTAGAAGGGCCGCCTTCCAAAGATTGGGAGACTGAATTTCTCAAGTTCGAAGAGACTGGATTCAAAGTAGTCTGGAGCAACCAGTGGGAGCCTCCATCATCAAAAACAAAGTCGAAATCCAAGAAGAAACCGAGGGGTGTGAAACGACGATGTAATTGCTTAACTTACCGAGGTGAACAATGTCTGAAAGAAGAGTATGGTATCCCGGAAGGTGGGTTTTGTAAGAAACACGCCGAGATGTACCGTGAAGGTGCTCAATGGGCATCTGAGGTGTATGTTGAACGATTTGGAAATGAAGGACATCATGGTTGTGACATCCACAAGTTCACCAGAAAGGTCGAGGACACACACCAAATTCCTCAACTCGATTTGTTGGTTGGCGGATTTCCTTGCCAAGATTACTCGGTTGCTCGTACTGTATCTGGCGAGTTAGGGATAAAGGGAGATAAAGGCAAGTTGTGGGAGCCAATCTGGCGGATAATCAGTAGGAGTCACGCTAACCGAACACGCCACCGCCCCAAACTAATCCTCTTGGAGAATGTGCCACGCCTACTGAACTCACCAGCGAATGCTCGGGGGCTCAACTTCTCTGTAATCCTCAAGCGGCTACTGGGGATGGGTTACGAAGTCGAGTGGAGGGTAATCCACGCTGACGACTATAGCTTTCCCCAGCAACGTGATCGGGTTTTTATCATCGCATATAGAACGGAGGGGAGAAATCGTGCACAAAGTACTACGAACGGCCCAGGGCACTTTGGTTTGCAAAGAAAAGATGCCAAGGGTAAGTCAATGCGACGATGGATTTTCGGTGAGTACTCTGAATGCGCCGAGGAGGACGGGGAAATTGGTCCATTTGCAGAAGCATTTCCTGCCAAATTTGAGGTTCTAAAGGAGAGGTCAGAGATACCCGAAATAGAGGAATTGAGCCATAGACAATCCCCTTTTGGCAGTGCAGGATACGCTTGGTCTGCTACTGGTATCAAACTCCAAAATGGAAAGAGGGGGAGCCGTAAGGTGTTCAAATCATGGAAAGCTATTCCCATCAAGGAAGCACCACGAACCATCCGAGACATCATGGTCCAGAAGAATGAACAGAACTATGACGAATCCTACGAGGTTGTCAAGGCAGAACTGGAGAAGTGGAGGTACGAGAAGGGGGCAAAAAAGGAATACAGGATTCGTAAGGATGACTTGAAGATTCATCCAAAACTTGCACCGATATATGAGAAATGTAAGAAATCGAAGAGTCAGAAAGTCTGGGATAAATATCAATCTCGATTCGAAGATATTCTTGGCACGGATGGCTCATACAAGTATGAAGAAGGGAAAATGTCTTTGACAGATTCAATTGATAAGCCATCCCGAACTGTGGTAACTGCAGAGATTGGTAAGTCAGCATCTCGTATGCGCCACCTCATCAAGCACGATGACGGGACCTATCGTACTCTGTTTCCGATTGAGACAGAACGTCTCAATATGTTTCCTGACAATTGGACGAAAATGAATGATGAAAAAGGTAAACAAATCCCAGATTCGAAGCGTGGTTTCATGATGGGCAATGCACTAGTCGTCGGCATCATTCAACGCTTGCGTGAGCCAATCAGGGAACTGATTCTTCGGAGGAGAGATCACTCTTGAAGTGGCGTCTGAAGAGAGACTCCGATTAGATTTGTCATGATTTAGAACGGGAGGAATACCTACCGTGTAACCCTCAGCATCCGATAATTTATTGACTAATCCTGAGAGATTTGTCTGACTTTTGATAGTTAGGGACTTATGGCTTAGATAATCCTCTTCAGTTTCGAATAAGAGGTATCCATTTACATCAAAAATCGCTCCTGGAAAATTACCAAGCTTGTTCCAATAATGTCCGTCGCGATGGAAATATGCTGTTTTACCTTGGAAATTGTCACTACCTTCTTTTTTTGCAATAGGAACATTCCATCTCCTTGCTAACCAACTACCAGTTCCTATTTTTGGTGCATCGCAATTGGGACAGGTTTTCCAACTTCCAGCACTAAAATTGCAAAAAGCGCATGGCAATCTGTCAAACTTGCCCATGATTTTACAGAAGAAGATGGGTTCTTAAATTAGTGGGAAGAGACGTCTTTTAGCTAATTTTCGGCATCATTCAACGCTTGCGTGAGCCAATCAGGGAACTGATTCTGCGGAGGAGAAGGCGGGCTTGATGTTGTATTTGAAGCGCCACCTCTATCCCCTTCATCGAATTCAATGAATTCTGAAGGGAAAGTACGTTGCGATTCATATTGATAGAGAACCGGAGGGTTTTCTCCATTTATGAAAAAATGGAAATGTCTTGTATTACCATCTTCATGTTCACTAGTCTTTGCTGTAGCAACATAACTTAGCATTGTGTTTATTGTAACCAGTGAGCAACCCCTATTTGCGGTTATGAAACCGAAATGAGTAATCTTTTTTTCTCGGGCAATTCGCAGTGATTCAGGAGTAACTCCATACCAATAATTCATGTGATTATCATAATATTTCGAATATTTTATGTGAACAATATTTCCGTCTTCTGCTCTGTACCACTTGAATCTACCAGCATTGCCTGATTGCTTCAAACCAAGATTATGAATTGCTAAATCAATGCATTCAGACATTGTAGGTGGAGAATTTGTTTCAACCAGAGATTCTAATTCCTGTCCAGGTTTGTTTTCAGTGAAATCACCCTGCGTATACCACGCTCTAAAATGAAAAGCCTCCTCCTCAGCATCCCATTCAATATCGATAAATTCCCAGAATGGAATCAGAGCTTCAATTTTAGGTCCATTCAGGCCATGTTTTTTCCTTTCTTCATTTCGCAGATGGGTTTTGTTAAATTCTTTAACTAACCAAGATTTCACATCATTTCCAAAATAAAGTCTCATCACTGGACCAAGATTTGGTCGTGGCAGGGTAGTCACATACGCATCATGAGTGGTTTTTTTCCTATTAGAATGAGTCAGGATTATCTTAGCCTTTGAATCTGGATGGTCTTTACTTCGGTGTGGAAATCTTTCTGTGACATTGAATAGTCTATTACGAACCCAGATTGGAAGGACTGTACATTTGTCATCAAACATAGCACCGTCCATTTTTTTCCTCCAGAGAGGAAATTTCACATCGCTACGTTCGCTAGGCACGCTCAGGCTATGAAGATCCCAGAGTTATTATTTTCTATCTATGTGAATTAGTTGAAATAGGTCTAGGACACACCGTGAGGGGGTGTCATAAGAAGGAAAGTTTCTTCTTTTTCTAATTTAATTCATTATATTCAGTTCTTTATATACTGTGGAGCGACATATACTCTCCCGGTGAACAAAAATGGCCACATTATACGATAAGAAAGGAACAGAAATTTACGCAGGACGAGGAAAATACAGCCATCGTGCACGACAAATGATCGAGCAGCGCCAGGCCTATACTCGCAGTGAAGAAGGCGCACTTTCCGTTTACGTCCCACCTAACCAAACCCCAGAACCTCAACGTGCT
>Ga0209716_1003037_pt1 | contig 10577 bp, 4 predicted proteins | sample COGITO_mtgs_1205_FD_184811 | JGI IMG/M metagenome (GOLD analysis project Ga0209716, IMG submission 184811) | Pelagic marine microbial communities from North Sea - COGITO_mtgs_120531 (SPAdes) (version 2) | ecosystem: Environmental > Aquatic > Marine > Epipelagic ...
TTAAATCACAAGAATTAACTATACCACCAAGCTTATCTATAGTTATACCACAAGACTATGTTAACTATGTTAAATGTTCTTGGATAGATAATGCTGGAGCTAAACATATTATATATCCAACTAGAGTAACTTCTAATCCAACTGAACTACCTTTACAAGATAATGATGGTATACCTTCTCAAGATAGTAATGGAGAAAACACTTTAGCTAATCAATCATTAACTGAAGAAAAATGGAAAAACAGATCTTTAACTACAGATTTTCAGCCAGATGATTATAGAGATTCTACTAATGAAGGTTTAATAGGGCAAAGATATGGATTACAACCTGAAGAAGCTCAAGTAAACGGTATGTTTACTATAAATGAAAGAACAGGTACATTTTCTTTTTCAAGTGATTTAGCAGGTAAATTAATTATATTAGAATATATATCTGATGGTTTAGCTGTTGACTTAGACATGAAACTACCTAAAATGGCAGAGCAAGCAATGTATATGCATATAGCTTATTCTATACTATCAGGTAGAGCAGGTATTCCAGAATATGTAGTAAATAGATTTAAGAGAGACCGTTCTAGCGCTCTTAGAAACGCTAAAATACGTTTAAGCAATATAAAGATTGAAGAGATCGCTCAAGTGTTTAGAAACAAATCTAAATGGATTAAACATTAAGTATGCCAGAAATTAAAAATACTTTTCTAAAGTCTAAAATGAATAAAGATTTAGACTCTAGACTTATACCTAATGGTGAATATAGAGATGCTCAAAATTTAAGTGTTAGTCAATCTGAAGGAGCTGATGTAGGTTCTTTAGAAAATATATTAGGTAATACTATTATATCTGATTTAAAAAACAAAATAAAAACTTTAGAAGCTGAAAAGTTAGAAACTTATTGGACAGGATCAACAATAAGATCTACAGAAATTCAAAGTAATCAACTAGAAATTATAGGTTATTATTCAGCTACATCTATAGATACTTTATTTTTTTTTATAACAGACTATAGAGACTCTTCTAACGATAGATTAAGTAATTTTGCACCTAATGACTTTGGTGACGCAAGTTCTATTCCTAATAATTTTTATTATAAAGGAGCTATGTGTTACATAGTCCAATTTAACTTAATATCTAGTGAATCTAGAGTTTTAGTTGGAGGAAGTTTTCTTAATTTTTCTAAAACGCATCCTATATTAAATGTGAATTTACTTGAAGATTTACTTTTTTGGACAGATAATAGAAATCAACCAAGAAAAATAAATATTAAAAAAGCTGCTTTAACAGGTGGTTTTAATGGATCTTGGGAAACTTGGAGTGGGTCAAAAACTAATAATCCTTATTACTATAGTGAAGACCATATTTCAGTTGCAAAGTTTGCTCCGTATGAGTGTTTTAAATTTATAAACTCATCTAATGAAAACACTTTAATATCTAATAGTGAAGAATTTTTACCTTCTCATATAATTACATCTGCTAATGTTAACACAGCCGTTGGAGATGATACTATACAAATAGCTGGAAATTATCTATTATCAGGTAGTAATCCCGATATAGTAGGTGATAACTCAATTCCATATAATGACGCTGATAGACTTACAGTGCACATAAATGACGTGTATTATGACTACTTAATTAAAAGCGTAACTACCGTTGGGGCAAACACTGAAATAGTTTTAACTGAAGCACTTAATGCTTCAAATCCTGATTTTCCAAGTACAGGATTACAGACAGCTAATGGCGTTATATTAATAAATAGAAAAAACCCTAACTATGATCAAGCATACAAAGGAGACACTAACTTATTAAGAGACAAATTTCCAAAGTTTAGTTATAGATTTAAATATGATGATGACGAGTATTCTTTAATGGCTCCGTTTACTCAAGCTGCTTTTGTACCAAAACAATTTGGTTATTTCATAAATGACGACGAACAAGTAACTAGAGAATCTGGAAGCGTTAAGTTTATGGAAAATAGAGTAGACGAAGTAAAACTTAATTTAACACTACCATTTAATGGTGATGAACTAGAAGATAAATTAAAAGTAAAAGAAGTACAAATATTAATTAAAAATTCAGATGAATTAGCGGTTAGAGTAGTAGAAGATATTGAAGTTTCTAGACTTGGAACTACTAGCAATTATGAATATAGTTATTTATCTAGTAAAGCAATTAAAACCTTGCCAGAAGCTGACTTAATTAGAGTACATGATAAAATACCTGTTAGAGCTTTAACTCAAGAAATTATTAGTAATAGAGTAGTTTACGGAAACTATTTAGATAAGCATACTTCTCCAATTAGCTTAAACTATGAGTTAAATTATAATTCTAAATCAATAACATCGCCTAACGATAAGACTGCTATAGAATTTCCAAACCATACACTAAAACAAAATAGAAGTTATCAAGTTGGTGTTGTTTTAATAGATAGATATGGTAGAGCTTCTAATGTTATATTAAATAACTCTGATAATGTAGGAACCGCTAAAAACTCAACTATATACGCAGATTACGTTAGCGAAACAAATCCTGCATTTACTAACTTTTTTGGAAAAAAACTAGAATTTAATTTAAGAAGTCCTATACCTGAGTCAGACTCAAGGCTAAATTATCCTGGGTTATACTCCGAAACAAATCCATTAGGCTATTATACTTATAGAATAGTAGTTAAACAACAAGAGCAAGATTATTACAATGTATATACTCCTGGTGCTTTAGCTGGTGAAATATTATGGAATGCAAATGTTAAAGATGGTAGTAGTATCACTGAAACTGATATAACACCTTCTGATTGCTTGCCAAGCTTTCACAACATTAGCAGAATAAGTTATTTAAATCTATTTGGAGACAATATAAATAAAATACCGAGAGAACTCAAAGAAGTAGGAGCTAGTGATACTACGTTTGATAGTAGAGTATTGCTTTACAATAGGGTTAATCCAAGATCTTCTTTACAGAGGCTTTTTAATGTTCAATCTAAAGTTAGTAAACAAGGAGAAAAAGTTGTTTCTATAGAGCCTTTTAGAGAGTTAGGAACTTGGACAACTACTAAAGGTAATTTATTTCCTACACAAGCAGACTTACAACATAGCGTTCCACAGCCTTTCTATCCTTATCACGTAGATGATCTTGGTGGAAATGAATATAAATATAACTTTTATGATATATTTTTTAACGCACAAGCAAACCCATTTATAGCTAAAATAGAAACAGATTTCCAAATAGGTGCAACTCCTACTTATGCTACTCAAAGTGGTATTGAAAACTCTTGGCAAGACTTAGGTGTATTTGAAACAGCTCCTACAGAGTCTGTTTTAGATATTTATTTTGAAAGCTCAACATCTGGTTTAATTTCAACTTTAGACTTTGTTGATGCTGTACCTGGTGGTATTTCAGATGGCACTAATAGCACTGCTTTAGGTCAAAATATACAATATATACATACAGAAGATTTAGATTCATCAATTTCAAGCCCTAAAGACGCTACTTTAAGCCTTCAATTAACAGATTCAGCTGGTGGTGTTATAAACTCTAGTTTTACAGCTCAAATACTTCAAGTTTTAGATGGAAACGGAAATAATAGAAATTCAGATTTTATAATAACACAACCAACTACTACTACGTTTAAGATACAATCTACCAGCAAGCAAGTGTTCTTATCAGATTCAAGCGTAAGAGAAAATTATACTTTTAATTTAATGTTTACAGATACATCAAATCCTTCTAGCCCACTTTGGACAGGTCCTTTTCCACTTCAGCTAAACAATTGTCAATTACAAAACGCAGCGCCAATCTTTACAACGCAGCCAACTCCATTAGCTAATTTTGGTAAATATCAAAAATTTATTTATCAAAATACTGTTAATGGTCAAGGTTTAGATATATTTTCTATAGTAACAGGTACAGTAACAAGAACTGGCGATGTTAAAGCTGTAAATGGTAGCGCTAATACTTCTAGAAATACAGAGGAATTAGTATACGAAATTGTAAATGCTGTTAATTATGTAAACCCTAATGGAGGTGCTGATGATTTTGAAATACAAGATGTTGGCTTAAAACATCAACTAAATACTATAGTAAATTTTTTTAATACTTATCCTCCTGGAGCTGTCGGTGATCCATTTATAAATGTAGCAGAGTCTACATACAGCTACTTTTTGCAATTAAAAGTTACTGACGCTAACGGTAATGGTGATAGCACATTGTCAACACCTTTTAAAATTGAAATAGTGGTACTAGACGCGTAGATAAGTAATACTAATAATAAACAAGTGATTATAAATTATGGCTATTGATATAAAATACTTTAATTCTTTTGTTTTAAAAAAGACAGTTAACGTTCAGAATCTTGTTTCTCCAAACGATCAAGCGAATCATAAAGCTGTGTTTACTGGACTTCCTTGGAACCCAAGCGATTATCCAGCGTTTATTGCAAGTGGTCAAAGCTTAATTGGTAGAGCTAGACATACAAATAACGCTAGCGAAAATGAAAGAAACTGGATAATAGAAGAGGCTAGAATTAGAGGTGGTTATAATAACACAGGCGTAGGATATAGCCCAAGAGCTTATTTAAGAGAGGAAGTTAATGAAGGTGAGGTTAAAAGCAATGCTTTAATATATTCAGGTGTTTATAATTCTTTAACTGGTTTAAATGAAACTAATGTATTTTCAGTAGGCGAACAAATAACTAAAGCAACTGACCCTATAAATGGTAGTATACAAAAGTTACATGCATTAGACACTAATTTGGCTATATTCCAAGAAAATAAAGTAAGTAACGCTTTAATAGATAAAGATGCTATTTACTCTGCTGAAGGAGCAGGATCTATAACATCGACTAACTTGGTTATTGGCCAAATAACACCTTACGTAGGCGAATATGGTATAAGTACAAATCCTGAAAGTTTTGCTAACTTTGGCTATAGAAGGTATTTTGCTGACAAGTATAGAAACTCTATAATGAGATTATCAAGAGATGGTTTAACTGAAATATCTCAATATGGTATGAGTGATTTTTTTAGAGATAAACTAGGTGAAATTACTGATGGTTTTATAAATTTAAGTTTTACTTCTACTTATTCTAGTTCTGGAATATCGCCAAGTAACTATATAAGAATTACTAGTAACACAGATAAACTAGAAAAAGGTTTACAAGTTATAATACCTCAATCAAGTGGAGCAGATATAATAGCTTTAGTTGAAGGCTTATTTGGATCTACTGGCGGAAGCTTTTTAGATATATTTATAGATAAAAGCCCAGGAACACCTAGCGGAGGTAGTGTTACTTTCAATAAATTTGTAAAAGAATTAGTAGTTGGAGGTTTTGATAATTACAATAATAACTATACTTTGTCATTACAAAAACAAACTAATTTTGTAACACCTACTACATCTCAAGATAACTTAACTGATTTTTACACTTTATCTTTCGATGAAAGAGCAAGTGGTTGGACTAGTTTTTACACTTATAAACCTGGTTTTATTTTTAGTTTAAAAAACAACTACTATACAGTTAGTGACTCAGAGCTTTACAGGCATTATTCTAATAGTACTAGAAATCAATTTTATGGAGTTGACAATGGTTCTAATATAACTTTTGTATTTAATGCTAGTCCAAGTGTAGTTAAAAACTTTAAAACTATTAATTACGAAGGTGATAGTGGTTGGGAAGTTAATTTCTTAGAGTCAGATAGACAAGGTAGTTACTTTGATCAAGCTAAACCAATAAAAAGTTACGATGAAGGTTTATATACAGAAAATGGTATACCTTATAGAGTAGGTTTTACAGTAAAAGAAAATAAATATTTTGCTAATTTAGTTAATAATACCGAGGCAAGGCCAGGTGAAGTAGTATTTGGTAATGCTACAACAGGTATTAAAGGTTATTTAGCAACAGTAAAAGTATCGACAGATGCAACTACAGATTTAGGTGGAACTAAAGAGTTGTTTGCTGTCTCAACAGAATTTGTAGTATCATCAAGATAAAATATTATGGGAGATTTTTTAAGTAATTTAAGTCCTGATCAAACAGGTAATTTAATAATGCAAGCAACTAAGATTGTTCCAGCTATTATTGGTTTTAATCAAGCTCATAAAGCTAAGCAACAACAGCAACAATACTTAGACGATATAAAAACTTTAGAACAAAACAGACAGGAAGTTGTAAATCCTTATGCTAACGTAACTAATCCTTATGCTAATTTACAAGTAGCTACTAAAGCTGCTGAGATGCAAGCTGACCAAACAGACATTGCTTTAGCTAATACATTAGATAATTTAAGACAAACTGGAGCTGGTGGAGCAACTGCTTTAGCTCAAGCTGCTTTAAAATCTAAGCAAGGTGTTGCAGCTGATATACAAAGACAAGAGGCTCAAAATCAAAGATTACAAGCTCAAGGGCAACAACAAATGGAAATGGCACAAGCTAGAGGCGTTGGTTTTGCTTTTAAAGCACAAGAAATGAGAGATATGGCTCAACTTGATAGACTGCAAGGTATGGCAGATATTGAAGCTGCTAGAAGACAACAAGGTTTTGCGACAGGTGTTGGCTCTTTAACTTCAATGTCTAGTGGAGCTGCTAAAACATTCATAAATCCAGAAGCTCAAAATTTTGGAGCAACACCAAATATTGGTTCTGGGTTTGATGCTAGTCAATTATACAATAATTCAAATCAAGCTTATTCTGACTTAATAAGTGCTGATTTAGACACTATGATAGAGCAAGATATACCATTTGGTGGTTTTGAAAATTAAATAAATAAATTATGGTAGACGAAGATTACTTTGACGATTTCAACAGGAGAAGACCTAGAAGACAAGCTTATAGAGGTTCTTATAGAAACCCAGGTTCAAGCCAGTTTTTTGATCCATCAGCTGATATATTAGCAGGTATTGAATCTGTTGAAAAAACTATTAGTGATAGAAAAACAACTGTTAGAGACTTTGAAAATGCAGCAGCAGTAAGAAGACAAGAAACTTTAGATAGTCTTAGAGAGACTGAAGGCATGTCAGATACTACAGCTATAGATAGCTTACAACAGCAGTTAATGAATGAAGTTGATGAACTTTATAAATTAGATATAGCTTCTTTTGAAGGAGATAGATCTGCTTATTTAAAAAAAGCTGGTGAAGTTAATAAAATAGTAGAGACTATACCTGCTTTAATGGGTTTAATAGATGCTGAAGGAGAGACTTTAAAAGAAAATCAATCGTCAAGCCAAGACTTTTTTAAAAAGCTTCTTAGAAGTAACGATCCTAATTATTATGACTTTGTCGATGCAGCTAGTAAGGGCGGTCCAGGTGTTTCTTTTAGAATGCAAAACGGAAATATAATAGCTCAGTTAAATGGTAAAGATATTTTTAACGGAAATGCATATATTAAAGCTAAAAAAGATGGTTTTGATTTAGTTAAATACGCAGGTGATTATACTCCTCAAATTAACGAAGCAGACACATTAGCATCTAAAGGTTTAGACTCTTTAGTAAGTAAAGAAACTACAGAAAAAGTAAATAAAGGTATAGAATTAGTTGGTGAAGAAAAAACAAATTACACTTTAGCTAGACAAAAATACGAAGAAAGATTAAGAAGTGGTAACATACCTATACCAGTAAATGAATCTACATATCAAATGTTTGGTAATTATGGTAAGGTTGATCCTAAAACAAGAGAAATACTTGAAAATTCAAAAGATCCCTGGGGAAAAGATTTAAAAGTTCAAGAAGGAGCAACTAGAGAAGCTGTTATACAATACATGATAGATCAAAAGTTTCCTAAAGATGTAGTAACCACGAAAAAAACTACTAAGCCAGGTATGACACTGGCTCAACAAAAAGCTGATCAAAGAGCTAATGCTAAATTACAAAGAGAACTCTTAAAAGAAGCTCCTGAAACAGTTACTTACACTGAAATACTTAAACCTGCTGAGACGTTAAAATCTCTTTTACAAAACCCAAATCAAGGAACTAGAAGTAAAGAGCTGGTCACTGAAGAAAATAAAATGAGATTTGAAGCGTTAAGTGATAGTGAGAAAAAAGCTAAAAAAGCTTTAGAAACCAGTTTAAATAACAGGTTTTTTGGTCAAAATTTTGGAACACAAAGCGAACCCGTAATAATAGCTAAAGGAGAAATAGCTGTCAACAATGATGGAGAATTAATGTATTTCCCTAAATACAATAAAACTACAAAAGGAGTTACTGATTTAGTGACCATAGAAAGCTACAATAATGGAATACCTTTAACTGAAGATTTTTTATTTAGATTTGAGAAAAAACTTAATAAAGTTATAGGAGAAGATGTAAAGCTTCAAACAAAACCTAAGTTTACTCCAGAAGACATAAAAAAAATAAACGAAGCTAAAAAAACTGGTGGCAAAGTAACACTTTCTGATGGTGAAACTTATACTATTGAAGAAAAAAAATAAGATATGAACGAAGACGATATTTTAGAAGGATTTGAATTAGTAAAAGTAAGCGATCAGGTTGAAGACGTTAATGATGTTTTAGATGGTTTTGAGTTAGTAAAAGAGCCAGAAGTTGTTTCTTTAAGCGAGCAGCCAAAACATGTTTCTATAGATAAAATTCAAGGTAAATTTGAAGAAGATGATGTTTTAAAAAATCTTAACGATTTTTATGCTGAAGATATTAAAAAAGGTTTAATAAGTTTTGATACTAGTGGTGGTATGAGAGATGAAATAACTGTAACTACTTCAGCTGGCGAAACTGTAATACCTTTAAATTCTGATTTTAATACAACATCTGGATTTTCATCATTACCAGGTAAAGAATATACTAAGTATGCGGAAGACGGTAGTTATGTAGATGACAGGGAATCTTTTGGCCAAAAATCTTATAATAACTTAATAAAAACTATAGACTCAGCTAGAGTTAAATCAACTCCTGAGCAAAAAGCATTGTTTAAATATAATGACGATTTAGGTTATGATGCTGAAACAGGAACATATCCAGATATTAAAGCTGTTACTCAAGAAGAAGTTTACTTCCCATATGGACCTAAAACTTCTGAAAATCAAGAAGAAATATCTTCACCAGCTAGTACAGAAGAAATGTACAATATGAGAAATCTGGTAAAAACTTTAGCCGTAAAAAACTTAATTAATATTGAAAAAACTTTAAATAAGACACAAAAAGGTTTTGATAGATCAACATCTACAAAAATACCTGGCTTAGCCATGATGGATCCTGAAACTAACTATGAAAATATAAAAGAAAAAACTTACCAAGATTATATTGCAGCATCTAAAAAACTAGGTATACCATATGCAATAGACAAGCCACTTGTTGATAATAGTTTTACTGCTATTTGGGGTACGGTCAAGCAAGAGGCAATAAACGAATCTAAGCCTGAAGAACGTTATAAAAAGTATAAAGAACAAAATACAGATATAAAAAGTTTAGATAACACACAAAAAGAAATTAGAAATGAAAATTGGAAAAATTCTTTAACCACAAAAGAAAAAGTAGAAGCTGACTTTTATGAAGAAGTTAAAAAAGTTAAATTAAATTTAGAAGATGTTAACGAAAGATTAAAATCTCCATCTGACTCTACAGGTAGCAAAAGCTTAGTTGATCAAAAGTTGGATTTTGAAACTCAACTAAAAGCTCTTACAGAAACTTTTAATGCAAAATATAAAGAATCTGCATCTAGAGATATAAACGGTTTTTGGCTTAATAACAGGCCTGCTATAACCGGCGAAGAAAGAAAAAAATTAAATAATGTTTACAAAAACTCTACTACAAACGCAGAAAACATATTAAAAAACTCTCAAAGATCTACACTTACACCTCAAGAGATTTTAGAAGATCAAACTAATCAAGCTACTATAGAAAAGTTAAGAACTTTACAAGTTGGTAGAAATCAAAAAGTAAGAATAAGATTTGATGAAGATGATATAGAATCAGTTGAAAAAACACAACTGTCAATGGTTCCCAGTCAATTTAGACAAAGTAAAAAACCTATAAAAGCTTTACTTGCTAGCAGTAAGTTGATGCCAAAAGATATTAAAAACGGTTATATAGACGTCTCTTACACTGACTTAATAGAAATGGGATTGCATACTGAGGATTTTGAAGGTGTTATTGATCAGTTAGGTTTAAGCTTTAAAAAAGGTGAAACAGGAAAAGAAATAGTTGACGTAAGTTTATCCGATGGCGGATTTATGAGTGCAAAAGATATTAAAGATTTTAAGCAATTTGAAAGACAGTATTATTCTGAATTAATGAATGAGCAAGCTTTAATGGATTTTACATATCTTAATAAGGATTTAGCTGCAATGAAAACTGTTTACGATAAAGAGTATACTGGAGTTGGCGTTGTAGATCATTTAATAGGTGGAGGTGGAACGTTCATTCAGTCTGCTGCTGGAGCTATTTCTGAAATGGTTGATGGCACTGCTCAAGATAGACAAGAAGTAGAGGGATTTTTAGGAGGTTTATCTGGAACATCTACAAGAGCTGATATTAATGCAGCTGATAAAATTATAAAAGATTATAACAACTCTGAGTATGTTGTTAAAAACAACATGCAAATAAAACTTACTGATGAACAAAAAGAAAACTTAGATCAAA
>Ga0209716_1003039_pt1 | contig 10571 bp, 13 predicted proteins | sample COGITO_mtgs_1205_FD_184811 | JGI IMG/M metagenome (GOLD analysis project Ga0209716, IMG submission 184811) | Pelagic marine microbial communities from North Sea - COGITO_mtgs_120531 (SPAdes) (version 2) | ecosystem: Environmental > Aquatic > Marine > Epipelagic ...
AAGATCACAGTCGAAACCGCAGGCAACGTCGTCAACACCGTCGCAGAGGGTGTTGTCAAAACCGTGAGCCCTAAGGCCCGACAAGAAAAAAATGAAGAGGAATGATGAATATGATACAAAACACATTGATTAGCATGATTGGAATTGGCGTTACGGCAATGGTTGCCGGAGTTGCCGTAAGCACATACAAGCACTACTACGAACGCTATGCAGACCTAGAAGATCTGAAGAACATTGGTGTTCAAGAAGTCATTCTCGTTTCCGAAACCACTGAGGTGGAAGAATGATTCCAGTTGTTGTTGGTGCTGTCGCAGTTGGTTTGTTAACTGCAGAAATTATGACATACGCTGCTACTGCAGGCGCAGGACATGCCTTGGGACGAAAATATGGTCGCATTATCTGTCAAAAATTGGATCAAGCAGAAACAGTCCTGAAGTCTTCTATCCAGAAATTCAAGTGAAAGATTGATGTGAATCAGGAGTATGGACAAGCGTGGCACAACCATTGCAACTGCCTGAACTCCCTCCAGAAGGGCCATGGGCTGCGTATGTATTGGTTGTAATATGGCTTCCACTTCTTCTACGGGTTGTGTTTCTTCTTTTTCCATTCAGACGTGCACTTCTCCGTTTAGCACCTCACACGACGTGGGCTCTCAAGCAACTTCGCGACCTACCAATCAAGGGAATTGGAATCCTGGCATTGAATGAAATCATTGCTTTTAGTATTCCACCTTTGATCGTGCTAGGATTACGTGGGTTTTTGGATCCAATTGGCTGGCAATCATGGAGTGAAACGCCCGATATCGGCATAGGCTTGCTGTTGATCGCCTTCATGATTTGGATTATCTTGGATTTCCTTCGAATTGCTCGTGTCCGTCGAATGATGAAAGCCATCGAGAAGCACGACATCGAAAAGATGAGGAAAATCGCAGATGCAGGATTGAAAACACGGTCTTGGTTGCGAAAATTTTCCAGAAAGGGTGAACCGGATTTACCTTCAGTCTCTGAAACAACGACCGAAGTTGCTAACAAATCGGTCAAGCGTTGGGGTAAGAGAATTCTCTTAACCCGAAAGATCACTCCAGCAGGGTTGTTAAGTTCGGTTGCCTTTACAGCTTCCATCCAACTTGCGAGAACAGGCGCAGGTAAACTGACCGACGCGGTTGATGCGCGCCTTCAGCGTGAGTTTGACGCCATTGCTCAAACCAATTCCAAGACACTCATGATTCTCTTGTTCCGTGATTTGTTGATGGGTATTATTCCTATTCTCATCCTTGCAGGCTTACCAATCCTCCTCGCTTGAATCAGCCGCCATGTTCATGGAGAACCGGCGCTGCCCTCAGCACAGGGAGTCTTCATGTCACTGCTCATTTTAATGCGCCACGGCCAATCGATGTGGAACGCTGCGAAGTTGTTCACTGGTTGGGTGGATGTTCCGCTCACCAACATCGGGATCGAAGAAGCGATTGAAGGTGGCAAAAAAATCGCTCACCTCGACATGGATGAGGTTCACGTCTCAACCCTGATCCGCGCCCAGATGACGGCCATGCTCGCACTCGCTCAACACGGTGGGGGGAAAACTCCCGTGTTCCAATACCCAGCACCGGAAGGAGGCACATCCTCTGTTTCGGAAAACGAGGCTCGAATGATTGACTGGGCTCAAATTCGGGGCGATGCAGGTTCTGCAGATTTGCTGCCAGTCCATGTCTCCTGGCAACTCAACGAACGAATGTATGGAGATTTACAAGGCCTCAACAAAGACGACACTCGCAAGTCCTATGGAGATGAGCAAGTGCACATTTGGCGTCGTTCCTTTGATGTTCCACCTCCATCAGGTGAATCGCTTAAGTTGACGGCTGAGCGAACCATTCCCTACCTTAATGACGCCTTGATTCCGGCTCTCAAGCAGGGCAAGAACCTCTTCGTTGCCGCTCACGGCAATTCCCTGCGCAGCATCATCATGCACATCGAAGGGTTGAGCGAAGAACAGGTGCTTTCTCTGGAAGTGCCCACCGGCCAGCCGATGGTGTACGCTTGGTCTGAATCGGGTTGGGAACGCCATGAGCTCTGAACGCAGCCTGTTGACCCGCTCCAATGTCATTCTCGTCGTTGGTGCCTTGATTTCTCCTTGGCTCTTGTGCCAAGTGTGGATCCTCACAAGCGCTGGTGATGAACCGTTTGATGAAATGCCAACCTGTGAATCCACCAGCATGAATTGCGCTCACTTAGGTGGCAATGCTGATTTTCGAATGGAAGAACTCAGCCTCACCGTCAACGCTTCAATCGAAGAGGTTCAACTCGATTTAGAGGCTTATATTGCATCGAACAAGGGCGATGTGTTGGTCGCTGAATCCGGAGATGGTGCACACTATGTTCACTTTGTTGAGCGGACTTCGTTCTGGCGGTTCCCGGACGATGTTGTGGTTGGTTTGACAGCGCTTGATGAGGTCACCACGCAAATTGAATTGCACTCTCAATCCCGTCTAGGTCAAGGCGACCTCGGGGTTAACCCCGACCGACTTGAAGGGCTTCATGCCGCTCTCGTTGCGTGATCGCTGAAGCTTTCCCAGCCAAAGGGATAGCCATCCTCATCAACCAGAATCACGTTGACGCCAAGCCCGTTTTTATGGAAAGCAATCAATTGGATTTCATGGATTTTATGGCCGCTGGGAGCGACACCAAGCACGGGAAGTTGTTGACGTTGGAAGAATGATCGTCGTTTTGCTTTGCTTGGCTGAGCCACCGCTTCTTTGCCAACCCTCCTGCGCTGCCCTTCAACATCGTCAAACCATGGCAGTGGGCCTTCAGGTGAAAAGCGCAAACCGAGGATCATGTCGACACCAGCCGTTTCCTGGGCCGCATCAGCGTCCGCACCGCTTGGTATTGCTGGCGCATTCGGGTGTGTATGGAGCCAGTGCGTGAACCGCCCAGCGCGTGAGCCTCGGGAACTGGAAAACATGTCATCAGTCCAATCTTCGGGGAGATGGTGCACTGAATATGAGTCGCCGCGGTTGACGATATGTGCCTCCTTAACGCGGTAGCCTTGGCCTTGAAACAGATTGAAGGTTGACTCTTCGGCCCTAAACCGCTCATCAACCTCTTCGATGTGCGGTGCGTCCGCATCGATGTCAAGACCAACGAGGATTTCGTCAGGCAGCGCTTGAAGCGCCCACCAAACTAAATTTTCAAAGACGCCACCAGGCAGATGAATCTGAGCAGTGTACGCTTCTCGACTTCGATAGGACTCCTCATTGTAGGTGGTCATCAACTCGACAAGCCACGCTTCAACCATCGTCCTCGACAACCCCAGCCCCCCCTCTTGAATGAACTGTGCGGAAGTCCATGGAGCCGAAGAATCTTTCAAAAGGGTCGGTCCGTTGCTTTCACCATGGCGAAGAAGAAGGGCGGCTTCGGGCGGTTTCTCGGCGCCATCACCGGTACGCCATACGAGCGGCTCCTAAAGCAGGTTGACAAGTTGGTCAACGAGTTTGAAGACGACGATCGAAAACTGGCCAAGAACCTCAACAAACTTGCCAAGATGGTAGGGCAGCAATACGAGGAAGAAAACCTCGATGAAGAAGAGCACGACCTCATTCTCGAAGCGATTGAGGAAGTTGATCCTGAGGGCCGTTCTTTTGCCAAATTGTCTGACGATGAAGATTCATTCTACGCTGGGACCGTCCCAGATGCTCCTGAATTGAAGCGGGAAAAGAGGACAAACCTCGACGACTTGATGCAATCCAAAGGCGATGAATTCCTCGGCAGCTATGGCCGCGATGAGTTTGAAGAATTCAAAGCAAGAATGAGCGACGATTTCATCGCAGAATCCGACGATGCCATTCGCCAAGGCGATCATCAAGCGGAAATCATCACTGAAAACCGTGTCTTTGCGGATGCAGATGAAGAGTTGGACCGCTTGAAACAACAGATTTCACAAGAATCCGGTATGGTTGATCCAAACGCCGAGGAAGAGGAAGAGGAAGAAGAAGTTGAGGGCTATTCAATCGATGAAAACGGCGTCGAATGGTTCGAAGACGAAGACGGCTACTGGTGGTTCCGTGAAGAAGGCCAAGACGATTGGCAACCTTACGATGAAGACTGATCTTCAGGTTTTGGTCCAGTGAATTGCACGATGAGTGAAACCCAAATCGCCAACAGCAAAGCGCCCAACCAGGTGTTCATTTCCACGATCACGCTTGCGATCAGGACGCCAAGGAAAAATACGGCGATAGCAAAAGCCAATCCTAGCATTGTAAACGGGGCATAGCGAAGCCTTGGGTCAATGAAGCTGTAGACATAGTAACCACCGCCTCGGTAGGCGAAAATGTAGGCAAAGCAGACGTAAACGAGTCCCATTCCAACACAAAAGAGAGCCAGGTATGGGTGGAGTTTTGGCGCGACCAAAACAACTTCCACTGCCAAAAAGATGGCAGCCAAATTGTGCATAGCCTGTTCATGGTAAAGGAAGATGTGATCTGATGATCGATTGGATGCGAACAAATCTGGCAGGATGATGTATCGAACAATGGTTGCCGTAAGGAAGGCCGAACCACACGCTACCGCAAACATCCCAATCTCCATTGTTTCCAACCAGAACGGCACGTTGCTCCCGTTTATATGCAGCACAGAGGCGACGCTCACGCTTGCAAAGTACAGAATGTTGCTCAGCAGTGTCCACGAGCTAAACGTGACGAATTTTTGGAACCCGACTGGATGCAACAAGGTCATCGACCGTTGTTCGTGAAGCAAGACTTGCATGTTTCCCGGGCCAGAGCGGAACATCGAAACGATGGCGGCAAGACCGAACAGAAGCGCAATCACACGCCATCCCAACACCGCTCCTATTGGCATCAATGGTTCGACCAGTGACCGTGCGCTGTCCTGCACCACGCTGCCAAGATTGAGTATGCCGAACATGAGAGCAAGAAGCAAACCAATTGCACCCATAGCAGCAAAAGTTTGTTGGGCGGTGGTTTCTCCACCATAGTCCAACTTTTCGCCCATGATTTTCATTCCCGGTGTGGGGTGGTCTTGAATGTTCGTTCAAAGGTCTACCGCAGGTCTGGCAAATCGTATTCGGATGGCGTCCGGTACTGGTAGGGATTTTCCCTTGCCTGTTTCCTTCCATCGGTCCTTCCTTCTGCCACTTCTTCAGGGTTCTCCAACTCATATTTTCGCTTGATGGCTCGCATTTGCAGCGAAACGCTCAGCATCCAAAAGACGAGCACAATCGCCATTGTGGAGGTTGATCTTGGATTGAGAACCTCCAGTGTCTGCCCGTTGAGCACAAGCATTCCCCCCAGCGTGGCAATGCTTCCAAGCAAACCTGAAACCAACATTGGTAATTTTTTCCGAATCCAAATCACTGAGAAAAACGCAATCACGGCCATTGCGTTGGTGATAAATTCGCTGTCGGTCACTTCGAATCCCTGCCCGTCAAGCCATTGAAAGCTCCAACTAAAGCAGATGTAAATTCCGAACGAAGCCATGAGGTGAATGCTCATCTGAATGGTCATGAGCATAATACCGGCACTCAACAAGATCAAGATGAACATCAAGGACAGTTCACTGACGGTTCCATCTGGGATGAGGTCGTGCACAATCGGTGTGAAGACATATCCAATTCCACCTCCAACTGCACCAGCAACATACTGAAGGCGCTCATGACCGCGCAGCATCAAGAAGACCCCGGCGCCGATCAAAACAAGGCCAAACAACGGGCCAAGCGCGTTGATTTGCTCCAAGAGAGGTGAACCGACATCCGGCATGTCGATGTCAACCATGAACATCTCATGCGCATTAGGAATTTAGCCTCATCGCTCCTGATTGTGGCCAAACCTTAGTTCCATATCGAGAGGGTGTGAAGGTCGAATTTGATGACCGAGTTGTCGGCCCCGCCTTGTTCTAAGAGTGCATTGGCTTGTGCTTCGCTTGAGATCCCGATGATCTGCTTTGGACGAGAAATGCTCCCCTGTTCGGTTGCTTGAATCACCTTTGCAAGCACTTGTGCCCCGTTGAACGGCGGCATGAAGAAATCAAGCAAGAGCACATCAGGCTTGAATTCCAGAATGGCTTCGATAGGCTTGGATGAATTCCATCGTTGCAAAAACACGATTTCATCGAGGTTGATCTCCGCTGAGGAAAGCATGGCTTCTAGGTCGTAGGAGTCCTCAAACGCGAGCACTCGCATCCTTGAGGCCTCATGCAGGGATTGGTTGCTGGTCCCACCAGTGCGGTGCTTCGAACCAGGCTCCGTGGTTCACCGGGCGATCGATGAGGGGCAGTCCGAATGTGCCTCCATTGACCGTGAGTCCACCAGCAGGATTGCTGGCACACGGCCCTGGCAGGTAATCCTCGCCCGTTTCACTCAACTCCAACCGCAGAGCATGACCTGCGGGTAATACGACGTCAAGCGGGTTGAATTCCATGAGCATGGTGTATTGGCTGAACGGCAGTGCCGGTTGAGCATCATACCCACCGTCTCGGTAGCGAATGTCCATGGTGGCGTGGCCAAGGCGCAGGTCTGAGGTGTCGTCGTAAAGCGTAGCAAAGATTTGACCGCCGTTGCACGCTTGTGTGGTGACATCCAAATGCAGGGTTGGCAATCCTGAGACGTGCGTCTCGTCCTCGAACGTCGGGCTCACCAATGTGACCCCGGCTCCAAGGCCGCTCACGGTCCCAAGGTCGCCCCACGTCGAATCAATCGTGTGCATGTCCCACATCACATCGGCAGGTGGCCATGTGTCCTCGACGTGCCATCGCCCATCGTTGGTTTGCATTTGGACCATTGGCGCTGGTTCCTCGCCGATGCCCTTGAGGTAGTAATTGAACCAACCAAACAGTTCGACAGCCCAGTCCATGCGACTCATGTTCGGATAGGCTTCCTTCCCGTAACCGCTGTCAAGTTCGCTGTGACGGTCGGGTTGATCTGGATAGTTGTGAGCCCACTGGCCTGAAATCGCTCGAGCGTTGATGCCTGCATCAATCAGCAACTGGTAGGTTGGGAAGGCATGGTAGGGGTCGACGTTCCAATCTTGCATGCCCCACACGATGTAGACACTGCCACGGTAGTTCTCCAAGACATCCGGAAGATGGCGTCGCTCATCCCAGTAATCGTTCCATTCCGCTCCGCCAAATTCAGCCCAGCCCCACGTGGAGAAGGGGTTCAACGGCCCGATGGCGTCATCAGAACACATCCGCATGTCATCGGTGGTCAGGTCGGTTGTCGCTGCCTCATAGGCCGCATCGTAGCCCATCGCTCTTGCTTCTGAAGATCCGTTTCTGTAGAACATTTCTTGGACGCCGATTGAGCCGGAAATAGGCACGATGGTTTTGAGGTGTTCAGACGGGTTTTGTGCCGCCTCCCAGTTGGTCGTTCCAGCGTATGACTTGCCCATGAGGCCGACGTTTCCGTTTGACCAATTTTGTTGACCGAGCCAATCGGTCACCGCTTGAATGCCCGTTTGTTCACCAAGTCCTTTGACGTCTTGGCAGTGAGTGGATTGGCCCGTGCCGAAGGTTGAGGCTTGAGCAAAGGCATAGCCGTGAGGCAGGAAGGTGTCGTAGACCCACTTGCCAACCCCGCCATCAGGGACGGTGTTTGGTGAAGAGTCTTCACCGATTCCGGGCATGCCTTCGCCTCCGAAATCGTAGTAGGGGTGAATGGTCATGATGACAGGCACCTGGGTTCCTTCTGGAACATTGGGAAGCCACAACGCCACGTGCATCAAGGCAGGGCCTGGAGCACCAACATCCTGCTCACTTGCCGGCAGTTCAACTTCGATGAAATGCTCGGTGTAGGGCAGAGCCTCATAGGTTCCATTGACCGGTAATTGGGCTCGGAGGGTGTCCATTGGCAGGTCCATTTGATGGCGAAGATGGAGCGGTGTGTTCCACCAATCTTCTTCGAATTCATTGTCCATTCCCTCTGAAACCAATGCTTCACCGAAGGTCATCGCCAACAGCAAAAAGACCACAGCGACGGCGATGGTGCTGACGGCGGAGTAGGTCAACTGCCTTCGTGCAGTGCTGGCTTGATCAAATTCTGGAACCAAAATAGCCTCGTCTGAGACCTCTTGTTTGGTGCCAGAGTCATCTGCCATGCTTCACGCAGACACTCCCCCATCAAGAGCATGACGCTCTATGGTTCAGGCCTCTTCAAGCCGCAGCTTCTCGGGCTTTACGAGCGGCAATAAAGGAACGAACACAGACTGTCGTGTAGGCAGAACCTGTGAGCAACAACATCAGCGTTGAACCAGAGGCATAGTCCAACCCGTCACCCATGACCATGAAGAAGCGCGTACCGCCAAGGGCGCACAACAAACCGAATGTGGCAGCAATATGCATCCACAATTTCTTTTTCTCAGGCTTTCGAAGCGTCATAACGCCAGAAACGAGCAAAGGTGCCCCGAGCATGCTTGGGAAAAACGAGGTGATTGAGTTGGATTCTGATAAGACAGAAACGGCAATGCCCCACGCGATAAGGAAGGCGCCGTAACCGATTGTGACGTTAGCTACAAAGTTGGATTGTTGTTCCATGATGTGAGCAGGGCGGCCCCCTTCTTTTGTCTATTGGACAAAGGCCTGCATCGCCGCACGGTTCATGGGGGGGAACCGATTCGCCCAACCATGAAAGGACGGCTGGCCATCTTGCTCGTTCTGAACCTGTTGTGCATGACCGCAAGCGTTGCTCCAATCGCTCAGGCCGATACGGGAAACACTGGTTGGCGCAATGTTGGCATTGACCCAGCAATGTGGTTGGACGGTCCAGAACCTGAAGACACCCCGATGAAAGACACCTACCAAGGAAACGCCATTGTCGAAATTGAAGTGTCCTATGTCCCCGGTCACTTGACCTCACGCGCTTATGGCGTGGTTGTGATCGAACTGTTTGAGCAGTGGGCTCCAATCACCACAGAGAACATGATCACCAATGTCGAAGATGGCATTTATGACGGCATTTTTTTCCATCGAGTCATCGATGATTTCGTCGTTCAAGGTGGCGACCCAACCTGTTCTCGGGTCGGTGCATACCCCTTGACCAGCCCTCAGTGTGGCAGCGGTGGAACGGGCGATACAATCCCATTGGAACTCGATCCAAACCTTTCCCACGTCGATGGAGCGATTGGTATGGCACGAAGCCAAGACCCAGATTCTGCTGATGCACAGTGGTACATCGCCGAAACTGAAGCCCACAACCTCGATCCTGAAAACCGAGATGATGAGGGCTATGCCACCTTTGGCATCGTCCGTGATGGCATGAGCCTTGTTCGGGGCATTGCCCTGACCCCGACATCGGACGACCCAACCGGAGATGAGCAAATTCAGAACCCTGCATCTTCAGCCGGACGGCCCATCTACGAAGCAGAAATCATCTCTGTTCGTATGACTGGAGTGTCTGACCCGGATGGAACGCTTCGCTTTGGTGATCTTTTGGATGAAGACACCACCACCTGGTTTTCCAGCCTGAGCGATGCTTTTGCCGTCATCGGCCTGAGCATGGGCGCTGTTGGAGTTTTGGCAGTTGCAGGCTTTTTGGTGTTCTATGTTGGGCGAATCGATCCACCGTTGAACATTCAGCCAGAGCGTGAAACGCTGACCGTTGATGCGGTGTTGATCGAGGAACCGTCCTAGGTTGCTTGTTGGTCGACACACCGTGCAGAATAATTTCTGCTTGCAATTGTTTCAATAAGTGCAACCAAGTGTGAATGCTTGTGAGCACAACTAATCAAGCAGGTTGGTATGGGCCAATCAAAGATTTTGTCGAAGAAGACAAAGTCATTGTTAGGAAGGCATTGGAGTCTTTCATTGAAGATGCGGGGGCCTCTCAAATCCGTGCATGGAGAGATTCAATTCCTATGCTTCAACGTGTTTTGAAAACAATGAAGACCATCAATGAAGGGGCAGGAGTGATTGTTGACGATGGTACATTGTTGGAGTATGTTTTACCTATGGAAGGTGGAAGAAGACCTGATGTGTTGGTTCTCGAAAATGGCATAGTGGTTATTCTGGAGTTTAAGGGGAAGGAACGATGGGATATTTCAGATGTTGATCAAGCAATTGGTTACAAGAGAGATCTTGAAAATTACCATTCTATTTGTCAAGATGGACAGCACCCTGTACACGCTATTTTGGTCATGACGAGAAGAACTGAGTCGCACACTGAAAAAGATGGAATCTTCATCTCAGGACCCGAGGATTTGCCTGAGTTACTGGCCTCACTTACTCAAGAAAGCGTATATCCTCCCTTAGATGCTGAACATTTCTTGAAAGGTGAATATCTTCCTTTACCTTCACTGATAAAGGCTGCAAAATTACACTTCTTGCATTCAGATTTACCAACAATTCGTAGAGCTAGTGCCAATACAGATCCTGCCTATGATAGAGCACAACAGATTGTCAAAGATTCCCATGCCTCTGGTCGAAGAAAATTAGTACTTCTCTCTGGAGTCCCTGGTTCTGGTAAAACCTTGGTCGGTATCAGATTATCATATGAGTCCGAATTTTCTAAATTAGCAACCACACGATTGATTCCAAGAAGTAACGGTAATTTTCAAGAAATAACTCCCCCTA
>Ga0209716_1003052_pt1 | contig 10558 bp, 8 predicted proteins | sample COGITO_mtgs_1205_FD_184811 | JGI IMG/M metagenome (GOLD analysis project Ga0209716, IMG submission 184811) | Pelagic marine microbial communities from North Sea - COGITO_mtgs_120531 (SPAdes) (version 2) | ecosystem: Environmental > Aquatic > Marine > Epipelagic ...
GCCACGAAAATGAGGCCAAGGAGGAGAACGATGGCACCTGCCATGAAGATCAGGGTGGTGGAATCGGTGATGATTGAGGCTGCGTCGTCTGTGCTTTCATCGACTTTGTTGGGGTCAGAAGTGATGGAACATGTCACTGCATCTGGGCCGGTCAAGACACCATTGGTGACCGCCGGGTCCCATGGGCACGGGTCGTAGACGTCTGCACGGCCATCGCCATCGCTGTCGATGCAACCGTATTCTTCGAGAGAGGAGGTCCCGAATTCTTTGGGGCATAAATCTGATTGATATGCATCACGGGATGTGTTGTCACCGTACCCATCCCCGTCGAAGTCGTTCCACTGACTCGGTTGGAGCGGGAAAGCATCGGGTTGGAAGAAACTGGTTTGGTTGTCCCCCCATCCGTCACCGTCAAGGTCGGACCACTGATCTGGCACTGTTGGGAAAGCATCTCCGGATTGGTTTCTTACCTGGATGAGTTCACCGGGGTTGTCGAGGTCAGCAATGGTGTCGTTGAACCAAATGTAATTGTCACCCCAACCATCACCATCGGTGTCAACCCATTGAAGGGTGTCGTATGGGAATGCGTCGTCCACATCAGCCCATCCGTCGAGGTCAGCATCGGGACAGCCGTGTCTGTTGTTCTCGTAGGACTTCCCAAAGACATCGGCACAATCATCACCGCTTGGGACGTTCGTGTTGTCCCCGAATCCATCGCCATCAGCGTCAGCCCATTGGAATGGGTCTTCCCAGAACGCATCGACCGGGTCAACAAAACCATCGCCGTCATAATCGGAACAGCCTCGGGTCAATGCATCGGTTGACTTACCGAACACAAGCGGGCACACATCCGAATAGCCTTCGGAAACGCCATCGCCGTCTTCGTCGATGAAATTGTCACCGTAGCCATCGCCATCGCTGTCTTCCCACTGGTTTGGATCTTGCCAAAATGCGTCGCCATTGAATCCATTCGGGTTGTCGCCACGGCCATCTCCGTCGGTGTCCTTCCATTGGGAGGTGTCATCAGGGAACGCATCCGGGTTGTTTCCGTCCGGGTTATCGCCGCGGTTGTCTCCATCTCGGTCAGCCCACTGAGTTGAGTCGTCGGGGAATGGATCGCCTGCGTTTGAGTACCCGTCACCGTCTCGGTCAGAGCAACCAATGCGGTCTTCAGTTGAGGAACCTGCTTCGTTCGGGCACTCGTCTGCGTTGTTTCCATTGACGTTGCTTCCGAAGCCGTCGCCGTCTTCATCGCACCATTGAGTTGGATCGTTTGGGAACGCATCGGCTTGGTAACAATCGCCTGTGGACGCCCAGTTGGCGTCAGGATCTGACCAGCCATCACCATCGGTATCGAGGCAACCAAGTCGGTCATATTGCGAGTCGCCCCATGTGGTTGGACAACCATCGGCGCGGTCGCTCATTTCGTTGTCGCCCACCCAATCACCATCGGTATCGACCCACTGGGTTCGATCAAGCGGGAACACGTCCGGTTGGTTCGAAACTGATTGGAGCAAGCCAGGCCATTCTGACGGGCGGAAATTATCCCATGAGGCGTTCTCATAGTTGTCGCCCCAGCCATCGCCGTCGGTGTCGTTCCATTGAGTTGCATCATCAGGGAATGCGTCACCTGATTGATTGAGGTGCAGTTGTGCACCATTGAGATCGAAGTAGTAGTTGTCACCATAGCCATCACCGTCTGAATCGGCCCATTGGAGTGGGTCTGCAGGGTAATAATCGCCTTCATCAGACCAGCCATCGCCGTCTGCATCAGGGCATCCAAACCTGTCTTGGTTCGAGGTCCCGAACACGGAGACGCACGAATCTGGCTCGTTTGCTGGTTCATCCGGAGTTGTGGAATCTGAATCATGGTCGTAGCCCATGTTGTCTCCATAGCCGTCGCCATCGGAGTCTGCCCACTGGGAGCCATCGGATGGGAAGGCATCGACGACACCATCGCCTTGGTCAGTGGAGTTGTATCCATCGTTGTCTTCATCGATGTCAGCATACCAATAATACACGCCCTCGTTGTTCCGCCCATGAGCGCTCACGATGTGGACGCTGTCTGGGCTCCACGAAGCCCCGTAATTGATTCCACAACCATTGCTGCCCCCTGTACCGCTGCAGCCACTTGGTCTTGGTGCGTTGAATGAGTCGATTTGCACGCCCGAATCTGAATCAAACACCCGCAAGGTTGCTCCGTCTGCTTGATAGTAACCCATTCCTGCAACGACTTGGCTGCTATCATAAGAAAAATCGGTGGAGTAACAAGATGTTGTAGTGGTTTTTTGCCAAATTCGAGTCCATGACACGCCGTTGAACTCGTACATATCGAAACTGGCTGATTGGCCTTCCCAACCACCACACATGGCGATGTAATTGCCATCCGGTGACCACGCGATTGCGTTGACCGAAGCAGATGGGTCTGTGATGCTCCATACAGTCGCTTGTGAACTTACATTGGACACGTAGAAATCTCCGTTTCCTGCAACCGCAATATGTTCGCCATCTGGGGAGAAGGCGGCATCATAGAACCGATCTTCGCCGTTTGGATTGAGGCTGTGGAGGTTGGTCCCATCCGCAACTTGAATCAAAAAGACAACGCCGTTGGTTCCACCGTTTCCAGACCGGCCAATTGAGACAGCTACCAGGTCGCTGTTTGGTGAAAATTCGACATCGTTGACATAATCGCCACCACCCACATCGACGCCAATGTTGCCGTGCACTGAGGACAAATTGGTCGCATAATAGATGTTCATTGAATCGTCATCTAAGCCTGCTGCGACATACTGTCCATCTGGCGACCAGGAGACCGAGGTCACTGCGCCACTGTTCGGGTTTGCGTTAACCGAACGTATGTTGATGTGCGTCGACGCGTTCCATACTCGAACAAAACCATCTTCTGACCCGGTCACAATAAATTCGCCCGTCGGGGAATAATCAACATCGTAGTAATCGGTGTTCGAATTGGTTGTGAACTCATTTTGAAAGTTCGGATTGTTGACCGACCAGCCATCGTTGAAGTCCGAGGTTCCATCGCCATCGCGGTCTGGGCAGCCGTCTCGGTCAACGGTTGATGTGCCCGCAGCAAATCGACAATCATCAACTGAATCTTCAACCCCGTCGCCGTCAGAATCTGCGCCCATGGCGAGGGGGGAGAGGGCCATTGCTGACATGAGAAAAATCAACAGGATGCCATTCAATCTGCGAGACATGGCCTTCCGTGCTTTCAGGCATAAAAGGTCTTGTGGTGTTGATGTGTAAACAAAAAATGCCGGGCGAACCATAATAATGGGGGTCAGCGAAGGGAAGTGTTGAGAAACAACGCCGCCTCAGCCATCGATGTGAGCGAAGGTCTTCCAAAGGTCAGTGTTGCGGTTTTGGACCGCGTATTGCTGCATCTGGACGACCATGAAGCCCAAGCAGATCGGTACGTTGTTGGCCCTGAGTTGACTCGGCCAGGAATTGCAGAGGCTTGCGCCCAACACCCTCCAAATGTGAGCCGGGCCATGCGAACCTTGCTCAAAGACGGTGCTGTTGATGAACACACGCGCTCAATCAGGGGCGAAGAGCGACGGCAAAAAACATGGCAACTGAGCGAGACTGGGCGGCAAAGAGCTGCAGAACGACGCTCTGAATTGGGTCAAACAAAAATTCTCCTTCGCAACAATGAAGGTGAACTGTTAGAGGTTCATGCAAAGGAAGCTGCAGAGCGCCTCGAAGCAGACATTTCTTTGTTGCAGATCTTGCTTCATGCCCAACATGAGGGCGTCCTCACCTATGGCGATATTCGATTTGGTCGCATTCAGAAGTCGGATGATGCTCTGCCTGCACCCGGACGGTTGACACCAATGACTGGCGCACATGCCACCTACAACAATCGGCCACCTGAGACACGCCCAGTCCACGGGAGAGAAGTTGAACTGGAGGCATTGCAAACTTGGTTCGAGCAGCGGAAGCCCTGTGCAGTCGTGCACGGCATAGCCGGAATTGGAAAATCAACCCTCGTTGCTCACTGGCTTCATCAATTGCTTGAAGACGACCCGTACCTTTCGGTGTGCTGGTACCCTTGCCAACCATGGGACCGTTCGCTTGGGCTTGCGACAAGCCTGCTTCATCGATTTGGAATCGATGAATCTCACGATCCTTACAACTTGATTGAAACGCTCCCCCTCGCCCCTGGAGGCAAAATCAACGTGGATGCTTGGCGACGCAGGTTGCTGACCTACCTGACTGATGCTCGAACAATCCGTGAGCGGTTTAAGGACGAAGCAGGGGGCCCACCGCCCTATTGGCTCATCGTCCTCGATGATGTCCACCACTTGGAGGATCAGGCCAAGGATTTGCTTGGAGCGTTGTTGCAGATTTCAACAAAGGCACCCCTGCGTTTGGTGTTCATTTCTCGAACGACACTGAAAATCTATGACCGTAGGGATGTCCACACACGAGGGCTTGTGCAAGAATACCCCGTCTCAGGGCTGAGTTTGGAAGAAACGAAAGCGTGGTTGAAAGACCTTGATCACCCTTCTCAAGCCGAAGCCGACGAAGTGCATGCCGCCACTGGAGGCCACCCCTTGGCACTGGAATTGCTGGAATTGTATGGCCAGCCGACACATAACGATTGGTTGCGATTTTTGGATGAAGAAATCCTCACCTCATTGCCAGAACATGAACAAGATCTCCTGGCGACATTGGCCTTGGCTGACAAGCCTATGCCGTGGAAGTCATTGGCGAAAGCCGTAGGATGGGATGGAGTCCCCCCTCAGAACTTGCTTAAGCACGGTCTGTTGATCGATCTTGAGGAAGGCATGTGGTTGCACGAGGCGCTTCGCGAGCGATTGCTTCGGGATGTTGGTTCCTCACAGGAACGACGCAAAGCGAGTTTGAATTCTTGAATCAGAAATCTTCAGCGGTCATGTGCTCATCGACCCATTGAAGCACTGCGGCCTTTGGCATTGCTCCACTTTTTTGGCCAACGAGTTTTCCGTTGTTGTAGAGGAACATGGCAGGAATGCCGCGCACGCCCAGTCGGCCTGCATTCATTGGATTGGAATCCGTGTCAACCTTGGCAATTAGGATGTCACGCTCTCCGGCAACTTGGGTCAAAACAGGGCCCAATGCCTTGCATGGGCCACACCAAGGAGCCCAAAAATCAACGAGAACCCAATTGTTTCCGTTGACCGTTGTTTCAAATTCGCTGTCGGTCACTGCTCTTACTTCACCCATGGGCTCACCTTGAGGTTCCTTAGGCCCGAAGATTATGAGTCTTTGTACGCTATTTGGCACGATATCGGGTCGGAATCCTCATCATACGGCCCCACTTGGGAGAGGTGAAGGCGGTTTCATGATCATAGCACCGAGCGTTCTCACGGCTGATTTGGCCGACCTTGCAAGCGACTGTAAAGAAGCCCTTGATGCCGGGCTTGATTGGCTGCACCTCGACGTCATGGACGGGAATTTTGTCCCCAACCTCACCTTTGGACCACCCGTGATCAAGTCATTGCGGAAGGCGCTGGGCGACGAGGCTGTGTTTGACGCGCACTTGATGATCACGAACGCTGAATCATGCTTTCAGGATTACATTGACGCCGGTTGCAACCATCTTTCAGTTCACGTCGAAGCTGCCACCCACCTTCACCGGCTCGTCACCGCAATCCGTGCTGCTGGTGCGACCGTTGGGGTTGTTCTGAACCCCGGGACACCAGTGGATGCTGCGCTTGAAGTGCTCTCGGAGTTGGATTTGGTGCTGGTCATGAGCGTCAATCCTGGTTTTGGAGGTCAGTCATTCATTCCTACCGTGGAAAAGAAAATCCGCACCCTCAAGGCGGCCATTGATCAACAAGTCGCCGATGGAGGGCGCCCCGTACAGATTCAAATCGATGGCGGCGTCAAGGCACACAACATCGCTATGCTGCAATCATGGGGCGTCAGCAACTGTGTTGTTGGCTCTGGTTTGTTCAACGACAAAGCCTCGCTCAGTGAAAACCTCGCAGTGATTCATACAGCACTTGAAGGATGATGAAGGAGTGTCGGCGTCATGCGCATCTTGCTCGTGTCCTTGCTCTACCCTCTGCCAACAAACGCAGCGCGTGGAACCTTCGTGGCCGACCATGCGCTCGCCCTGAAGGAACAAGGGCATGATGTCCGCGTTGTAAACTGCCTTCCAAGGATGCTTCGTTATCAAGAAGCACGCCGTTCAACCCTGACGGGGGTTGCAAAGGCGCCCCGAACCTTTGAGCACGGTGGCATCAAGGTCTTCGCACCGCGGTACACCGCATTACCCGAACATCCATGGCCGTCCCTCACCTCGTTCAGCGTCCGACGAAGTGCGGCGTCCGTCGAGCGTTGGCTTGGCGACTGGCGACCCGAATCAATCGTGTGCCACACCCTATGGCCCGCTGGAATGTTAGCGGAAAAACTCTCCAAGCGATGGGCGATTCCCTGGGCAGCAGTGGTTCACGGATGGGACATTGATGTGGGCCTTGAGCACCCTTCTGTGGGCGCAACCATGCAATCGCTGATTCGATCACCAAACCACCTCGTAGCCGTATCCAAACGTCTTGAACAACGCGCGGTCGACGCTGGGCGACCAAGTGAATCGACGTCGATGATTCCTTGTCATGTCGCGGTCGAGGATGAATGGCTTCGACCAATGAAGCCATCCAAAAAACGCTGGCGAAAATCAAACATCGACATTCTGTTCCCAGCCGACCCGCGAAGACCTGAAAAAAACCACATGTTGGCCCTCAGGTGTGGTGAACTCTTAGAACAGCGAGGTTGGATTGTTGGCATCACCACCCTCAAACAACAACCACGACCCATTGTGTGGGACCGAATGCTTGTGGCTGACGTCACTTTGATCACCTCAAAGCGAGAATCTGGACCCCTTGTCGCCAAGGAATCGATGGTGTGTGGAACCCCTGTTGTTGCTGTAAACGTTGGTGATGTTGCCGAATACCTTCCAGAAGCGTGTGTTGTGGATCACCCCACTGCCGAATTGCTTGCCGATGCGTGTGAAGCAGCATTGAGCATGCGTTGGGAGGACGCGTTCGAACTGCCTGAGCGATTTAGCCAACCATGGGTCATGGCTCAGTGGGACGAAGTGCTGCAAGGCCTTTCGGGGTAAACAAAAACAGCCCAAGGCCAACCAAGGCCAACGGCAAAAAGGCCACGAGACCAATGCATGTTGCTAAAGCAAGCCCCAAACCGGCTCCCCATTCGTTCAACCGATGGCGGACATAACCTTCAGGACCAGCCATTCGCAACGACAAGATGAGCATGAAAGCCGCCGTGCTGCTTGAGGCAATCGCTGCAGCAAGAATGCCACGTTGATTCGAAAAATCGGCTTGCCAAGTGATGAGCGCACTTCCTACAAGGGCAGCAAAAGCGACGACAGCGCCGATGAAGGCCGTGAAATGCCATGGTTTCGAGCCGGCCTGTAGGGCGGTGTATGTCGGCGTTGCCAAAAGCGTGCAACACCAACCAAACAACAGAACCATGAACAATTCAACCGCCGATCCATCAAGTGATCCATCGGTGTATTGGGAGGGGAAGGCTAACGGTAGAATCAGCCAAACCACTGCTGCCCCACCGTACAACCCATAGGGCAACAGGGCCAAGCAGAAATCCAGTGAACGATTCATTTGTTCAGCAAACGCCTCGGGTCGATCCCTTCGCTCCCCTAACAGTGGCAGAAGGGCTGCTCGCATGGCTTGAGGCACCACCAATCCTGCTAACCATGCGAGTTGGGCGACATGGAACAAAGCTGCTGCGTCAAGTCCGAGCGCCCCGCTGAGAATAAATTTCTCAATTCGAACAACGTATGGCAGCACGCCAAGGGTGATGGCAAATGGCAGGGCATGCAAAAGAAGCGTCGTGTTGTTTTCCCAAATGGCACCCAAGTCGACGTCTGTGCCGTCGGATGTGTGGTTCTTCAGCAAACGGCTGGACCAGAACAAGGCGATGATCAAGCCAAAACAAGCGCCGATGAAAAAGGCCAGGGCGAACATCGTCACAGAAGTTGAGCCAAGCCAGAAAAAGACTGCGTATCCCGTGACTGTGACGCCGCGCTCAACGAGTTTCGTTATGGCCTCAAGCCGTGCTTCTCCCGCCACACGAAGTGCTGTTCTTGGTGCATAGGAGGCGATGTGGGCAAGCGCAATGCCCGCACACAACAGCAGCAACGGAGCGTGAGATCGCCAGTTTGAATCGATCAGTGGAGTGAGGATGAACGCCACCAAGAGGAATGGGACGAGAACCATCGCTTGCAATCGATAGATGCGGAGAATGCTCGACCAAACCCGATGCAATGCTTTCGCACCGTCGCGAGCAAGGAGGGTTGGTAAACCCAAATCAACGATGAGAAATAAGGTAGCAAAGGCATCAAAGGCGATGATAAACAAACCGAAATCTTCGGTGCTCAGTGCGCGTGTCAACAGAACTTGGCCGAATAGAGCCAAAAACACAGCAATGAGATCTGCACCACCAAGCCACGCCGAATCACGCCCCATATTGGGCTGGCGTGCCTCGGATGGATGTGGTGCCGCGCCCATGGCAACGGCTGGCTGGGCCAGCCCTTCAAGCATCGCTTGACCGAGCGCAGGTTCAAAGCCATCAACTGACAGGCCAAGTTGAGGCGTCAGCATGGTCAGCAGCGAGTGGGTCGAAGCAGAAGTGCGTAAGGCTGTTCCCGAAGCGGTGATTGAAGTCGTTGACCTGCACGGATCTGGCGACCACTTTCACGTCAGAGTCATCTCCGAATCCTTCGATGGTGTTCGCCCGCTGCAACGCCAAAAGACGGTGCTTGCCGTCATGAAGCAACACATCCCTCATCCCGTTCATGCGCTTGACCTCAAGTGCATGACCCCCGCCCAAGCCGAAGTGGCTGGCGACACGGCATTCGATCCCCACGGGGGCGGACAAGGCGTACATATTCGCCGAATCAACAAAAACAAAAAGGAGTGAAATGAATGGATTGGACACCTGAAGAGCTGCAAGCAATCGTCGATGAACACAACCTCGTGTTGTTCATGAAAGGCAACCCGAATCAACCACAGTGCGGCTTTTCGAACCGTGCTGCACAAGTGATGCAACAGTTTTCTGAGAAAGTCGGTGAGCCGTTTGCTGCCGTCAACATTCTCTCAGACCCACGTGCCATTCCTTCAGTTTGCGCTTGGTCAGACTTCCCGACCATGCCACAAGTGTTCATCAACGGTGAACTGATTGGCGGATCTGACATCGCTCTTGAAATGCTCCAAGATGGAAGCATGCAAGCGATGTGGGACGAAGGGCGAAAGGCCTGATGCCCTTCATCTTCTGAACCTTCATTGATGACGCATACTGAGGTGTGATTCTCTTGAGCCACAGCGGCCTTCCGATGTGGTACCACCCGCTCTACACCGATGGCATTCATCCAGACGCTCGATTTCCTCGGGATCGATATCTGCGCGTGCTTGAACGCCTCACACCTTACCGCACAGCCAAGCAAGAACAGGCTGAAGGAAATCCCTTCATCGAAATTCACACGCCAAAACCAATCAAGCGAGAACATCTTTTGTTGGCCCATGATGCAGAATATGTCGACCGCTTCCTAGCCGGCACCCTCACGGAGAAGGAAATCAAACGCATCGGGCTGACGCCATGGACCGAAGACATGGTCCAAAGAACTCTTTTGCTGATGGGTGGGGCTTTGGAGGCGACCGAACATGCGGTCCAATTCGGTGGGATTTCAGCAAATATGGCTGGGGGAACGCACCATGCACACCGAAATTTCGGCTCAGGTTATTGCGTTTTCAACGATCTAGCCGTCTGCGCACTTCACGCTTTGAAGAACCTCAACGTTCGCAGGGTGGCCGTGCTCGACCTTGATGTTCACCAGGGGGACGGCACAGCAACGACACTCCAACACGTCCCAGAAGCCCTCACGGTGTCGGTTCATTGCGATGTGAACTTCCCATTTCGAAAGTCAAGCAGCGATTATGATTTACCAATCGCGGCTGAAAGTGGTGACATACGCTACCTCGAGGCGGTGGAGGAAGCGTTGGACCTTTGTTTTGAAGATCAACCTGAATTGTTGCTCTTCCAAGCCGGTGTTGACGCCTTGGCCGCAGACGCTTTGGGGAAACTCAACGTGACTCGAACTGGAATGCAGCGACGAAATGAGATTGTATTCGAGCGAGCAAGCAAGCACAACGTACCCGTTGTGGTGTTCATGGGTGGGGGTTATGCTAAGCCTCTTGACGGCACCATTGACGCCTTCGAGGATTTGTTCACCCAAGCCGCAGGTTGGTCAACGGGTCGGACAACGCCGTCATCTAATGTTCAATGAACCACCGCATCCACCGGATGGCGATGACCGGCAAGGCTGATGCTTGATGAAGGACCATCGTCGCGAACTGCAGATGGAAGAAGGGTGAGGGCGGGAAGGCCTACGATCAAATGCAAGATGTTCAGCATGATGGCTGCTTGTAGAGTCCCTGATCCAAACGAGAACATTCCGTAAGCCAACAAAAACAGAGCGCCACTGGCCCTCCACCACTTGTCGGGGTTGCTCGTGACC
>Ga0209716_1003059_pt1 | contig 10531 bp, 10 predicted proteins | sample COGITO_mtgs_1205_FD_184811 | JGI IMG/M metagenome (GOLD analysis project Ga0209716, IMG submission 184811) | Pelagic marine microbial communities from North Sea - COGITO_mtgs_120531 (SPAdes) (version 2) | ecosystem: Environmental > Aquatic > Marine > Epipelagic ...
AAGATTGCGCACTTTGGCTACACAAGGAATAAATTGTGTAATTAGTTAAAAGGATAACACCGCTACTTTGAAGCTTTGCAGGCATTGCACTTATGCTCTAATCCGTCGATCTGAGTTCTATTCTTTGCGTATTCATCAAGAGCTTTAAATTCTTTACAGCTGCTGCATTGTACTTCGGTAAGTGCTCCGCTAGCATCGAATTTACGTCTACTTAAGTACAACGGAGTTTGTTTGCTGTACTCTTTAATTTTGTTTTTGTCTTCTTGTTTCATTTTCAAAGGGTGTTCTAAAGTACAAATTTACAAAAGAACATCCCCAAAAGAATTGCTTTCTGATTATTTGAAAGATTAATCTATAAAACAGACTAAATAAACAAGAAGGTATGAGGCTTCAAATCATTGATAATATTGGGTCTTCAGAAGGAATACGTTGTATTAATCAACTCGTTTAGATAGACCAGTATATGTTTTATTACCTTTGAAGTAATGGAAGAAAAAAAGCCCAAAAACCGAAAGGTTAATTTAGGTGGATCTTATAAGTTTAAGATTGCCAAGAAGTATAGCAAGCCGCAAAGAAAAGGCGACAAGATTGCAAACAGAAAAAAGAAAAGATAGCCCTTTACTACCTATTATTATTTAATGATGAAAAACTGTAGCGCAACATTACACAAAAATGATGGACAATAAACAAGCAACTCTTTTTGGGGGAACTGGGCTAATTGGAGGTTTCTTATTAGACCTTATTTTGGCAGATGACACCTTTACAAAAGTCAATGTTATAACACGAAAGCCTCTCGAGAAACAACACAAAAAAATGGAGGTTTTTCAAATTGATTTTTCAAATCCTCAAGCAATTGAACGAAGTATAGTAGATAGTAATGTGGTTTTTTCTTGTATTGGTACTACTCAAGCTCAAGTAAGAGGAGACAAAAAAGCATACCGAAAAATAGACTATGACATAAGCCATAACATTGCTTTGGGATGCAAAAAAAAAGAAGTCGAACATTTTTTATTTATTTCTACAGCTGGAGCAAACAGTTCGAGCTCAAATTTCTACATGGGCTTAAAAGGCGAAATTGATGACGCTGTATTGAATCTAAAGTTAACCGCCACAACCATATTCAGACCTTCGCTTTTACTTGGAAAAAGAAATGAATTTAGAGCTGGCGAGCGATTGGCTCAAATTATAATGCCCCTATTTTCCTTTTTAATGCCCAAAAAACTCCAAGCCATACGGGGCGAAAGAGTTGCAAAAGCGATGCTCGACCAATCAAAATCAAAAATCATTGGGAATAGTATTATTGAAAATGAGACTTTGCTTCTGTAGGATAAAAAAAACGTTTAGCTTGCAATCAATTCTGTATTTATTTTAAAGTACACCTTATGAAAAAACTACTACTAATATTCTTTATTCCTTGGGGTTCTTTTGGACAAACGGCAGATGAATTTCTTGTTTCTGGTAAGGAAAAAGCTGATTTAAGATCGCATACTGAAGCTATTGTTGATTTCACTAAAGCTATAGAACTAGCTCCTGAAAATGCTGATGCATACTACCTCAGAGGATATTCAGAATACAAGTCAAGGGATTATAATAAGGCAATAGAGGACCTCACCAAAACTGTAGCTTTGGATGTTGCTTACAGTTCTGCTTATTTCAGAAGAGGACTTTCAAAGTTCAAATTAAGAGACTATATTGGAGCAATTGAAGATTTTACGAAAACAATCGAACTGACTCCAGATGTTGTAGCGTTCATTAACCGTGGGAGTGCCAAGACTAAACTAAGAGACTTTCGAGGAGCTATAGCTGATCTTTCTTTAGCTCTAGAACTGGATCCAGAAAACACTGGAGTTTATATTAGCCGAGGAAATGCTAAACTTAAATTAAAAGACACAGCAGGTGCGCTCGATGATTATACGAAAGTAATTGTTCTTAGTCCTGAAAATGAAGATGCTTATATCAAAAGAGGTAATATTCAAGTCACTTTTAAAAATTACACCAGCGCAATCGCCGATTTTTCGAAAGCACTAGAAATCAACTCTAACAATGCACTTGTTTTTTACAAAAGAGGTATTGCAAAAACTAAGTTAGAAGACTACAAAGGGGCTATTACAGATTATACAGAGTCAATAATGTTAGATTCTACGTATACCCATGGGTATAGCGAAAGGGGAATTGCCAAAGAAAATATAGAGGACTTCGAAGGAGCCTGTGAAGATTGGCGAAAAGCAGCAAGTCTGGGTCATTATGCTTCAGCTCAATGGGTAAAAGACAGTTGTAATTAAGTGGAATATTTTTAATGTTACCCAAAACAGTTGTCTCCAAAAAAAAAGCAGACCTCCGGAAAAAGTTCTGCTTCTCAATATTGTAAAGTGGTTTGGCACCATATTTACATTACAAATATAAGGGAAATATTTTTTAAGATCCCTGCTGATTAAATAAATATGTTACAGTTTCGTATTATACTATTTCAATTTAACTTATAGGGTTTTTATTTGATGTGGCTTCGAAACACTATTACTTATTAATTTTAGACTCTAGAAAAGTCATTCTGGGTTTAAGTAATTCTGTTTACTCTTGTCGCTCTTTGATAGCTTCAAACAATAATGGGATTAGTTCTATATAGTTGCCCGACTTATACTCCAAATCATTATTAACCAATTCAGGGAAAATAGCCTCTAACTCTTGTGCATTGACCCCAATTTGAAAATCACTTTTCTTTTCGGTGTCTATCCATAAGTAATTCACTGCTCGCAGTCCAAGTGCTTTTGCCAAACTGGCATCTAAGTCTGTAATGCTTTTTTTTAAGCGCCTGTCCAGAGTATGAACATCACCATCGTTTACCGCATAGTTTTTTGATGGATAATTGGAATTAAATCTTGAACTAATTATTGATGCTGTAGGTGAGGTTAAAGCACCATTAGAGTTTGAATAGTTAACTATATTATATGTAAAACAATATTTGAGAGTATTTTTGCAGCAACATTTTTGTAAATCTATCTTACCCAATACCATATAATTCCTGGGTTTGCATTGCTTGACCCACCACCTGCGGCATTTATCCATGGAGCAGGATTAAAAGCTGTATTTTGAGTAATCAAAGTTCCCCACCAACTAGTTGGACCATCATCTGTCGAAATGATTCCTCGGCTAGTAGTATTCTGATACCAAGGCATCCTTTTACTAAGTCCATTATTGGGTACATATGTCCAGTCGTTACCGCTATTTTGAGGTCCAAATTTAGTTGTGACTGTTACATCCGTTTGAGAATTATTATTTTTTACAAAGCTATAATTTCCGTTAGCTGTCCAAATGCCACCATAACTCCCTCTTGAACTTGCGTCAATCATATATTCAAACCCACTATCACTTCTTTTGATGTAATCTGCCCACCCAATAATAGAGTAATTTGGAGTAGAAGTACTTATAACCTCTGATGCATTTGAAAAGGGTATAGTTGTATTTAATGATATTGCATTACCATAATTCCAACCACTACGACTTGAATTTTTCATGATCAAAGTCCATCCTCCACCATTAGTTGTCATATCTGCATAGATTTGAAAAGGTGTGCCGCTATTAATATTAGCATTTACAATCCAATAAAAACCGTCTGTTGATGAAGGATATGCTTGTTTAATCGCATATGCACTTGTAGCTGCATTTCCAGATGTTAACCCATTATTTGAAATGGATACAATATTACCCGCTGAAGTTACTGGCTCACCCGATCCAATTTGCCCACTAGAGCTAATAGCTTCTGAAGTATTGGAAGTTATTTTTCCATTGCGAGTTAGATATTGCCCATAAATATTTCCTTGCGTCAATACGACTAAGAGTAATATTTTTATTTTATTTTTAAACATTTTTTTAATAATTATCAATAGAAATAATCAAACTGTACTCTATCAGTATTAATTAGTGAATAACCACTGTTGTTTACAGGCACATAAGTCAAAGTTGTTCCGCTCCAAGAATAAGCAGTGTTGCTAATACGAACTCCATTGACAAACATTTTTACTTTACTATTTGAAGGTGGCGTTTGTGTTAATGTGAAAATGGTTTGTGATGCTGTGGCAGTAAATTCATCTGTTACTTCTGTAACACCAGAAAATGGAGTTATCCATGAAAGTATTCCAGAACCATCAGTCTCAAGAACTTGATTAGCAGTACCATCTGTATTTGGTATAGTAATAGCACCTGCTGTAATTGTCCCGCTGGTTCCTACATTAGTGATATTTGTGTCGCCTAGTTGAATTTTATTGGATGCATTTATCGTTGCATTAGCTCCAATTGCTGTTGCATTAGTCAAATTATTTGAAGAAACATCCGCTGAACTTCCAATCAAAGTATTATTTGAACCTGTTGTGTTAGTATCTCCAGCATTATAACCAACAGCCGTATTATCATCACCAGTTGTTGTAGAGAAGAGTGTTCTATATCCTAAGCCAGAATTATTATCTCCCTCCACTCTTTTAATGGAAGAGGCGCCTATACCAGTATTATATCCACCGTCATCCCCCTGAGCGAGTGCACTTGCTCCAATTGCTGTATTAAAACTTCCATCTACACTTCCTTGGCCTTGCCGCATCGCATTTGTCCCTAAAGCTGTATTATCACTTCCGTTGGAAGAAGAAATTGCAAAAAATCCTATAGCGGTATTATTACTTCCACTAGTAGAAAAATTAAAGGTATCGTCTCCTAATTGCGTATTTTGAAGTCCGTAACTTGTAGTTCCAACTTTAACACTTCCGATTTCGAATGATATATTATCACTAGTTGATAATATTCTCAACCAAGAAGGACTATCTCTATAATAAAACCCATTAAATACGTCTGTTTGGTATAATAACAAACCCTCTGCAGGAGTTGAAATAGCATTCTTTTGAATTTCTGTCATTCTAGGAACTAAAAGACCTTTAGTAGTCGAGCTAACATCTAAAATCGAAGATGGTTGTGGTGTTGTAGTTCCAATTCCTAACTGTCCAGTAACATTAAGAGTATTGTTTAGTTGAGTTGTCCCAGTAACCGTAAGACCAGCAACAATTCCTGTATTACCAGCAACATTAAGAGTATTATTTAGTTGAGTTAAACCACCAACTGTTAAAGTCCCAGACAGATTTAAATTATTGGTAACGCCTAAACTATTCAATGTGGCAATTCCATCAACACGTAAACTACCAGTAAGAATACTTGGGCTTGCGTTGGCAACTGTCAGGGAGCTGTTGAGAAGCGTGGCTGCATTAACCCTTAGATTAGAACCAAGTACTGTGCTTCCTAAAACTGTTAGGTTAGAGGAAATTCCGGCGTTACTAGAGACATTAAGTGTGTTGTTTAGCTGAGTTGGTCCTGTCACCGTTAGATTAGAAGCAAGTCCTGTGTTGCCAGCAACATTAAGTGTATTGTTTAGCTGAGTTGTCCCTGTCACCGTTAGATTAGAAGCAAGTCCTGAGTTGCCAGCAACATTAAGTGTATTGTTTAGCTGAGTTATGCCATCCACATTTAAATCCCCTGTAAGAAAACTTGTGCTTGAGCTTGTGACTGTGAATGTTTCATTAAGTGTAGTTTCACCATCAACATTTAAAGTGTTATTTAAATCAGTGATTCCATCTACTATAAGCTTGCCTGTAAGCGAAGTGATCGAAGAGTTTGCAACTTCAAGATTTCCATTAATCAAAGAATAACCGTTGACGGTCAGAGCTTTGTTATTGTTATCACTTTTAACCGCAGGTGTAATTATATTTAAAATAGTTCCACCATCTACTGTTAGTAATCCACCCACATAACTGTCTCCTTCTAGCATAACATCATCGTTAAATTGGGTTAAGCCATCAACACTAAAGTCTCCACCTACACCTACATCACCTGAGGCTGTTATATCCCTATGATATTCATAAGGCAAATACAAAAACGATTGCCGGGACAAGAAAGAAAAATCTGTCCCCCCCTTGAGATCAATTTCTACAATTAAGTTTTTTAATGATCCATCCCACATAATCTGGTTGAATAGTCCCACTGAAGGGGAACCACTTCCAATTATCAAATGCACTAGACCCTTACTATCCGTTTGGGTAGACTGAGTTTCTCTATATAAAGGATTATCGTTTTCATCTACAATGGTAAACTCAAAAGAAACACTTGAGGAAACAAGAAGATTGTTCGATGCATTAATTCCTGGAAGCTCTTTGTCTGTAGTGCCCATAATAACGGCTTGATAGCTTATTCCCTCAGTTTGAGCATTTAATCTGAATACAATAAAAAGGATTAACGTAATTAGTTTATACCTCATAATTCTTTATTTATTTATTGGAAATATTACAGAAAACCCAAAATTTTCAGCTCCTTGCTTCAGACTTTCTACATCAGGTTTCGGAAATACAGTAAGTCCCACGTTAGTGTAGATTAGTTTCGATGCATTTATCCCGATAATTATATTTTTTGATAATTTAAAATTAATTGCAAATCCTAACGAATAGTAGAGGTGATTTCCATTGAATTCTGAATTATCTGTAATATCAAATGTTGTTAAATTTATTTTTTGAGCCCCTGAGGTTATGTTTGCAAAACCAATTCTTGATTGGGCTTTTAAGCTTATTTTTTTTATTGAAAAAATCTTCCAGTCTATTCCAGTACCAATCCCTATGTAGCTAGTATCCCATTCGTATGTGTTCCCATTTGATATATCTTGAGAAGTAGTTCCAAAAGACAATAGATCAATACCTGTTCTTAAAAAAATATTCTTAATTATTTGAAAAGAATAATTTAAACTGAGGAAGTTTTTATTTCCTGGAATAAATTCAACATCGCTATTTCCAGCGGAATCTACATATGTGAAATCTGTTGAAGCTAAGCCCAAACTAACATCAAAAAAATGTTTAGCAATTGTCTTAGAATTTGAACTTGTATCTGATGTGATTTTAGTGCTTTCAGTTGGCAAAAAATCTTCAAGGGTAGTTTCTGTAGAAGTGTCTGTTGTGGCAACCGCAGTAACTTCTGCATCTTCAAGAGCCTTATCTGCTTCATTTGAGGCCTCAGTTGGACTAGACGATGCTGAAGCAACATCAGTTTGAGGAACATTCACACCAGCGAAATCTTCTAATTCGCTCGGACTAGAAGTGTTACTAAGAGAAGGGGAAAGAGTCGAACTAGGTGTTGCTGAATCGCTTCTTTTGTTGTTTTCAACTATATTTAATAAATTGTTTTTTATTTCCTTCGCTGTGATAGAATCAACTTCTTTTTTAATCGAAACAATTGGGACATTTCTTTTTTTTGGGAAAATATACCAATAATCTTTTTCGCTAAGATCATTTTCAATAATAAACAAGTCAGCTTCTTCTTTTGTGAAAAACGCCTTAATTGATACTCTATGAAAACCATTTATTTCTGGGAGAACATTTACCTCTTTGTATCCCTTTCTTTTAAGTAAGCTATAAAGAGTAGTTGCGTTCCATTCATATTTGAAAGAACCAATAATTATTTGGATTTTATCCTTTTTTATTGAGTCTTGAGCTGTTGAATTGTAAGATACTAACATGAGCGTCAGAAATAGTATGGAAATGTGACTTTTCATTAATCTTTTTTTATTAAAACAGTATTAAAATTCCTAGCTTTAGATTCAATTCGAATAATATAATGCGCTTGTTTTAAGTCATCTAATGTGATTGTTCTTTCCAGATGACTTTTGTTTTCATAGGAAGATATTAACCTGCCTATAATGTCAAAAATATAAATGTTTACAGGGAAGATATCGTCATCGCCTTGTATGAATATACTATTCTGAAAAGGGTTAGGGGAAATCGAAACACTCAGGGTGTTCTCCGAAAAAAGGAAAGTTTGATCAGGTTCTAGATTAGTGTTATCTAATACATATTCAAAACCCTGAATAAGGGTTCTATTTGAGTTCGTGTAAAGTCCTGTAGACAAGGGTTGCCCTATGGTAAATGAAACATATGAGTCTCCAACTGTACCTGAACCCCCTTGTATAGAAAGTGTCTCCTTTAAAACTTGTGAATGCAAATTAATCGGCAACAATATGTATATTATGTAACCAATTTTTAAAATGCTTATTTTAAACATAACCTCAGAATTCTTTATTAAGTGCAGTACTCATGCAGTAATACATTCACGACAATGAAGCTTTATGATCACTATTGTTGTGAAAAAACAAAAAAAAGCAGTATTAAATTAACTTATATCTGAATGTAAATTCAAAGTTAAGTTTTTTTAAAGTTTAAATTAGTGGATGTAGATGTTAATTAAATTAGCATCCAAAAAATTTATTGTAACCGCAAATAGAATTTGTTGCATATTTTTCAAAAGCTTTTACGTTATTTGTATCTAATTTAAATTTACACTTAACAAATGACACGACATGAATTAATCGACGGGTTTCTTTTAGATTTCAAACCAAAAAAAGATCAGGCCTGGAAAAGCTGTTATTTTTTTTCACATTACTTAAAAAAAGAACACAACATAGATGCGGAGCTCATTGAAGGTATTTCTAAAATTAACAAAGTAGACCATTGGGTTGTCCGGTTTGATGGTGTTGATGAAGACATTCATGCAAAAGCCGTGGGAATTGATTCTGATTTAATTGAAGATCCTGAAATGGTCTGGAGCCTTAAAGCATTTGAAAAGGATAATTTTTAGGAAATAGCAGTTGGGCTTTCTCTAAAAACAAAAACGGTTTGCAATTCTGTCTTGATTAACTGAAATTAAAATTCGTGAAGTTTTTATATCTTGTATTTTAATAAAGCTAGAATATAGACCAATGGTCTGAGGTAAAAATTCTAGTTTACGTATGACGCTATATTTATGAAAAAAAACATTTTTTTCTTGTGGCTCTTTTTAAATAGCCTGTATGCCTTTTGCCAATATATTCCGGGCGGAAATAGACCCATTAATAATGGTAATATACGATTTGGTCAGGATAGTCAGAACTCAATAAACACTTCAGGTAACCTTTTACAGCCATTTTATTACAGTGATTTAGCCCGAGACTGGAGGCAATTAACTTACACCGATCGAGCTACTCCTCCAAATCGATATCCTTTAGACTCTAAATTTGGTGTGGGAGGAGATGGAACAAATAATTGGAATACGAATGGAACATTAGTTTCAAATCCAATTATGTCTAATCAGGCCTTTGATCCAAGTGGTTTCAATATTACAGGTACTATTAAAGTTAAAGGGGACATCACAGTGGGGACGGCTCAGCTTGAGGTAATCAATTCTTATAGTATTGGTTTAGGAGATAATTTTGTCAAAATAACAACAACAGCAAAAAATATTGGTGCCGCTGCAATTACAAACCTAAGGTATTGGATTGGAACTAAAGATGATTATGTTGGGGGTACCGATTCACCTACCATAGTTCGAGGTAATCTGGTTGGTGCATCTTTTCAACAACTGGCATTAATCACCCAAAGATCTTCAGCGCTTCGCATTTCAACTGCAGATGAAGGTATCTTGTTTTTCACTACCTCGATCAGAGGTAATAATTCGCATGCTGGTTATAATCCTGTTTCTAATCCGTCAGAACTAATAAATCCTATTACAGCTTTAATTTCAAATACAATTGACGGATCCTACAGTATGTATGTTCGAATGAATGATTTAGCTATTAACGAATCTGATTCTTTTACCTGGTATTATGCAGCAGCAGCTCTAGATGAGTTAGATGACGTAACTGGAGATGTGGCTGTTGCAAGTTGTCCAACTTGTATTCCAGACACAGATAGAGATGGGATTTTAGACCCTCTTGACAGTTGTCCTTATGCTGCTGGTGTAGCATCTTTAAATGGCTGCCCGTGGTCTTTATATATTGGTAATAATTACAAAACCACGACCGTTTCCAATAGTATAGAAATCGCTAATGAAGGCTATTTATGTTCTTTAAGTAATCCTGATTATTATAATATCGCCTATCATTCAGGGGCTTCGGCCGAGCCTGTTGTTGGAGATTCTATTATATACAATAACAATTATACCTTCTCGCACAGTTTATTATTTGACACCGAAGGTTTTGCCTTTATGAAGCTTCGCGATTATAATAAAATCGTTGAGGTCCAAAAAAGTGATGGAAAGATTGTCGCAATTTATACCTGTCTTTAGTATTTTGATTCAAAATACGTTCTCCCGTTTAAAACTATTTATATGAAAAAATTTATTCTTATTCTACTGTCTGTATCCCTTCCGATGATTTCTTTTGGCCAAGTTCAGATCCAAGCCATCGAAGAAAATCTCCAAAGAACAGCTGTTAAAAAACAAACTCTCGTTTTAAAATCATCGACAAAAATTATAACGCCAAAGACAGTCGATTTTAAGGATTACTCACATTTGGCATTGGTAACAATAAATAATTTGGGCGCTTCAACTAAAGGGTGGTATCGAATATATCAAGAGCGCCTTTTGGGTTCTCAGCTAGTTATTTTAAATCCTTTTAAGGTGGACGAAAAGAAAGCCGCCTATGACCACAACTTTCTAAAAACAGTTGAAAATCCTAAGTACTTATATCTAGATTACTACAGATCAA
>Ga0209716_1003061_pt1 | contig 10528 bp, 13 predicted proteins | sample COGITO_mtgs_1205_FD_184811 | JGI IMG/M metagenome (GOLD analysis project Ga0209716, IMG submission 184811) | Pelagic marine microbial communities from North Sea - COGITO_mtgs_120531 (SPAdes) (version 2) | ecosystem: Environmental > Aquatic > Marine > Epipelagic ...
AAAGAAATAACTATACTTTAAGATTTCTTGACTGTTTATCATTTTTTCTTTTAACATGTTTATCATATAAAAAGGATAAATAAATTGACAAATAACACATCTAATAATCAAGAATATGACGCAATTATTGTTGGTGCTGGTTTTGCCGGTTTATATCAATTAATTTGTCTTAGGGATCAACTAGGTCTTAATTGTTTGATAATAGAAACTGGAGGCGATGTAGGAGGAACGTGGTACTGGAACAGATATCCAGGAGCACGATGTGACACAGAAAGCCATGCCTACTCATATTATTTTTCAGATGAATTATTAAAAGAATGGACGTGGTCAGAGCGTTATCCAGGGCACGCTGAAATAAGAAAATATATTAATTTTGTAGCAAATAAATTTAATCTAAAAAAAGACATTTTATTCAATGAAAAAGTGATTAATGCCAAATTTAATGAAAACTCAAATAACTGGAGTTTAGCTACTAATACTGGAAAACAATTTCAAGCTAAATTTGTAATTGCTGCAGTTGGGTGTTTGTCTAACACCAACATACCTAATATAAAAGGATTAGATAGCTTTGAAGGTAAATATTACCACACTGGAAACTGGCCAAAAACTGGTGTGTCGTTTGTAAATAAAAAAGTTGGACAGATCGGAACCGGGTCTACTGGAATACAAGCCGTTCCAGTAATTGCGGCTGAAGCAAAGCACTTAACCGTATTTCAAAGAACTGCTAATTACAGTATTCCTGCCAGGAATGCACCATTATCAGAAGAGTTTAAAGATCACGTCAAAAAAGATCATAATTATTATAAAGAATTTTTGAAAAGAACACCTAATGGTCACCCATTTGAAATTTCCAGCCGACTAGTTTCTGATGTAAGTACCGAGGAAATGAATCAAATTTATGAAAAAGCTTGGGAAAAAGGTGGATTACAGTTTAGGGCAACATTTAATGATTTAGTTACAAATATTGACGCTAACAAAACAGCATCTGAGTTTATTAAAGGAAAAATTCGTCAAACTGTCACAAATAAAAAGTTTGCTAATATTTTGTCAGATATTGATCATCCTTATGCAGGTAAGCGTCCACCAATTGATAGTCATTACTTTGAGACTTTCAACCGAGACAACATAAATTTAATTGATCTTAGATCCAATCCTATTATGCACATTGATAATGAAGGTATTCAAACTAAAGAAAATCATTTTAATTTGGATATTATTGTTTTTGCCACTGGTTATGATGCAATGACTGGACCGCTATTAAATATGAATATAACTGGCAAACAAAACTTAAAACTTAAGGATTGCTGGAAAGAAGGTCCTCAAACATTTTTAGGCCTACAAATACCTGGTTTCCCAAACTTATTCACTATCACTGGCCCTGGAAGCCCATCAGTATTAACTAATATGCCTATGGCAATTGAACAACATGTAGAGTGGGTAAGAGATTGCATTTCTTACATGAGTAATAAAAATCACTCTTCAATTGAAGCAGACCAAAAATCAGCTGAAAAATGGGGAGATGAAGTGAATGCAGTAGCAAATAAGACTTTATTACCTACTGTAAAACATTCCTGGTATTTAGGTGCTAATATTCCAGGAAAACCGCAAGTTTTTATGCCTTATGCAGGTGGCTTACCTAAATATACCGAAGTCTGTGATGAGATCAAAAATAACAATTACAAAGGTTTTAAGTTAGCATAAGATTTAAGTTTCTGTAGAATTTTGAATTTTATTAATGTTAGTTCTTAGTTTTTTAATTCTTTCTTCTAACAAATTTTTCTTGGGCGGGGTCTTTGAATCCAATTGATCTAAGAGAGCAGATACTTCATTTGCTAATTCATTACTTTGTTTATTTGAGTCCATAAGCCTAATTTGTGTTTTTCTTATTAAAGCATTAAGAATTACATTTGTCTTACTTAAATTAGTGAAATATGATTTAGGAATTTTTTTTGCTACAAGTTTTTGTGTACAAACTTTAGCCGTGACGGTTCTTGGTAAATCTAGTAAAATTGAGGTTTCTCCAAAAATTTCACCCATGCCTATCCTATTAAGCTTTAAGCCATCTTTAGTTTCAATATTGACGTAACCTTCTAATATTAGATATGCCTCTTTAGGAATATCTCCGGCTTGGTATACTATTTCACCTGGTTCCCATATAATTTCACCTGGTTCCCATATAGCTGAATTGTTATTATCATGCACTTTTTAATTTACCCTTGAGATAAATATTTTGGCAAATAATCACGAGGCACTTAGTGGCTCCATCCAAAAAATATATCCATAAAATACTAAATAACAGTAAAAAAGAGCATATGCCCACCACTTCTTCGGTTTAAATTTTTTACTTTCTTCATTAACAATATCAAGTTCTTCTTTATAGTTTTTATAGTATTTTAACATAAAGTTAGATCTACCCACACACTTCTCCATCTCTATTAAAAAAAAGGACTAAACGTCTAAAAAAATTGTTTCTTTATCTCCTTGAAGGAAAATATTAAAAATGAAGCTAGTATCATCTATTTTACTAGCTATCAAGGAACTGACATCATTATTACTTTTTTTAATCATAGATAAAAGAGGATCTTTGAATAAATTGTCACCTTCAAAATACATTCTAGTGTTTAAGTTCATATTTATACCTCTTGAAGATATTGAAAATGATATATGTGGACTTTGTAAACTACCATCAAAGTTTTGAACTGAACCTGGTTTGATAGTGCTTAGTTTGTATTTTTTAGAAATACTATTTGGTACAAATCTGGCAAAACCATTGTCAGGCGTATAAACTCCATTTTCATCACTTTGCCATGTTTCTAGCATCACATCATCTAAGGCTTGTCCACTCCCATCAAATACTGAACCACTTATAGAAATAAAATCATTAGTATCTTTATTAATGAAAGGTTTTTCTCCTAGATCATTTTGGAAAACACCGTTGATGTTTATTGTATTGGGAAGACAACCTATATGTAAAAATGGACCAGCTGTCTGGAAAGGTGTTTCGTCAGCAATATTTTTAGGATAATTCAATTTATAAGCCTTCTGTTCTATTTTCAAAGAAAGTTTGATTTGAACCTCTTAAAATAATATCAAACTTATACGCTAATAACTGTTTAGTATTTGATTGAGTTCTATCTAGAGATCCTATCAAACTTTTTTTTGCTTTTTTGTCTGGAATAGAGTTAACCATTGGACAAAAATCAATAAGTGGGTCGCCTTCGAAGTACATCTGAGTAATTAATCTTTGACCAAAACTTTTACCAAAGATTGAAAAATGAATATGCATTGGTCGCCATTCAACTCCCCTATTAGGATAAGGATAAGGTCCCGGTTGTATCGTAATAAATTCATAAGAACCGTTATTTTCTGTGATGAATCTTCCACAACCTGCAAAATTAGGGTCTATAGCTGCAATATTTTGGTCTTTATTATGAAAGTATTTACCACCTGCATTTGCTTGCCAAATTTCTATTAAAGCTCCTTCAATTGGTTTTAAAAATTGATCTCTTATTGTTCCATGAACTATAATCTTATGTCCTATTGGTGATGCATTATTTTGAGAAAAGTTTAACGTTAAGTCATTATCAAACTTTCTAATTATATTTTTGTTAAACATAGGGCCTGATACTTCAGATGGAGAAGACGGGAAAAAAACTTTATCCTTTTTAGGCGCTCTTAGAATAGATGATTTATAATCAGGATAATTTAATTGTGGTTGTTTATCGTAGTTTCTTTTAATTAATGATTTTACTGCCATCTAAATATCCTAAACTCTTAAAGTTCCTCATAAGGTAAACCAACATAATTCTCTGCCAAAACTGTTTGAGAGGCAATTGAATTTTCTAAATACTCTAATTCTGAATCCTGGATTCTTTGATCAAAAGATGTTTGTTCTGGAAATTTATGAAATGTTGTTGTCATCCACCAACTAAATCTAATAGCTTTCCAAACTCTTGATAAAGCTTTTGTGGAATAGTTTTTTAAATCTTTGTCATCATTAAATAGATAATGTTTTTTTAGCCCATTAAATAAATAATAAACATCAGAAACAGCTAAGTTAAGACCTTTTGCTCCAGTTGGAGGCACAATATGTGCAGCATCTCCTACCAAAAACAAGTTGTTCCAATTCATAGGTTCACAGACAAACGATCTTAAGGGAGCTATTGATTTTTCAATAGAGGGACCTGTAATAATTGATTCAGAAGCTTCTATCGGAAGTCGTCTTTTTAACTCTTCCCAAAACCTTTTATCATCCCAAGCTTCGACTCTATCATCCAATGAAGTTTGTATATAATACCTACTTAGGTTATTATTTCTCATCGACGCTAGAGCAAATCCATTGCCGTGATTGGCATATATTAATTCTTCTTTAACAGGTGGAGTTTCAGATAATATTCCCAACCATCCAAATGGATAAATCCTTTCAAAAACATTGATTAAATTCTCAGGTATTACTTTTCTACTTATTCCATGATACCCATCACAACCTGCAACAAAATCACACATAATTTTATTTTCTATTCCATTTTTTTTAAAAGTTACAAATGAATTTATTTCACCTACTTTCTGAGGTAAAACATCTTCTGCGCAATTTATAATATTACCATTTTCTTTTTCTATAATTTCATATAAATCTTTTGTAACTTCAGTTTGTCCATAGACTGTTACATGCTTATCAGTCAGTTTTTTTAGATCTATTCTAAATCCATGGTTTTTAAAGGATAGTTCAATACCGTTATGTTTAAAACCTTCATTGTCTAGTCTTTTTGAAACACCTGCTAAACGGAGCATCTCTATAGTTCCATTTTCTAGAACTCCAGCTCTTATTCTTCCTTGCACATGTTCTCTAGATTGCTTTTCAAGAACTACATTATCAATATTTTCCAAGGATAAAAGTCGAGATAAAAGAAGACCTGAGGGGCCTCCACCTATTATAACAACCTTAGTTCTCATATGATTTTACCATCAGATTATATTATCTTTATTTCAAAAAAATTATTAATAAAAAAACACATAAACTTATTTGTATAAAATTAATTAAAACTGAAACCCTGTGCAAAATATTAAATTTTTTTTCATTATTATTATCTTTTGCTTTATTAATAAGTGGCATTAAAAATTGCCTAGAAAAAAGAAAACCTATTATTATCAAAAGAAAGACAATTAGAGACATATTGTTTTTATCAAATATTGCTATAATCAAGCCTGTTAAACTTAAGACAAAGCCAAAAAGATAATATTTTGGGAAAAATATTCTTAGAAATTTAGATGATTGCTTTTCATCTAAGACTTTAAAAACTGAAGTTGCTACTACCACTGGAAAAAATATCATAAAACTTAGTATTGCTGCAGTAATTAAAATTAACAAAATCAAATCCTAGTAAATTTTCAAAAATTATGTGTTTAATCTTAAATTAGTAATATAAACTATAGAAATATTTAATAAAGATTTTTTGAGAAAGAATTATGGATAAAGAAATAATACCCTATTCAGTTGAAACTTTAATTTCTGAAAAAGATATAAAAAAACGTATTACAGAATTAGGTGAAGATATAAATCATTTTTACAAAGACACCAAAAAACTTTTGGTAGTTGGGTTATTAAGAGGTTCTTTTGTGTTTATAGCTGATTTAGCACGTGAATTAAAAATACCTGTAGAGGTGGATTTTATGACTGCCTCAAGTTACGGTAATTCTATGCAATCTTCCAACAATATAAGGATTTTAACGGATTTAAACACAGACATAAAAAATTTAGATGTATTATTAGTCGAGGATATAATTGATACTGGTCATACACTAAATCAAGTTATCAAACTTCTAAATAACCGAAAACCTAAAAGCCTAGAAGTATGTTGCTTATTAAATAAGTTCTCCAGGCGTGAAACTGACATAGAAAGTAAGTGGGTAGGATTTGATATCCCTGATGAATTTGTAGTTGGATACGGTATTGACTATGCGCAAGATAATAGACACTTGCCATTTATTGGGAAGGTTGTTCAGTAGTAAAGTGGGAATGACTAATTATTTACCATAGGCAAGGATAATCGTGGAGATTGTCATAGCCATTCCCATTGATTAAATGCTTGCAAATTATGTGCCGTTTTTTAGATATATTACTAAAAATTAATATCATAAGGTTTTGTTTTTTTATGTCTACTAGCTCCAAGGTTTAATAACTATTTTAATAGCATTATCAATTCTTTCTCTTGCATACTTTAGTGCCTTAGGTAATTCATCTAGATTAAAAGTATGAGTATGGACTAAACTTGCATCAAATCTTTTTTGTTTCATGAACTCCATTGCTCTATGAGTTGCACTTTTACCTTCACCCCTAATACCATACATATAAATATTATTTATAACCATGTGAGGTATATTGATACTGATTGGCTTATGAGGGAATGCTGCCAAGCATATTTTTCCTCCTCTATTTGTCATCATTATTGCGTCATTGAGTGCCTGCTCAGTTCCAGCACATTCTACTACGTAGTCAGTACCTTTTGTGCCTACAATATCTTTAACTGCTTTAACAACATCAGTTTCATTTTTAACATTTAAAGTATAGTCAGCACCAAGTTTTGTTCCAATTTCTAAGCGACTATCTCTTGTGCCTATAAGTATTACTGGACCTGCTCCAAGTGCTTTTGCAACGGCAACCCCAAGCAACCCAATTGGCCCAGGGCCAATCACAACTACGCTTTCGCCTGCAATTAATCCTCCTAATTCTGTCAAGCCATACATGGTTGTTCCTGCTGTTACAACCAAAGTTGCCTCTTCATCGGACATATTATCTGGAACTTTTATTAATGTATTTATGTTATTGACTGCGTATTGCTTAAAACCGCCATCTGTAGTAAAGCCATTTGCTCTATGACCTTTATTCACCTCTCCATAATTAAGTCCATAATTATGACAAGATGTATACATACCCATACGACACCTTTTACACTGACCACATCCAGAATGAATTTCTACAGTTACCCTATCTCCAATTTCAAATTCATCTACTGCAGGCCCCAAAGCTACTACAGTGCCCATATATTCATGACCTGGGGTAAAATTTTTGTTAAAAGGTAAGCCTCCCTCAATCATAGCTGGTGGACCATGACTGATTACGTCTAGATCAGTGGCACAAATTGCAACGGCATCTATTTTAACTAAAACTTCTGCTTTATTTGGCATTTCAACTTTTTTATCAACTAATGATAGATTGTCAGGGTCACCTAAAACCCATGCCTTCATAAGACCCATGCCTTCATAGTTTTGGGAATTGGAAATTTTTCTGAGGTTTTTCCACTAAATTGATATGGCATACTGAATCCTTTTTATTTAAATGAATCCACGTAATACAGGATTTGTCAAATAAGTTTATTTTTTTGAAAGCATCATCTTTTTCTTATGTTCACGCCATGTAGTAAACAAACCAGATCCTATTACAATAGTAACGCCTACTATTATCATAAGATCTATACTTTCTGAAAAAATCATTACACCTATTATTGAGCCAAATACTAATTGAAGGTAAGAAAAAGGTTGTATAACAGATGCTTCTGCGATCTGTAACGTTTTAACCATTAAAAAATGTGAACCAGAGCTAAGTATGCACATGGTCAAAAGCCATAAGAAATCTTTTTGAGGGATAGGCTCCCAGATAAAAAAACTGATAACAGTCATAGTAACTGTACCACCTATACCAGTCCAAAAAAAGCTTGTAACCGCTGTATCTAACCTAGACACATAACGCGTTAATATTAAATAAACTGCAAACATTACAGCTCCGATGATAGCAAAAATAGACCCTTCAGAAATGACACTGCTACCCGGTCTTAAAATAATGAGGACTCCTATAAAACCTGTCAGTATAGCAGTCCATCTTCGCCAACCAAATTTTTCACCCAAAAAAGGAACTGATAAACCTGCTACAATAAGAGGGTAACAAGCTATAATCGCGTGAGTCTCTACTAGCCCCAATAATGTGAATGTATAAACAACAAGACAATTATTTAAAGACAAGATAAGACCTCTAGAAAACTGAACATAAGGTTGTTTAGTCTTTATAATCGTTGCAAAACTATTTTTGATAAATATACATGAAATTATGATTATCAATGCAATAAACCAATAACGAAATGTTACTAACGTGAATACATTATTAGTTTCAGCTAGATATTTTGAGACACCGTCCATAGTTGAAAACATGAATGTTGTAACAACCATTAAACTTATGCCTAACGAGACATTATTTTGCATGAATTACTCTGTCTTAAGGATATTATAACTTAGTATCTTAACTAAGGTTACATAACAACAAATAAAAATAGAGGCCAAAGGCCTCTATTTGAATTTAAGGGAGGAAATGTTTAATTACTTTCTAAATAAATTTACGACTGTAAATAAAAATGTTTAATTTAATTTATATTATTTTGTAAACTTATCACTTTTTCTAAATGAATATCCGCTTCTTCTAATTGATAGATATCAAATTCAGATATAGGTGAACGACATAAATCAGTTATAAAAATTTCTTCTCTTACTCGAAGCATTTTTGAAAATTTAATAGCTATATCTATATGTTGATGAGTAAAAGATAAAATAGGTAGTATTTTGGAAAACAAATCTCTTGCTTTATTTATTTTTTTTTCAATAAATAAATTGTAGATTTGATTATATATAACTTCCATGGTTGAGGGAATAAAAGCATGAACCCCTCTGTTTAATGCCTCTATCATTCCCATTATCGCCCAGCCTCCACTTAAATGGAGTTTATGATCTGTTGCTTTTAAAATTCTTGAATATTTTGGACCTGAATTAAGAACTTCTATTTTTAACCCTTTAAATTTTTTTATATTTTCAAATAGGAGTAAAATATCTTCATCATTCATACCGTTGTCTGTCCAGGACAAATCTTGTATCATTAAATTACTTGGTCCCACATCAGCAATTTCGTTAAAGCATTCTGTCAATTCATTACCATTCAAATTATTAGGTGTTTGGCATAAAATCCAATCAGCTCCAGCAACTTTAGCTGCTCTTGACAAAGTAATTCTGTCATATTGGTTATTAGCACTGCAACTTACAATTAATGGTAATCTATTGTTATTATGCTGAACACAGGCATTAATAATAATTTCTTTTTCATCTAGAGAAAGACTTGCGTTTTCTCCTGCAACGGCTCCAACGAGCATACCAGCACAACCTGAAACAATTGTATGATCTATAAGTTTCTGAAGACTTAATATATCAACCTTGTTATCTCTACAAAATGGAGTATGAAGACTTGGTATAATACCTCTCATACCAGATATAACTCTTTTACTTTTATTACCCAATTAAAGTACCGTTTTCTAACTTATCATCAGTACGTAACAGATGAACTTCTTCTTTCAACACAGCACCTAATACTAAAACTTCAGATACAAAACCAGCAATGTTTTTTGAAGGAAGGTTACATATACCTACTATTTGTCTTCCTATTAATTGGTCTACTGAGTAATTAGTTATTTGAGCAGAAGTAGATTTAATTCCAATTTTTTTTTTGAAGGAAGGTTACATATACCTACTATTTGTCTTCCTATTAATTGGTCTACTGAGTAATTAGTTATTTGAGCAGAAGTAGATTTAATTCCAATTTTTTTTCCAAAATCAATCTTTAAAATATAAGCTGGCTTTTTAGCTTTCTCGTTTTGAAAAGCTTCTAAAATTGTTCCTAAAACGATATTAAGTTTTATGAAATCTTGTATAGACGCATTATCATTATTTTTTTTAATCATATAGATGTTAGCTTTTTTGTGATTTTATAAATTTATTTATACTCGAAACATTTTGAACCATACTTGATTTCAAAATCCCTCCAGAGTCAATTATAATATTACGATATGCAATCTCACCATTTATAATACCAGATGATTTTAAGTGTAAATTTTCAGTTTGTATATCTGCGTTTACATCACCTTCTACCACTATATTATCAGCAGTTACGAAACCAACAAAAACGCCTGATTTTTTTATATGAAGATTTTTCACTTTTAGTGTGCCTTCAAAACTTCCATTAAGCTCCAAGTCACCTAAACCAGTGTAAGATCCTTTAAAATGAGAATCTTGTTTAATTTTTATCAAATTATTCAAGTTACTTTCCAACTAACTTTTTTTTATCATGCAAATTTTGTAAAAGAAAAGCAATAAATTTAATTTTTAATCTACTTTACCAATGCACTTTAAAACAATGTTGTTAGTGTAAATTTCGTTATAACTGTCTTTGATTGATCTCAAAATAGCATTATAGGCTAGAGATTGATTTTTTATGATGAATATATAATTAAGAATAGGGTCATTTTCTCCAGTTCCTTTACTTATAGCCATCAACATTTTCTCAGAATTATCGATAACTTTATAATCTGCTGGATTACCTTTTTCATCCTCATATTTAATTAATTCATTCTCTAAAGTCATTTTAGATAAACGACCATGTTTTTTATCAATACAAGAGAAATCTTGTGCGTAAGAATTAAGCGAATAAATAATTAAA
>Ga0209716_1003078_pt1 | contig 10484 bp, 6 predicted proteins | sample COGITO_mtgs_1205_FD_184811 | JGI IMG/M metagenome (GOLD analysis project Ga0209716, IMG submission 184811) | Pelagic marine microbial communities from North Sea - COGITO_mtgs_120531 (SPAdes) (version 2) | ecosystem: Environmental > Aquatic > Marine > Epipelagic ...
CCAGAAATCGAAACCTGCCCAGAAATACCCTATGATAGTGTCAGTGATCAGCATTTACTGTTTGATTTAATATATAATCCAGCTGAGACCCAATTTCTAAAAAACGGTGTTTTAAATGGAGCTAAAATCATAAACGGATTAGAAATGTTGAAAATACAGGCTGAAAAATCTTGGGAAATATGGAATTCTTAATAAAAAATCTTTATTTATAATAATTAGATAATTTGCAGTTTAAATGGATAATGTTATATTTATATAATAGTATTTAACACACTAAAACATTGAAAAAAATGTCACAGCACGATAACCTGCAAGATGCAGATGGAGAAAACTTAAACGCCACTCCCCCAAATACAGAAAGTACTGAAAATACTGATGCTTCCACCGAGCCTGTAAAACAGCCTATTTTAGCTGGAGATAGTTCTGAAGAATCAGACGAAAAAACTGAAAAAGAAGAAACCAAGGTTGCCCTTCCAGAAACTGAAATTAGTTCAGAATCAAAAGAAGGAAATTCAGAAAAAAGCACTGAAAATGAAAACTCTGAAGATGAAAACTCTGAAGATGAAAGCTCTGAAGATGAAAGCTCTGAAGATGAAAGTACTGAAGATAAAAGTACTGAAGATGAAAAAGTTGAGGATGAAAGTACTGAAGATGAAAAAGTTGAGGATGGAAGCACTGAAGATGAAAGTACTGAAGATGAAAAAGTTGAGGATGAGAGTGCTAAAAATAATTCCATTACAAAGGCTGCAGCCACAAACTCAGAAGAAACTTTGGAGAACTTATCATTAGAAGAACTTGTCGATAAGTTTGACTCTCTTTTAGATAATGAAAACACTCAAAACGTTCGGAACAGTATTAATAAAATAAAAACTAATTTTAACGCTAAGTTTGCGCTGTTAATAGCAGAGAAAAAAGAAGCTTTTTTAGCTGATGGAGGAAATGTAATTGACTTTAACTTTACTAGTCCTTTAAAGAAAAGGTTTAACGACTTATCAAAAGACTTTAGAGAAAAACAACAATCATTTCAAAAAAGCAGAACTCAAACATTAAATCAAAACCTCGAAATTCGTATTCAAATAATTGAAGAAATTAAAGGTTTAATTAATGTAGAAGGCGATATCAACTCCTCATATAATACTTTTAAAAGACTTCAAGAACGTTGGAGAAATACAGGACAAATACCTTCCTCTGAAAACAACAACACTTGGAATAACTACAGGCATCATGTAGAAATATTTTATGGATTCCTACATCTAAATAGAGATTTAAGAGATTTAGATTACAAGCATAATTTAGAACAGAAACAAAAAATTATCCAGAGCACCGAAGAGTTAGCAAATGAAACTGACTTAAATAGAGCCTTCAGAGAGCTTCAAGCACTTCACAAAATCTGGAAAGAGGAACTAGGTCCGGTTGCTAAAGAATTTAAAGATGAACTATGGGATAAATTTAGTGCTGCTACAAAAATAATTAATGATAAGCGTCAAGTTTACTATGGTCAGCTTGAGGAAAAATTTGATGAAAATCTAGTAATAAAAAATACGATCATAGATCAAATCAAAGCCATCTCAGAAAAAACTACGCTAGTACATAAAGAATGGCAGGCAAACATAAAGGAAATTGAGACTCTTAGAGATGCTTTTTTCAAAGCAGGTAAAGTCCCTACAAAACACAACGAAAAAACATGGACAAGCTTTAAAGATGCCGTAAGAACTTTTAATAAAAACAAAAACACTTACTACAAAACCTTAAAGAAAGACCAGTCAGAAAACTACCGAAATAAATTAGAGTTAGTTGAAATTGCTGAGCAAAATAAAGATAGTTTGGATTTAGAAACTACGTTATCTTTAATGAAAGATATTCAAAATCGCTGGAAGTCAATTGGACATATTCCAAGGAAAGACAGTGATAAGTTATGGAAACGATTTAGAGGCGCTTGTAATATGTTTTTTGACCGTTATCACGAACAAAAAGACAATGGATCAGAAGAAGAAGTTAAAGCTTTTGAAGAAAAAAGCAAGTTACTTGAGTCTTTAAATTCTTTTGTAATAAGTGATGACAAAGAGGCTAACTTAGAAAGTTTAAATACGTTTTCTAATGATTGGAAAAAAATTGGATCTCTAGTTCAGAGTAAACGATTTTTAGATGGTAAATTTTATAAATCTCTAGATGGTTTATATTCAAAAATTGGATTAAGCAAAGAAGCCTTAGATCAATTGAAGTATAGTCTTAAGCTTGAAAGCATATCTAAGGATCCGCGCTTGTTTAGCAACGAAGTTATTTTTATTAGAAAAAAGATGGACGAGATTAAAAGTGAAATAATCCAACTTGAAAATAACTTGCAGTTTTTCTCGAATGTTGATGACAACAACCCTCTAGTAAAAGAGGTACATAAAAACATTAATAAGCACAAAGATGATTTAAAAGTGTGGGATACTAAGTATTCTAAAATTAAAAAACTAATAAATTAATTAGTTATAAATTTTTAGCTTCTTCCCAATAAACATCCATTTCGGCTAAGGTCATATCAGAAAGCGATTTTTGAAGCCCCTTAGCCTTTTTTTCTAGATATTTAAATCGCTTAACAAACTTCTTATTGGTTCGTTCCAATGCATTGTCTGGATTAATATTTAGAAACCGTGCATAGTTTATTAAAGAAAATAAAACATCCCCAAATTCATCTTCAATAGCGTCTTGATTATTATTTTTAATTTCCTCTTTTAACTCCCCTATCTCCTCCTCTACTTTATCCCAAACTTGATCTGAATGTTCCCAGTCAAAACCTACACCAGCTACTTTTTCTTGGATACGGCTCGCTTTTACCAAAGCGGGTAAGCTTTTAGGCACCCCTTCAAGAACACTTTTCTTTCCTTCTTTGAGTTTTAAATTTTCCCAGTTTTGCTTAACTTCAGTTTCGTCTTTGACCTCCACATCACTGTAAATATGAGGGTGTCTGTGAATCAATTTCTCACAGATTCCGTTAATCACATCCGAAATATCAAAATCATTTGTTTCACTTCCAATTTTAGCATAAAAAACAATATGAAGTAAAAGATCTCCTAATTCGCCTTTAACTTCATTTAAATCAGCATCCAAAATAGCATCTCCTAATTCATAGGTTTCTTCAATAGTTAATGGACGAAGTGTTTCCATTGTTTGTTTTTGATCCCATGGACACTGTTCACGAAGTTCATCCATGATTGTTAATAGACGGTCAAATGCTTGTAATTTAGTTGCTCTTGTGCTCATTGGTAGTGTTTATATTAATTTCTGACAAACGTACTTTACATGCCTTAAACTCTGAAAGGATTGAATTTACAATTTCAGAGACTGGTGCGATCGCTTCAATCAATCCTGAGATTTGACCAATTTCTAACTCCCCTTCTTCTAAGTCACCTTCAAACATACCGCGTTTAGCACGGGCTTTTCCTAAAAGCGATTTTAAGTCTTTTTCAGAAGGCGATGTTTGATACAGCGACTCTATATCATGATAAAATTTATTCTTTAATAAACGAACAGGTGCTAATTCTTTAAGAGTTAACCTTGTATCTCCTTCTTTCGCTAAAAGCACTGCTTTTTTAAAAGCTATATGTGCAGAAGATTCCACACTCGCTACAAAACGACTGCCTATTTGAACCCCTTCAGCCCCTAAAGCCATCGCTGCCATCATCCCATTTCCAGTTGCTATTCCACCAGCAGCAATTAAAGGAATTGAAAGCTTTCTATTAATCATTGGAATTAATGTAAGCGTTGTGGTTTCATCACGTCCATTATGACCTCCTGCTTCAAAACCCTCAGCTACAATGGCGTCTACACCAGCTTTTTCAGCCTTTAAAGCAAACTTTAAACTACTCACAACGTGTACAACTGTAATACCTCGGGCTTTTAGCCAAGGGGTCCAAATAGTAGGGTTACCAGCAGATGTAAAAACAATCTTTACGCCTTCATCAACAATAATTTGCATAATTTCCTCAATGTTTGGATATAACATAGGAACATTAACACCAAAAGGCTTATTGGTGGCTAACTTACATTTTTGAATATGGGTTCTTAACACATCTGGGTACATTGACCCGGCTCCAATTAAACCTAAAATACCTGCATTACTAGATGCAGAAGCTAATTTCCATCCGCTATTCCAAACCATTCCAGCTTGAATAATGGGGTATTGAATTCCAAAAAGTTCTGTAATTCTATTTTGCATTTATTCTTTTAAGACTTTAAAAATAATCGATTTTTGGTTTTCTATGTGTATTTTTAATAAATAAAGTCCCTTTGATAGCGCCTCTATATTTACAGGCTTCATACTTTCAAGCTGACTTTTATATACTAGCTGTCCTAAAATAGTATGAATCGAAAGGGATGCGTTAGTGATTGAATTTGGGTATTTAATAATAATAGTTGACTTGGCCGGATTAGGGAAAATTTGAAAATCTAATTGTTTATACAATTGATCTTTGACCCCTAACGTTAGAGCGGCTTGAAAATCAGGAATACCATAGCCTATAAAAAAATCTGGATTCGAATATTGAGAGGCTGACTCTCGAACATAGGCCACAATTTCTGCATTTGTAGCATCTGGTAACGCCTGAACTAAAGAAGCAACAGCCCCCGCTAAAATAGGCGAACTGAATGAGGTGCCATTGGATTGCGAAATTTGATTACTACTATTGATCACATAACTGCCCAAACCCCGTGCTGCTACATCTGGCTTTTGAGTGAGTTGAAATGCACTACCTTGAGAACTAAATGACACATAGTTCTCATCTTCGTCTACAGCTGCGACTGTTAAAACTCCAGCGGCATCTGCAGGAGTTGCAATTCCAGAAGCCCCTGAATTGCCTGCAGAATTTATTAAAATCAAGCCTTTTTCAAAAGCGATATTCGCTCCTTTAGAGCTATAGGTCGTCGTACCGTTTAACTGTGTACTTGTATAACTATAATTCGAATTATCATAAGCTTTATACCCCAAAGAGGTGTTAATTACATGTACACCTAAACTATCGGCACGCTCGACCGCTTCTAACCAGTAACTTTCTTCTACAGGATTTTCGGAAGCCACATCCTCGGTTCTAAAAAGGTAATAAGTCGCATCGGGTGCCGTTCCCACATATTGATCCTGTACAAAACCAGCCATCGTACTCAATACCTGTGTGCCGTGTTGACTTGATGTTGAAGTATAAACTGCATCCGTCCGATCTACAAAATCATAGCCACCCATCAAATTTCCTGCGGCACGCAAACGTTCAAAGGCAGACATGGTATTTACATTGGGAAACCCTGCATCTATAACCGCTACCACCACACCATCTCCAGTATAATTCGCTAAATGCAATTCATCTAGATTAAGCATTTCTACTTGGTTTTGAGTCGTACCATAGGTGAAATTTATAAGACTGGATTCTACCTGAAATTTATCTTGAACCGCTTCCATGCGTGCATTTAAACTTGAGTCTGCAAAAATGATCTCCTCTACAAAGTTGTACGTCAATAAACTATTGATATCCATTTCTGTACCTCTTACATGCAAAGCATTAAACCATTTAGACTTGGCTTTATAAGTAATTCCGGTAGAGGCTTTTATTTGTGCTATATAAGCTTCATGAACAGGAACATCTCTTTCATCTATAACAATAGAATGATTTGTTTTTCTGTCAATGGATGCCTGAGATAAAATGCTTATGGGATTTGATATCAGTGCTGTTGCATTTGGTTTGTCTGTAAAATAAATCCAAGCGTCTTGCTGAGCAATTACTGTTAATTGATACAAGAAAAACGCGACTAAAAAAAAGTATGTTTTCATAAGATGGGGAGTTAATACAGCAATCTAAGAAATTACTCCCGAACCAACTAATTCATCCCCTAAATACCAGGCAACAAATTGACCTTCGGTAATAGCAGATTGAGGCGAATCAAAAGCAACATACAAACCATCTAAAGTAGCATATAAAAAAGCTGACTCTAAGTGTTGACGATACCGTATACGTGACATAACTTTTAAAGATTCACCAACTCTAATAGCTAGATCTGGTCGGACCCAATGTACTTCTGAAGGTAGAACTAAAAGTACCGATTTATAAAGTCCAGGATGGTTTTTCCCTTGCCCTGTATAAATTATATTGTCTTTGACATCGGTATCAATTACAAAAAGAGGATTTACTGTACCACCAACAGCCAAGCCTTTGCGCTGACCTTTTGTAAAATAATGAGCCCCTTGATGCGTACCAACGACCTTACCGTCAGTAATAGAATAATTAGTTTTCTTTGACCTAAATACTAATTCATCATATATCGAATCAAACGCTGGTTGTTTAACTTTATAAGATTCATGGGTTTGAGGGATTTCTATAATTTGACCTTTTTTAGGCTGTAATTGTTGTTGTAAAAAATCTGGCAAACGGACTTTACCAATAAAACATAATCCTTGAGAATCTTTTTTATCAGCGGTTACTAAATTTAATTTTGCAGCGATTGCTCGCACTTCAGGCTTGGTTAATTCACCTATTGGAAATAAGGTTTTAGAGAGTTGTGCTTGAGACAACTGACATAAAAAATAGGATTGATCTTTATTAGAATCTGCTCCAGAAAGGAGTTTATAAATTTCAGGATTTGAAGATCCTTCAACGGTCCCTTTTCTACAATAATGCCCCGTGGCTACATAATCTGCTCCGAGAGATAATGCTATTTTTAAAAAAACATCAAACTTAATTTCGCGATTACAAAGAATATCGGGATTTGGAGTCCGTCCATTTTTATATTCATTGAACATATAATCGACAATCTTGTCTTTATACTCAACACTTAAGTCAACTGTTTGAAATGGAATATTTAATTTTTCAGCCACTAACATGGCGTCGTTACTATCATCTAGCCAAGGACAATCATCTGAAATGGTGACAGAATCGTCATGCCAATTTTTCATAAACAAGCCGATCACATTATAGCCTTGTTCTTTTAGCAAATAGGCAGCAACACTAGAATCTACGCCTCCTGAGAGTCCCACAACGACTGTTTTCATGTTTGTATTTTAATTGTTTTAACATGCTCAATGCATACTGCAAATTTACAATTAATTATAATGCAGTACTAGGCTTCCTATGGATGAATGTAGTTCTTGATTTTAGGTCTTGATTTTAGGTCTTGTTTATATTATAATTCTTAATAGTTAATAATATGTTTGGTTGTACGAGGGTTCTTTTCAACTGATATTCAATTTTAAATTTAATTCAGGTAGGCTCTCACTAAAACAGATTGTATACACGATTTATAAGTAATTATAAAGACCCTCTGCTCTAAAAAGTATTGACTAAAAGAGTGGTCACTCTGAAGTCTCAACTACTGTTTCAAAAAGCGCTAGTTGTTTTTTTATAGTGCGTTCTACATCTAAAATAAAAAGTGTGGGGGCAAAAATCAATTTATAAGCATCAACTATTTTTTGTATTTGCTCGGCATCTTCTACAATATAATGTGCCCAGTTGGGAAAAAGTGCTTTAAAATTTTGTAAACCTTCATTTGTACCGCCTAATAACACAGCAACTACAGCGGTGTTTTGTTGTGTGGCTACATCTGAGTTTAATTGCTGTAAAATTTCTAGAGAGATGGGAGTATTACCCCCTACAAAAACAAGTACTGTCTCTTTAGTTATAGCATTAAATATATTTTGTCCTTTAGTATCTATAATAGCCGCTGCTTTTTGCCCTATTAGCAGCTGTTGTGCTTGTCTAAAAGCATAAGACAAACTATCATTAGGAGATAACAGTTCTGCAGAGTTTACATAAGAGTCTATATGGCTTAAAACATACGGATATTGCTTATTAGCAAAATAGTGTATCATTAAGTTATAGTATTTTGTTTGGTAAGTATCGTCTTTTAAATATGAAATTAGATCGGTTAGTTTAGCCATTATATCTAACAATTTTTCTTTTTCTGAGCCTTTCCCATCATCAATAATAGTCCCAAAAACTTGATCTATCTTATCTAAAAAATAAGGTTTTTTATAATAGGTACTATCATTTTGGGGTACTCTACCCCAGAGAGTTTTATGAAAATAGTCTTCACGTTCATTGGTAGACCAGTTTGGATCGTGCAGTATCAATTTATTTTGCTGCAATAACTCTTTACTATATTTTGGAGCTTTACTTATAGCAGCATCTCTAAATTTATTGAATGCATTTATTTTTTCTTTTAGTGCTTTTCGGTTACTCTTATAAATGCGCTCTTCTTTTAATGGATAATTTTGTTCAAAATAATAAAGCAAACGTATCGGTTCTAATCGTTTTTGCTGTTGGTGCCAATACTTCGTTAGGTACGTATGTTCACTTCCGGTTGTACTACTAAATGTCCATTGGTTGTCTTTGTTTTCTATTGTAGCTATGTACGTTTTCACCTGAGGCTGGTGAATTAAATAGAGGTTTGTTTTTTCTTGCATACCAAAACCTAATTTATATACACCATAGGCTAAACTATCTGGTAATTGCATGCTAAAAGCACCCTCTGTTACTTTTGCTTTTGCTAAAACTCCCACTTGACCAGCATTTCCGTATACCACTACAGAAGCTGCAGCTCTATCTTTGGGTATAAATGTTCCTGAAAAAGTAATTGGTGGCTTTGTTTCTTGTGCCATGCTTGTAAATGATAGACTTACTACAAAAAGGTAAAAAAAATGTTTTATCATAGTGGTTTTGCTTAAAAATATAATTATGGTTTTAGAACTTAATACTGTCTTGTTTTTCTGATAGTGATACTTCGTTTCACATCTATTAATTTATTTTATTCTTCTTTACTTAAATTAACAAAAACACCGCAACTCGGTGCGGTGTTTTTTTTTAATCTTAAGGAGTTAATGTATTGATTCTTAAGGCATCAACCTATTACCAACTTTTTTGAGTACTACTGATTATTTGAATATACGTACGGTATGGGTGCGCATACTCCAACGGGTTACCGCAGCCGGGCGTACCGAAGTAATAACTATTAACCCCTTGTCCTATCCTCGCATGACACCCATTTATATTACCACTCGTTACATCCCATCCAAGTGCTGCTGTGTTGGCACCACTGTTTGTACTCGGACGTTTTTGTGCAAAATAACGAAAGTCACTTTCATTGGTCCAAGTTATTGAGTCACTAGACCCTGTAATACATATACTTGGGCTCGATGAGCTAAACGCTGCTGAAACAATAACCCTAAATGCGCCAGTTTCTGCTGAATAGTTTACCATTTTAACGCCAGCAACGTAAGAGTTCGCAGGTAGTGTTTCGTAAACACCATTTAAATTACTACTAAGAATCTGGTTTGATCCAAATGCTATTGCTGCAGGATTACCCTGAGTACCTTTATACTCAGCACCTGGTACAATACTAATCATATTTACATATTCTGCCTGTGTTATTTCTATTAAATCATCAACGGCAGCAGCATCATACGCTGCACCAGTTGTAGATAAAGATCCACGGATAGCATCTCCTCCTTCATCTAAACCAATAGTGTTTGGTTTTTCACTACCATTTACTACTAGTGGTAAGTTTACAAAATCGAAGTTTATGGTATTGATATCTGCTACTCTAAGAGCATCAAATGTTGCTAGTATACCATCTTTTTTAATAATTAAAGTCACTACTAAATCACCAGATGCACTATAAGTACCTGCCTCGTAGCTATAACCAAACGTCCAATTAGATGCTCCATCTTCTGCATATTGTGCATCTATAGCTACATCTGGGCTTATATATTCGGCGTAAGCACCAACACCACCTGTGTAAGGTACATTTATTGTTGTACCAATTGCTAATATCCCTTGGCTATCTAATGGTAAGGTTGTATCATTTACAGAAAATACATATTGGTTGTTTGTGGGATTGGTATACGTTGCATCACCAATACCTACAGTTTTAGTTTTAACACAAGATAAGTTTATCTTTGTCCACTCTGCTTCTAAATCTCCTGTAACAGGTGTGCCTGTTAAGTTATACGTTACTAACTCACTCTCACCTGCGCTTAAAGATACAGATGATGGAGACACAGAGCTTACAGTTACTGCTGAACCTGAACCTAAAGCGGTACCACTTAATACCAAATCAGTAATATCTAATGAGATGTCAGTTGTAGAAAAAGTGTTATTTGTAATTGTTACTGTAAAAATATTATCAGCTGTTAAGTCCACACTACCAACGTAGGCACCTTCAAAACCGTTTTGATCGCAATTCGCTACTACTTCTGAAGCAACAGAGCCACCACTACTTAAACAATCTGTCCAAGCTCCGTTTTCATAAAACTTAATACAAGTTGTAGAGGTATCGTAAACCATCATCCCGTTTACTGGTGCTGTCACTGCTGCTGTATTAGCCACACGAGACACGATAAGTCCACTGTCTGTGGATACTACATCTAGTACAGCCTCAGGATCTGCAGTGCCTATTCCAACATTACCTTCTGTAAATACAGCATCATCGGAATTGGTGCCATCGACAAATTTTGAACTTAA
>Ga0209716_1003079_pt1 | contig 10481 bp, 10 predicted proteins | sample COGITO_mtgs_1205_FD_184811 | JGI IMG/M metagenome (GOLD analysis project Ga0209716, IMG submission 184811) | Pelagic marine microbial communities from North Sea - COGITO_mtgs_120531 (SPAdes) (version 2) | ecosystem: Environmental > Aquatic > Marine > Epipelagic ...
ACTTGGTGACCTTGCCAACCTCGGATGTGGGGGAGTACTGGCCCTTCGTCAGGCCGTAGATCCTGTTGTTGAACAACAAGATGTTCAGGTTCACGTTGCGGCGCAGCGCGTGAATCAGATGGTTGCCGCCGATCGACAGGCCATCGCCGTCACCGGTGATCACCCATACGTCGAGGTCGGGACGTGCGGTAGCAACGCCGGTCGCGATTGCGGGGGCGCGACCGTGGATCGAGTGCATGCCGTAGGTGTTCATGTAGTACGGGAAACGACTGGAGCAGCCGATGCCGGAGATAAACACGGTGTTTTCGGGGTTCACGCCGAGCTCGGGCATGAGCGTCTGGACGGCGAGGAGGATGCCGTAATCGCCACAACCCGGACACCAGCGGACCTCCTGGTCGCTGGTCCAGTCGCTCTTCGTGGTGACGGCCACCTGTGCGGTACTCATGACGCATTCCCTTTCGCTACGTTGCCGAGACTGTCGAGCGCCTCGTCGATGGCTGCTTCGATCTCGCGAGATTTGAATGGCAGTCCTTGAACCTTGGTGACCGCCCGAGCGTCGACGAGGTAGGTCGAACGGAGGAGAGCGGTGAGCTGGCCCATGTTCAGTTCCGGGACCAACACCTTGCGGTAGCGGCCGAGGATGTCGCCCAAGTTGGGCGGAAGCGGGCTGAGGTGTGTGAGGTGCGTTGACGCCACCTTCACGCCGGCTCGTCGCCGACGCTGCACTGCCGCATCGATCGCGGCCCAGGTGGACCCCCATCCGACGATCAGCACGTCAGCGTCATCGTCGCCGTGGACTTCGGCAAGCGGGATGTCCGTCGCGATCTGCGCGATCTTCGCGGCTCTGAGATGCACCATCTTCTCGTGGTTTTCCGGGGTGTAGTCGATGTTGCCCGTGCCGTCGGCCTTTTCAAGCCCGCCGACGCGGTGCATGAGAGCCGGTGTGCCAGGGATTGCCCAGGGGCGGGCGAGGTTCTCGTCGCGCTTGTACGGCCAGAACGTTTCGTCACCATTGTCCTCGACATGGTTTGGCCCGTCAGCGAATGGCACCGAGATGTCGGGGAGCGAGGCAAGGTCCGGCAGCTTCCAGGGCTCGGACCCGTTGGCGAGGTAGCCGTCGCTGAGCAACATCACCGGCGTCCGGTACTTCAGCGCTATGCGGGCCGCCTCGATGGCGGCGTGGAAGCATTGCGCTGGGCTGTACGACGCAACCACGGGCAGGGGCGCTTCGCCATGTCGGCCGTAGAGCGCAATGTTGAGATCGGAGGCCTCGGTCTTAGTGGGAAGGCCGGTGGACGGCCCGCCGCGTTGGATATCAACGATGATGAGTGGCAATTCGATGGCGAATGCCAGCGAGATCGTCTCGCTCTTGAGCGCCACACCGGGACCGCTGGTGGTTGTGACTGCCAGGTGCCCGGCGAACGCAGCGCCGAGCGCAACACCGACGGCCGCGATTTCGTCTTCGGCTTGGACGGTGCGAATGCCGAAGTGCTTGTGCTTCGAGAGTTCGTGGAGGATGTCACTTGCTGGTGTGATCGGGTACGAGCCGAGCGTGAGTGGAAGGTTGGCTTGCTGACCAGCGGCGATGAGTCCCCACGACAGCGCTGTGTTGCCGGTGATGCTCGTGTACTCGCCTGCGGGCAGTTTGGCTGGCCGCACTTCGAAACGGTGACCAACCGCTTCGGTGGTCTCTCCGAAATGGAAACCGGCATGGAACGCCGCCTTGTTGGCAGCGGCAACCTTTTCGTTCTTGCCGAACTTTTCCTGAATCCATTCCTCGGTCGGCCCGGTTGGACGCGTGTACATCCATGAAACAAGTCCGAGTGCGAAGAAGTTCTTCGATCGCTCGGCGTCGCGGGGCTTGACTCCGAGCGGCTCGCACACCTTCTTGGTCAGGCTCGACATGGGAACCTTCAACACGCGGTATCCATTCAGGGTGTCGTCGTCGAGCGGGTTGAGCGGTGTGCCCCCGGCGTCGAGATACCCGGCCTTTTCGAGGTTGCGTTCCTCGAAGGCATCTTCGTTGACGATGACGGTGCCGCCTGGCTCGAGGCGATGCAGGTCAGCCTTGAGTGCGGCGGGGTTCATGGCCACCAACACGTTGGGGTCATCACCTGGGGTAGTGATGTCGTGGTCGGCGATGTTGACCTGGAACGCCGAGACGCCGTTCACGGTGCCGGCGGGCGCTCGGATCTCTGCGGGAAAGTCGGGCATCGTCGACAGGTCGTTTCCGAACGAAGCGCTCACTGATGTAAAGCGGTCGCCCGTGAGCTGCATCCCGTCGCCAGAGTCGCCAGCGAACCGGACGATGAGGTGGTCGAGTACGCGATCTCCGTCGGCCTGAGGCCGATCGATCGTGTCGGTCATATGTCTTCCCCCAAGGGTGTGTCGGGTGAACCGTTGCCCCCAACGTCCGCCCTCAGCGCCCCAGCACCGTTGCCGGGACTGATGATGTTCGACGGTAGCCGGTGGCGCCTCCAATCGGGGGTACCCGCCGGTCGGTTTCTGGATTGCTGACTTCAGAGCGGACTGGAGTTCGTTGTGACTCAGACATCGGTGGCAAGGCGTGGCGGGGCGCGCGTCGTAGTGTCGGAGTCATGAAGCATGTATGCATCCGACTCGCCGCTGGAGTGTTGGCGGTTGGCTCGATAGCTGCGTGTAGCAGCAGCGATGACGGCAACGACCCGACACCCGTTGGGGGGATCAACGGCCCGGCTCGCGTCGACCCCGACAGCGGTGGCGCGAACAATGGTGAAGGCGACGACTGATGGCGACGTTGCGGTTCAGCTTCGGCACCATGGGCTCGGGTAAGAGCACTGTGGCCTTACAGATCCATCACAACCTGTCCAATCGGCAGCTCTACGGGCTCCTGCTCACCACACTTGATCGCGAAGGCAATCAGGTCACCAGCCGGCTCGGCGTCGCCGCGCCGGCGATCGACGTCGCTCCCGACCTGGATTTGTACACGCTCGCTGTGGACAATTGGCCGATCCACTACTTGATCTGCGACGAAGCCCAGTTTTATAGCGAGGCCCAGTGCGAACAGTTGGCCCGGGTGGTCGATGACCTCGAAGTCGATGTCTACGCCTTTGGACTCCTCACGGACTTTCGTGGCCGGCTCTTCGAAGGCTCGAAGCGGATGCTTGAACTGGCCGACGAGCACAGCCCGCTTCAGGTCGAGGCGCGATGCTGGTGTGGCGCGCGGGCAACGCACAACTCCCGCGTCGTGAACGGCGTCATCGTGTACGAGGGTGACACCGTGGTGGTTGGCGACACTGATGACTCTGATGCGCAGCCGCTGTTCGGTGACTCAGTGCGATACGAACTGCTGTGCCGGAACCATTTCCGGACCGGCGGCCTTGGCGACTGACCGGCACCACTCAAGCGTGGTGAGCGTCACCGTTGTCTGCGCCGATGCCGAGGTCGGCGATCCGGCACAACCAGGCGATACCCGCTGCGATCGACATGCCGCCCAGACGCAGGAAGATTGAGTCGAAGTCGACGTCGCCATTGCGCGTGGCCACTTCGACGATGGCCGCAATACCGACCCCGATCAGGGTGATGGCAATGCCTGCGGTCACCCGCAGTAACGCGTCGAGCCACGACGAACGTCGGGGTCCCGCCAGAAAGACGGTCGCAGTGGCGACGGCGGCGGCTGGAACGAGCGCAATGAGATTGGGTGGCAACATGATGAAACTCAGCACCTCGACGCGCTGGTCCCACGCTGTGGCGAAGCGGGTGCCGTCGACGGTGCGGACCCGTTCCATCTGGAAGAGGATGAATCCGAACTCGCCACCGAGAAACAGCCAGCCGATGATCGTCAGTTGCTGAACGAGCGCCGCGCGGCTCTCGAGGCGAGGTTCAGCCCCAGGCACAGTCGAGCCGCTTGATGCCGTTGATGAAGTTGCTCTGCAAGTAGGCGGGTTCACCGACGATGCGCAGCGCGGGCAGCCGACGGCGTATCTCGTCGAACATCACGGTCATCTCGCGCCGTGCCAGGTTGGCCCCGAGGCAAAAGTGAGGGCCTCCAGCGCCAAAGCCGACCTGGGCCGGCTGCATCGGCCGCCGGACGTCGAACTGATGAGGGTTGTCGAACACCCGCTCGTCGCGATTGCCGGAGTTGTAGAACATGACCACCTTCTCGCCAGCCTTGATGGGGAAACCGTTGATCTCGGTGTCCTCGGTGGCGGTGCGCCGGAAGTGGATCACCGGTGATGCGTACCGAACCATCTCCTCGACGGCCGTCTTGGCATGGGTCTCGTACCCGCCGTACAGAATCTCGCGTTGTTCCGGATTGTCGGTGAGCGCCTTCATTCCGTGACTGATCGCGTTCCGGGTGGTTTCGTTGCCGGCCACCACGAGGAGAATAAAGAATGACCCGAACTCCTGCGGGGTGAGTTGGTCGCCATCGACTTCGGCGTTCATCATGACCGAGGTGATGTCGTCTTGGGGGTTGGCGCGCCGATCCTCGCCCAGTGTCTGGGCATATGTGAACATCTCCAGCGAGTGGGTCATCAGGTCGTCGTACGAGGTAACGAAGTCGGGATCGCCGACGCCGAGAATGGTGTTGGTCCAGCCGAAGATCTTTGAGTAGTCCTCGGCCGGAATGCCCATCATGTCGCAGATGATCTCGAGGGGGAGCGCCGCCGCGATGTGCTCTACGAAGTCGCACTGCTTGTCAGGGAACTGCTCTTGAATGCGATCGACGATGACCTTGGCCTTTTCGACGACAAGACCTTCAACTCGGGTCACTTCCTTTGGGGCGAACCCCTTCGACACGATCGAGCGCAGCCGGAAATGCTTCGGGTCGTCCATGTTGATCATTGACCCGAAGAACTCATTCATGTCGGGTGGAAGGTCGCCAATGTTCGAACCATGGCCCGAGCAGAAGGTCGTGGCGTTCCGGCTGACTGCCCAAATATCCTCGTGGCGGGTGAGTGCGTAGTAGCCGGCGCCAGGTGGGAACGGGCTCTCGTCGATCACCCGTTCTTCGAAGTGCTGCAGATCTGGGGTGTCGCGGAGTGCCTGGAATGTTGCCTCGCGGGCGTTTCGGGGGCCTGCCCAGAATTCCATATCAGAGAGATCGATCTGGTCAAGCGAGATGTCGGCAGCATACAACGTCATGTTCAGCACTGTAGAGATGTCGAGGTGTCGGGATCATGTCGTACATCGGGATGGTTCAATGGGACCAATGATGGACTTCTCCGAGATCGAACGTGTTCTGGTCGTCACCGCACATCCCGACGACGTCGACTTTGGCGCTGCGGGCACCGTCGCCAACATGACCGACGCAGGGATCGAGGTCGTCTACTGCCTTGTTACCGACGGACAAGCGGGCGGGTTCGACCACTCGATTCCACGCATCGAGATGGCGGCAATCCGGCGCGAGGAGCAGACCAAGGCTGCCGCTGAGGTTGGAGTCACGCGTCTCATATTTCTGGGTCACATGGACGGTGAGGCGGTGGCTGATATGCGGTTGCGTCACGACATCAGCGCGGCGATTCGAGATGTTCGCCCGCAGGTGGTCATCACCCAAAATCCGGTGCGGAACCTCGACTCGACGTATGGCTCGCACCCTGACCACATCGCCACCGGCGAGGCGACGATGTGCGCGGTCTATCCCGATGCTCGCAATCCGTTCGCTTTTGCCGGACAGCCATGCGCAGAGCTTGACGACTGGGCCGTTGACGAAGTGTGGGTGATGCTCGGTGCTGACGCTCACGATTTCATCGACATAACGTCTCAGCTCGATCGGAAAATTCGGGCGCTGCGCTGCCACGAAAGCCAACATCGCGACCCTGACGCAATGGAGGAGCGAGTGCGCGCCTGGTGGAAGAGCATCGCTGCGGAGCGTGGCCGCCCCGAGAACACCAGCGCTGAAGTGTTCCGCGTCGTCGACACACGTTGAGTCGGTCAAACGAATCAGAGAATGTCGCTCAACGTGGCGGGAATTCTGTCGATGGGTTTGTATGGCCATCAATTTCCGACGCACCAAGAGATCTGACGAGAACTCCATGGTCGATCGCGTGACAGGTGCATTCAATCGGCGCCAACTCGACATCGATCTGGCTGCGGGCATCGATTCGTCTGGCTTGCCAACCGCCACGTTGCAGATCGACATCGACGGCTTTGAGCGCTACGGCAAGCGCCGTGGTGAGGTGTCGGCCGATCAGGTGCTGGAGCGAGTGGCGTGTGTCGTGATGGCAACCGTGCGTACGACCGACGTCGTTTACCGGCACTGGCACGCGAGCTTCTGTGTGCTGCTGCCGGCCACCACATCTGTAGACGCGAGAACTGTGGCTGAGCGCATTCGATCGAACATCGAGTCAACTCCGCTCCTTGCAGAAACAAATGTGACCGTCTCGGTCGGTGTTGCCGTAGGAGGCGATTCCGAACCGGTCAGCGAGACTGCACACCGCGCCGGCGCTGCCCTGCAATCTGTTTCCAGCAGTGGCGGCAACATCGTCGTGCACGACTGACATCCGCAAACGATTGGGTTATTGCTGCGCGTGCACCAAGACAGCGTTGTTGGTGTTCGGGCATGGTGCTGCTCGCAGCGTGTAGCGCTCGCCGGCGCTGCTCAGCTCGGCGATGGTCCACCCCTCGCTTGCGTCGCGGACGCCCGCGCCGATGGGTTGGATCGCTGCGATCTGCAACCCTGCTGATTCGGCCTCGGCAGCCCACATGTTGACAAGTGCCTGACGCAGCGTCGGGTCATCGAGCAAGTCGGTGCCCTCGAGGGTGAGCGTGACGTTGCGGATGTGGACGGGTTCCAGTGTGTCGGCGTCGACCACATCGCCGCCGAGTTCGCCATCGAGCATGACGACCACCGGGCCGGCTTCGCCAGTGACACCTCCGACGAAGCCGTAACGCACCACAGGGAATCCGTCGTCGCCCGTCGTGGCGTACCGAACTCGATCTCCGTGGTGAAACAAGGTCATGGTTGCCCCTGAAACTCCTCGAGGACGAAGTCAGCGAGTTGGGGCCAATAGTGCAGTGCTGCGGTGTCCCATTCATCGAATGGTCGATCGGTGAGGGCAATGAGTGACACGTCGGCCTCGGGATCGCTCCACATCAGCGTGCCCGCCCCGCCGAAGTGGCCGTAGGTCCCCGGCGCATTGCGCGCACCAGTCCAATGCGGCGACTTGTCACCACGAATCTCGAACCCCAAGCCCCAGGGGCACTGCGCATAGCGACCCACGCCCGGAACCATACCTGCCAACGTCGGGTACTGAACGCGAACGGCCTCAGCTGCGGTGGCAGCGCTCACCAGGGAGGGATGACGCACTTCGGCCAGAAACCGGGCGACGTCGTCGACGGTGCTCCAGACGCGATGCGCCGGAGATCCGCGCAACGCGCTGTCCTGCATTCCCAGCGGTTCGAACACCGCAAGGCGGAGGTAGTCGGCGAACATCATCTCACTGGTTTGCTCGACGAGGGCCGCTGCGAGTTCGATGCCGCCGTTGGAGTAGGTCCGCGTGCGTTCAGGCACAGCGATCGGTGTTCTTCCGTCGAATGGATAGCCGCCAGCGTGACTGAGAAGATGGCGCAGCGTGCAATTGCGCTGTCCAGCGAACGACTCCGGCAACTCCTCGTCGAGATCGACGATGCCTTCTTCAGCGGCGATCAGCACGGCCCAAGAGGTCATTGGCTTGGCCAACGAGGCGAGACGGAATACTCGGGTTGTGTTTCCATGCGTTGAGGCAATAGCTGACTGGCCTGAGCCGTGTTGGATGACTGCAGCTGAGACGTTGTCGACCGGCCAGTCGGCACAGAGGTCGAGAGCGGTCATCGAGCGGGCCGCTGTCGACTCAGGTGAAGTCTCGGATCAGTTCGGCGACGCGGAACGCCAGGTCGACGCCCTGTCGGGCGTTGAGTCGTGGATCGCACACGGTCTCGTACCGGCTGTCGAGGTCGGAATCGAGCAGCTCGTCGCCGCCACCCAAACACTCGGTGACGTTCTCGCCAGTGAGTTCGACGTGGATGCCGCCAGGCCACGTGCCCTCGGCGCGGTGCGCCCTGACGAAGCCGCTGATTTCACGAACGATGTCGTCGAAGTGACGAGTCTTACGACCGCTGGGCGCAGTGAAGGTGTTGCCGTGCATCGGGTCGCATGCCCACACGACGGGGTGGCCGGCGTCGGCCACGGCGCGAAGCAATGGGCGCAGGCCTTCTTCGATTTTGTCGGCACCCATGCGAGTGATCAGTGTGAGTCGACCAGGGATGCGCGATGGGTTGAGAATGGCGCAGAGTTCGAGGAGTTCCTCGGCGCTCATCGTGGGGCCGACCTTGCAACCAATGGGGTTGCCGACACCGCGGAGGAATTCGACGTGTGCGCCGTCGAGTTCGCGTGTCCGCTCGCCGATCCACAGCATGTGAGCCGAGCAGTCGTACCAGTCACCCGTGATCGAATCGCGTCGAGTCAGCGCCTCTTCGTAGCCGACGATGAGTGCCTCATGTGAGGTGTACACGTCGACCTCGCTGAGGTTCGAGTTGGCCTCGGTCTCGATGCCGCACGCCCGCATGAACGACAAAGCGCGGTCGATCTCGGCGGCCAGCTTCTCGTAACGCCGTCCCTCAGGGCTCGATGCGACGAACTCCTGAGTCCAGGAGTGCACGTGGCTGAGGTCAGCGAATCCGCCTTTGGTGAAGGCGCGCAGCAGGTTCAGCGTGGATGCCGACTGGTGGTAGGCCTGCACGAGCCGTTCAGGATTGGGGATGCGGGCGGCCTCGGAAGCGGTGGCGTCGTTGACGATGTGGCCGCGGAACGATGGGATGTCGATTCCGCCGACCGTCTCGAAGTCGGACGATCGCGGCTTGGCGAACTGTCCAGCCATGCGGCCGACCTTCACGATTGGCACACCGACTGAGTAGGTGAGGATGATGGCCATCTGGAGGATGACGCGCAGCTTCTCCCGAATGTTGTCGGCCGAGAAGTCTTCGAAGCTCTCGGCGCAGTCGCCGGCTTGGAGCAAGAATGCGTTGCCGGACGCAACGCGTCCGAGTTCGATTTGCAGCGAGCGTGCTTCGCCGGCAAACACGAGCGGCGGGAGCGTTGCGATCTGCTTCAGTGACGATTCGAGTGCGGCTGGGTCGGGCCATGTCGGCTGCTGCTTGACGGCGCGTTCTTGCCATGACGACGGTGTCCACGTTCCCCGAGATTCCATCTGTGCAGGCTACCGACGTCCTCACCGCAGACACGGGTGGTTTGTCGGTGTCGTCTGAACCGCAGTGCTGCATGCGAAAACGAGCGAAGCGGCCGGATTTCTCCAGCCGCTTCGACTCGACTGTTTAGATTTGCGATGTTCAGGTTGCGATGTGCACGTCGCGATGGTCAGACAGCGAGGATGCGCTCGGCATCGTCGCGCAGGCCGGCAACGGCCCGGCTGACCAAACGGCGGGCTGCTTCGGCGGTGACACCGAGCTGTTCGCCGACTTCACGGAAGCTCTTGCGTTCGCCGTCGACGAGGCCGAAGCGGGCTTCGACAGCGAAGCGGGCGCGAGCATCAAGCGTGTGCAGCAGTTCGTCGAGCAGTTCGCTGTCGACGAGAGTCATCACATGATCTTCGGGCGTTCCGTCGCCGTTGGCCATCAGGTCGCCCAGGGTGGCATCGCCATCGTCGCCGACGGTCTTGTCGAGGCTGACCGGAGTGGTCAGACGGTGCAGCTCGGCGTTGGTCTGGTCGAGGGTCTCGCCGTCGCCCGATGCCTGACGCAGGGCAGCACGAAGGCTGGCCGAACGGTCGCCTGGGATGCGGATGAGGCTGGCCTTCTGGTCGAGGGCGCGACCGATGGCCTGGCGGATCCAGAACGTGGCGTAGGTGGAGAACTTGAAGCCACGACGCCAGTCGAACTTGTCGACGGCGTGCTCGAGGCCAAGGTTGCCTTCCTGAATGAGGTCAAGGAGGTCCATGCCCTGGGGCAGGGGGTAGCGGCGGGCGATCGAGACGACGAGGCGCAGGTTGGAACGGATGAACCGGTCCTTGGCCTTGGCTGCTTCGCGCACCTGGCGCTTCAGAGCTGCGCCCTTCTTGCCAGCTTCGAGCTGCTCAGCGGCTTCGCGGCCGGTCTCGATGACGCGGGAGAGCTCGCGCTCGTCTTCGGCGGTGAGCAACGCCACCTTGCCGATGTCGTTGAGGTAGAGGCCAATGGAATCATTCATGTTTCTTACAACCATTCGATTTTGTGCGGAATTCCGGTTTGAGTTGTGCCCGGAGGCACATCACAGCGACCGGCCAGATCAGGGACGACATCGCAAACAGCAGTGTTCGACGATGTTGTGACCAGGGCGACGATCGCCATGACAGAGGGGTTTCCGGCGGAAACCTGACTCAAACTTGGAAACGGGGGGTATATGGGGGGACAACTGACAGTAACAGACGTGTCAACCCCCTGGTCAAATCGGAGGGTTCTGATGCTGTGCTCACAGACTGTATGGGGCCCATGGTGTGGTCCTGCCTCGTCGGCTCCTACGCTCAGGG
>Ga0209716_1003082_pt1 | contig 10476 bp, 27 predicted proteins | sample COGITO_mtgs_1205_FD_184811 | JGI IMG/M metagenome (GOLD analysis project Ga0209716, IMG submission 184811) | Pelagic marine microbial communities from North Sea - COGITO_mtgs_120531 (SPAdes) (version 2) | ecosystem: Environmental > Aquatic > Marine > Epipelagic ...
CTTTGATTCCGAATATCTTGTAGCTTCTCATCGTATTGCCCTTTGCCCTAACTGTTATATATAGTATAGCACACTCTACGGATTTGTCAACCCCTAATTTTCACTAACAATAAAATCACGCTCTTCTGGTAGGTATGCTATCAGCACATCTTTGGGCACACGTTGCAGCATCTCGTAGAGTGCCGTTGTGTCCCGATCTTCAATGTCGTTTTCGATCTGTTCGATCACTTCGTCCCACAGGTCCATCATAGCGCATACTCCTTATTGGATTTCAAATACCACTTCTCCAACACAGGCAAGCCGTATTCATCTTCGTCCACAACCACATAGGCAACGGTCTTCTTGACAGTGCCATAACGGTAGCCAGTCATGCCAGCAACACCGCCACCACCTACCCATATCTTGTGCAGCGTGTCCTCGTTGCAGTTGTTCAACGGATCATCGTTGAGGCTATACTCGAAGTAATTGCCTGTATCCTTCTCAACGAAGCAACCTATTGGATCTTTGGTGTAAGTGTAGTATGCCATGTGCAGCCCCTTTGCCCTAACTGTTATATACAGTATATGATATAAAAGGGGATCTGTCAACCTCTTTTGGTAAAAAAGATCCCCTATGATATCAATAGCTTACAAGCCTGTGGGCGACATGTTTGGTTCCTTGTCTGACATTATAGCAGCTTCAATCACTTCATCGTGATAATAGTTAGTGCCACGACGCAGCAAATCGCTGAAGTCTTCGTCGTAGTGCTTGCACCAGTGCAGGATATCAGCAATGATGTCCCCTGGATGATCAGCGTTCATCTTCGCAAGGATCTCGTTGATGTTCTTTGTGCTGTCGTTCATTCTGCCACCTCTTCTGCTTCCATTTCCTCATACTCTGCAAGACGCTCGTCTAAAGCATATTCGTCCACAAGATACTCTGGGATCATGTTGCGAACAGTGTCTGAGGTTGCACCTGAATAGTCATAGTGGTCGTCAGCACCTTCTGAATCCCAATAGCCAACGAAGCACATACCGCCTTCTTCGTAGTATGCTTCTAGGTATACGCCGTCCATGTCATCACAGAACGCTGAGTAAGCGTCAATGGGCGGGCTCCAAGCTGAATCAAACCAACCTGTGATCTCACTAGTGCCGTCACCGTTGTCTGTGAACTCAAGACCTTCAGTATCAACATCCCACTTGGTCCCCCAGTTAGTAACTGCCCAGTCATACCAGTTAGGCCCGTCACTAGGAGCAGTTGTCCCTTCTAGTTCCTTAGGCATAGGAATCATTGCGTTCAACAAGCCGCTGCCTTCTTGATTAGCGTCTTCCCACAGTTGCTTGATAGTCTCTGTGGAACCTTTGATTGTGATTGAGTTGTTGCACCAGTTAGGCATAGTCAGTCTCTCCCATAAGTTCTGTATCTACAATATCGGAATGTTCAAACGAGTAATCACACTCGCTCATGATGTCCTGGACGTCAGCGTCCCTGAGGACCTCCAACGCCACAGTGACATAAACGGTCTTGGTGTTGTCAGCGCCTGCCATTAGTATTCCTCCCCAAAGTCCGCCCACTCCTGTTCCCAGCTGGGCTGTCCATCATCTTCTTCATCTTCGAAGAAGCGTTCGGATAGCTCGTTGGTGTCCAGCATATCCTCAACGTCATCGTTGCTCATATACTTGAGCGCCATAGTCAGCATCGACTCTGCTGATACTAAACCGTTCTCAACCAACTCAAGTGCGATATCTCTGTAGTTTGTCATTTGCAAATGCCCTCTGCTTTGTTTAACTTATATATACACTATAGCACCGAAATGCTATAGTGTCAACCTTTTTTTTAGACGTCGTAGCCTTGTGCTTTCAAACGAGCAACTTCAAGCATCACCTGCTCTTCAAGTGTGTCGAAGATTGGAAAGCCGTTTGCATCGTTGCCTACACCGTAGCGGTTATGCACAATCCAACCGTTGACAGTGTGCAGGTAGAAGTATTCGCAGCCGCTGTCTGTGTAGTATTCCACAAACTCCTGCACAGTGTCAAACTCAACTGCTTCTGTGTTGCTTTCGCCTCTGTCACGTCCGTAGAAAACTGTTACGCCTTCCTCTGGAGTTTCAAAGCTGTGTCCGCTGCCTGGCATTGGAAAAATCTCTTCTGCCATGAAGCTTTGATCGCCAAGCTCTACCATCTGTGCAACTTTGCGAGCTTGCTGGTAGTGCTCCTGCAGAGTCTTGCCTGCTCCTGCTACATAGCCATCATAGTGTGAATACTTTGCGCGGATTTTGCCTTCTGGTGTTTTGTAACCAATTGCTGAACGAGTTCCCATTGCATATGCTCCTTATGCGTTTGTTTAACTTATACATACACTATAACACAGCTCTTAGGCTATGTCAACCTCTTTTTCAAAGTTTTCTACAGTTTCTTCAAATTGTTTTGCAAGCGATACCAAGTTCATCATAGCAAACTCAGCTTCCCAGCTGTCTGCTTCTGCTGCTTCTATCCGACGGATGTTAGTCTTCATCATCTCTGCAATTGCACGATAGCTGCCGCATTCACGTGCTGTCTTAAAGCTCTGTTCTTCAAATGTCATTGTGTTGCCCTCTTTGCTTAACTTACTCATATACTATAGCATAGGGGTTAACAGTTGTCAACCCCTAATTTGCTTTTTTATGCAATTTGTTTTAGCATACTGGCAGTGACCTTCCACTTGCCCTGTGAGGGTGAATTCACAATCACTGTCTTGCGATTGATCTTTTCCACAGTGCCAACAACTGTGCGGCCACCGCGTCCTTCAAATTGTACAGCATCTCCCACAGTGAGTGAACGTGCTGTAGCTCGTGCGTTGAAGGTGCGCTGGAGTTTGATTGCTTCAACCACTTGGTTGATCTCATCGTTGTTCATGTTGCGGATTGCTGTGATTGCGGTTTGTACGTTGTTCATAGCTGATTGCCCTTTGCTTTGTTTAACTTACTCTTATACTATAGCACCACTGTGCTGGTTTGTCAACCTCTTATTGCAAGAAATCTTCCTTTAGGATCTCCAGCATACGAACTGCCTCTGTACGTGCTTCATCAATTGCTTGAATCACCAGATCATTTACAACACCGTCGCCCTTGTCATCTTCTGCAATCCAGTCCGCAGGAGATTCTGCTACAATTGAGCCTAGGTAGCTCTCGCCCATTACCTTGCCATCATACAGTGCCTGCACACGACAGATCATGTGCTGCCAAAAGCCTGACTCTAAGTTCTCAAGCAACTCTGGGTAGTAGTCTGCCTCAGTGTCAAACAACTGGTCCACAGGCGTGTCATCTGGAGCGAACGCAATCTCTACTGTGAACTGATCGTGATCGAATTCTTCTTCTACGTAGAATTTGTCAAACATTTGATGCCCTCGTTTGTTTAAGTTATACATACACTATAGCACAGGTGTGCTGGGTTGTCAACCTCTAATTTAAACTTTTTTCTGAGGACCCAACAGCGGGGCCTACAGGTGTGTACACTATAGCACAGTGTGCGCTATAGTGCAAATTATTTTATAGCTGCTCTAGTGCAGCTTCTATTATATTATGCGCACAGCTGTCTGTTGCAAAGCCCTCCTCTTGTGCAAAGTCTATGCTGCTGCTGCACATAATAGTGTCTGTTAGCACATTAATGTTGTGTGTTAAAAACACTTGCACAAGTGCGTCCGGTGTCTGTACGTCTGTAGCAACAACTGTGTTGTTTACTGTTACAACAATTGCAGCGTCTACTGCGTTTAGGAATACGTAGTTTGTGTTTTGCATAATGTGCTCCTCATATGCTTGTTTAACTTATACATACACTATAGCATTAAAAGTGCATGTTGTCAACTGAAAAGTTTTGTTAGAAAACAAGCACTTAGCATTTTTTTACTAAGTGCTTGTTTTTGTTTACAATTTTTCTATTGCATTTTCTTGCAAGTCTACTATGTACACGCTAGACATGTTGCTGCTGTTGTAAGCAGTGCATGCGGCACTAGCTTGTGCAAACGTTGCAAAAAAAGTTGTTTGTTGTGTTGCGAAATTAATAATAGCGTATTGCATATTGTAGCCCTCTATGCTTGTTTAACTTATACATACACTATAGCATATGTTTGCGCTGCTGTCAAGTGTTTTTTTAACAGCAGCACAACTTTTTTACAAGTACTTGCTTTCGTTTACCTCGTCGTTGCTGTAGCGTGTAGCTGCTACAATGCTAGCGAAGTTTGCGTTTGCATTAACTAGCTGCTGCACTACAGCAGCAATTTCCTCCGCAGTGTCTAAGCACAGCGTTTCCGTTTGTGTTACGTACTCGAGTTGTTGTGCGCAGTGCTGTAGTGCTTGCGCTTGTGTTACTGTGTTTTGTGTAGTTTGCATATTAGTGCCCTCTTATGCTTGTTTACGTTATATACACTTATAGCACAAGTATGCGCTGCTGTCAACTGAAAAATTAACAGCAGCACAACTTTTTTTAATTTATAAACGTTAGTTGTGCGTGTATATTTTCCCTAACAGCAGTGTCTAAATTGCTGCTTAGTGCAGCACTAGCTAGACTTTGCACACTAGTGTGCTGTGTGTAGTTTTGCATAATAAATGCTATGCTGTCTACGCTGTCTTGTATTGCGTAGTCTGCATTTTCGACTACGCTGTCATATGCGCAGTTTTTAATTATTGCAGCAAAATTTTCGATAGCTGCTGTTACTGTGTTTACGTATTGTGTGTTTTGCATAGTAGTGCCCTCTATGTTGTTTAAGTTTGTATATACACTATAGCATATGTTTGTGTGTTTGTCTAGAGAAAAGAAGTGTTGGAAAACAAGCACTTAGCATTTTTTTTGTAAGTGCTTGTTTTTGTTAATTAAATTATTTTTACGTTTGCCATGCAACTACACTGTCATTTTGTATAGCAACACGTACATTTTCTAATGCGCCATTTGCTGCTTTACGCTTTGCAAAAAAGTGCATAATGTCTCCGGCACTGTGTTTTGTTTTGTTGTAAAAATTAAAACTTGTGTATACACACTTGTCTACTGCACAGTAAGCAACAGCAGTTGCGTTAGTAGCAAGTTCGGATACATTATTAGCATTTGTGTAACGTAGCATATTATAGCCCTCTATGTTGTTAACTTATACATACACTATACTACAAGTTTGCGTGTTTGTCTACCGAAAAATGCAACAAAATGACACAAAGTGACACTGCAAGTCTTTGAAAGTGAACAGGATTAAATCTTATTTTCTCTAATTAAATCAAAGACTTAGCAGCAGCAGGGCCGCTGCATTTGACAAGTTGACGCTACTCGACCTTCCATTCCTTGCGCCAACGTTTAACTCTCTCTGCTCTCGCACTAGCAGCTGAATGCACACGGAAATCTCGCTTGAGCTGGCTGAGATTCTCTTGTACGTATTGTTCAAACGTGTGAGGCTGAGTCTGCCCTGCACTATCATACTCATCTCTGTTGGCCCAGTACTGATTGGTCACAAACGCTCTGAACCGCCTTGGCCTCCAACTGGTGTTGTGTTGATGACTCATAATTACATGCTCCAGTAGGCCTCACTTCGTGGGCTCATATAGTTGGGTGTGTTGACAGGCTCTGAAAACTCCACATCGTTCATCATATTCTTGACAGTGCGGCTGCGCTCAATAGTACTATGGAAGTAGTTGGCCTCTGCAATACCATAACGGTACACAGGATCGTTGACACTTTCCTTGAGGTCCGCACGATAACGTTTGCTCATCCTAGTAAGAGCAGCTTGGGCAGCTGCCATAGTCTTGTAAGCTTTGCGGTGGTCCGGACGAACCTCACCTGTGCGCTGATCCATCTTACCCATGATCATCGTTGAAGTCTTTTCATAAATGTAATACATAGTGATCCCTCTACGTTTGTTAACCTATACATATACTATAGCACCATACTGCCAACTTGTCAACCTCTAAATGCACACCTACACCTTGATCCTGTCGAGTGAAAGGTTCGAACCCTCACACACAACCAATACACAACCCCCAACAGCGGGGCCTTTACACTAGTAGTAAGTAAATACACTATGCGAGTTGAATACTATATAAACAACAACAAATACACACTAGTAGTAGATGGTAGACTCGTACTATACACTAGTAGTAAACCCGTAGCTGACTACTACTATGCACGAGCACTCAAGCATACTAGTAGTAGTAGTGAACTCTACAGCATACCTATTACTCCACCACGCACACGTAGTTAACACTCTACTAGTAGTAAGAGAACTATAGAGAGAGTCAAACCTATACCGGTAGAGTTTACACACGGGGCTACAGCGGGGCCTTTGACAGCATATACGGTATCACACACGGTGTCAATGGTAGAAATGTGACTTTTCTTGGCTTTTTTAGGTGACCCAATGTAAATTTGATTAACATTAGACTACGGTTCTGTTATAATATAACACTGTGAAAATTTTTCTTGCGAACGGTCACGAGAGGCATAGTTCAAATACTTTTCATGCTTTTGATGCTTTTTACCTTTCTCTGCACACACACCAGCTAACAGCGGGTCCTTTGTAGTGTTACTACTACTACCGCTATTACCTCTACTACTCTACAGTTACTCAGTACCACGCTAGCTGCTAGAGTTCTACTAGCGTATACAAGAGTTGTTCTCTCTGTGTGTGTGTTCTGCTGGGTTCTCCGAGCTTAACAGCGGGTCCTTTGTGTGTGTACTACTATGGGATGAATCTTTGATTCTTCCTTCACTATTGTTATTGTGTGCATACAAGTCTTTAATGGTTGACACTAGTGTATTTGTATGCTATATAGCGTATGTATTTGTATTGTATAAGTGATGGTAGTTTATGTAAGTTTGGTTATAGTGCGGATCCTCAACGTAGATTGCGTAGTCTTCAAACGGGTAGTAGTAGTCAATTAGAGTTAGTTCATAGTATACTAGTAGAAGCGGATCAGGGTCGTGTATTAGAGCGTACATTTCATCGTGAGTATGCTCATCGTCGTGTACGTGGGGAGTGGTTTCGTTGTACGTGTGAAGAGGCTTGTGATTGGTTAACTTGGTTTGAGATACACTATGTTAACTAGAGTGTTTTTTTCATTAGTCGTGCTTTGTATAGGTCAGCTGCTGATGGTTTAGGTTCTTGTACTGTTCTAGGTTCATCGCAGGTGTTGTTGACTTCTAGACTTGCTCTTAGAGTGTCGATTCTTTGGCGAAGTTCTTGTACTTTTTGTTCTAAGTCCATAGTGTATTCCTTGGGTAGTAGTGTCTACTCCTTCCACACTCATATAGTGCAGCAGTTGATTGAGTTGCTCTCGTTGGTGTTTGTCAAGGGTGGGATCGTCAATTGCTTTTAGTAGTTGAGTTCGTGTCATTTTGAGTGAATACCTATACAGTATTTATTCTAAGTCTCTAGGTTTGTTTTGATCACTTAGTCTAAACTTAGGTCTATTTCGAGTTCGAATACTGCCTGGGATTGGGCCAGTGCGGGGTTGTCGAGGTTGGGGTTTTTCAAAGCGAGTTGTATAGCTGCCGTCCTCGTGTTCTTCTATTGTAACTTGAGCACGTTCAATGCCATGATACTCTGCTACTAGATCGCATATAGCATATATGTCTTCGGCGGCTTCATCTGTGGTTTGTAGTTCTGCTACACCTGCTGCTATGTTTAGTAGTTCTCCAAGTGCTCGCATTACAACTGCTTCAACTTCTTCGTCACTGTAATCATCACTGTGTAGATCATCATCGTTCATCAGCTGTCTCCTGCCATTCTATAGTGTCTACATCCCAGCAGTCATCAAAACTCACAGTGAACTGTTGTAGACTCTCCACACATTGTAGCTGAACCAGTTGATTCTCTAAATCTCTTACCTGTATAACACCAATTCCCACATACTCACTTGGTGTGCCTGGATGTGCTTGTCCCAACTGTAGATTTTGTGCTTGGACCGGTTTACCTTGCTCATCTACAAAAGTAGTTGTTCGAAATCTACAAGCCCAGCTGGTGCCTGAGGGTATATCTTTTATTTGCATTTGAATGCTCCGTTTGTTATATATTTACTTATATACAATAGCAAACCCAGATAAATATTTGTGACTGAAACACACTCAGTCCCCAACAGGAGAATTTCCCATGAGTACACTACGTAACCTAAACGTCAATCTAGAGCTAGGACAAACCATCCTAGTGGGTCAGAATCGCGAGCCAGCACAGATAACCAAAATAGAGTTTCACGAGAAAAGTGGAGAGATTTCAATCAATACAACCCGAGGACCTAGAAAGGCTCTTACCTTCAGCTTGTGTGAGCAGAGTGACAGTGAGGACTACTCTAACATAGCTGACAAGTACCGCTGAAAGTATAAATACTAGCATGAGAGTAGATGAACTATTAGAATCGGAAGAAGATCTTGAGGATTGGGCAGCAAGTCGCAGTCTATGCAAGAGTTCAAAGCCCAACAGCGCACTAGGTGCAAGTGCCTTAGCCAGTTGTAAAAGTCAAGGCTATCGTAGACGCAGTCACAAGCGCAAGTTCAAGCTGAGTGCCAAAGGCAAACGTCAGGGCGTAGAAGGCAAGAAGGTCAAAGGTAAAAAGTACGGAGGTCCACTGCCGGACTACGGTAGCGGAAGTTAACTGTGCAGATCCGAGAGGGCAGTCTACTTATAGCACATCCAGCTCATGCTAGAGCACATCGTGCCAACAGTGTGGTTCTCATCACTGAAAGCAACAACTACAGCACCTTGGGTCTAACACTCAATACACTCAGCAGCTATGATCTAGGTGATCTAATGGCTCAGCATGACATAGACTGGCTGGGTGCTGATCGACTGTACGTGGGCGGCAACTACAACAGCACAGCACTGGTGATGCTGCACTCAGACGAATGGTACAGTTCAAACACCATGAATATTGATGAACGATTCAGTATCAGCAGTGATGCACTGATGATGGAAAAACTGTCAATGGGCAACACACCCGATTGGTATCAGATGTTTATTGGTTGTGAAGCGTGGGATGCAGATGATCTAGAACATCAGCTGCGCTGTGCTAACCCCAAGTGGTTGTTGTTGAGCCGACCCAGTCAAGCACTGATAGAACTAGCAGACGAACATCTTTGGCAGAGTGCAGTTGAGGAATACAGTCAGGATGTATTCTCCAATTATATCTGATATATAATTATATAACCAGGAGAAAGTAAATGACTAGAACTATACTAGCGTTTGCTATATGGATCTCACTACTTGCTCCAACAGCATTCGCCCAAGAACAAAAGCAATTTATAGTTAGCCAGCCATGCGACAATGTGCTGTCTATAACAGAAACTATTATGAACAAATACGGAGAACAGCCTCTGTTTGTAGGTAACGGCAAACAACTGAGTGCAAGCGATGGCAATTGGTACAGCAGCAGCATGATGTATTTCGTAAATCAAGAAAGTGGCACTTGGAGTTTAATTAGTTTGTATGCAGACGGTACGGGATGTATGGTTGCAGCTGGTACAAAGTTCGAACCATATACTGATTGACAACATGTGGATTTTAGTGTATATTGTAATTCAAGGTGGTGAAGTGTTCAGTACAAGTGTAGACTTGCCATTTGCAGATATGAATGAATGTTTTGAAGCTAGAGATATGTTGAGTAATAAAGTGGGCAAAGGCAATGGGTATTTTTTACCGGGAAGTCAAGCAGTATGTGTTTATACCGACGAAAACGAAGCTACATAAATATTAATGTAATTTAAGGATTAACACTGTGAGTCACACACTCTTGCTCAACGCAGATGCACAACCAGTATCATACCTGCCATTGAGCTCGATACAATGGCAAGAAGCAATCACATACCTATGGCTTGACAAAGTCACAGTACTGGAATGGTATGATGATTGGATGGTGCGCAGTGATCGTTGGGAAACTCGTGTGCCTGCGGTTATTATGCTTAAAGAAATGTATCGACGACGACGGCAACCTAGATTCTCTAAACACAATCTTTATATCCGCGACCTCTACACTTGCCAGTACTGCAACACACCCTATTCCAAATCCAATCTAACACTTGACCATGTGATACCTTTAAGCAAAGGTGGTAAGACTTCATGGACTAACATTGTTGCGGCTTGTGGGCCGTGTAATGGGCGTAAAGGTAACAAAACACATATGAAACCTATTAAAGCTCCGTATGCGCCAAGTTACTATGACCTAGTTAACAAGCGCAAGCAATTAGATATGTCAATTGCTCACCCTAGTTGGACAGCCTACCTTTAGTCATAAAAAAGCAACGCGAACGTTGCTTTTAAGTTTAAATGCAATACAAGTGTTGCTTATTTCAACCAGCCTATTTTCTTACCTAGTTTAACTCGCTTAGTGTGTTCTTCGACACTGCCCGGAAATCTCCAGGCCCAGCCGGCTACGAGCAGCATGAATATACCTGAGTACATCACAGCTTTTATGTTGCCTGTGCTAAACCACAAAAACACAAGTGAACTACTCATTACTAGTACCATTGCATATTTGCCTTTAGTGGGAAACAC
>Ga0209716_1003088_pt1 | contig 10460 bp, 8 predicted proteins | sample COGITO_mtgs_1205_FD_184811 | JGI IMG/M metagenome (GOLD analysis project Ga0209716, IMG submission 184811) | Pelagic marine microbial communities from North Sea - COGITO_mtgs_120531 (SPAdes) (version 2) | ecosystem: Environmental > Aquatic > Marine > Epipelagic ...
ATGCTGGCGGTCTTGTTGGTAGGTCCAATAGCACCAGCAACAAATCTTGGTTTGTCTGGGTTTTGAGTCGTTATTTTTTGAGCAGTTTCCTTCGCTATTTTTGCTGACTCATAATTGAGCTCATAAGCCAAATCTTCCATTTGATAATCTGCCATAGCAATGGAAGTAGAAGAAAAAGTGTTGGTTTCGATGATATCAGCACCCGCCAGAAGATATTGTTCATGAATGTTTCTGATGGCATCGGGTTGGGTAATGGATAGTAGATCGTTATTGCCCCCCAAGGGGCAGGGATGATCTATGAACCGATCTCCTCTAAATTGTTCCTCAGAGAGCTCTAGTCTTTGGATCATCGTGCCCATGGCACCATCTAAAACCATAATTCTTTCGTTTAAGATATCCTTTATCATCTGTTAAATTTTTTCCAAAGCCTGATCAATGTCTTGTTTGATATCTTCTATATTCTCCAAACCAACAGAAAGTCGTATTAAACCATCTGTGATGCCCACTAGGGCTCTTTCCTCTATAGAAAGTTTACTGTGGGTAGAAGTTGCTGGATGAGTAACAATGGTTCTGGTGTCTCCTAAATTAGCACTAAGAGAGCACATCTGAATTTGATTTAGAAAAACTTGCCCTGCTTTAATGCCCTCTTTGAGTTCAAAAGTCACAATATTCCCGCCTTTAAGCATTTGCTTCTTAGCGATTTCGTTTTGAGGGTGTGTTGTTAAAAAGGGATATTTTACTTTGCTGATTTTGGGGTGATTTTCCAAGTGTTTTGCCAATGCCAATGCATTCTCACAATGACGATCCAAACGAACGGCTAGTGTCTCTATACTTTTGGAAAGCACCCAAGCATTGAATGGAGATAATGCAGAACCTGAATTTCGAAAAAAGGGTCTTATCTCATTGATCAAATCTGACTTCCCTACAATCAATCCACCCAAAACCCTGCCTTGTCCATCGATAAGCTTGGTCGCTGAATGAATGACCAAATCGGCACCAAATTCTATAGGTTTTTGTAGGTAGGGTGTTGCAAAACAGTTGTCCACCACCAAAAGGATATTGTTTTTTTTGGCGACTTCTGATAGATACTCCATGTCAAGGACATCCAAACCCGGATTGGTAGGAGTTTCTATATAAATGATCTTGGTATTAGGCTGAATTACTGTTTCAACTTCTTGGGGTGTATTGGCATTGAAATAAGTTGTTTCGATATTCCATTTGGTGAAATATTTTGTAAAAAGAGAATGAGTGGATCCAAAGATTGATCTTGCGGAAACAACATGATCTCCACTGCTAAGCAAAGCTGCAAAACTAGCGAATACAGCTGCCATTCCCGAGGCAAAAGCAATACCCTCCTCTGCCCCTTCAAGGGTACATATTTTGTCTACTAATTCCTGAGTGTTGGGATTGGAGAATCGGCTGTAAATATTACGATCAAACTCATCGGCAAAAGCGGCTCTCAACTCCTCTGCGTCCTCAAAAACAAAACTTGAGGTCAAATAGAGGGGAGCCGAATGTTCGGCATATTGAGATCGCTCCATTTGTGTTCTTATGGCTTCGGTTTCAAAGTATTTTTTCATAATTTTTCCCCATTAAGAAAAATGGAGTATTTAATTGGAGTTGAAAAAGATAGGGTTTTGGCGACAGAGCAATATTTGTCAAAAGAGAGACTAACGGCTCTTTTGGCTTTTTCAGCAGCGATGTCGCCTTCGAGCTTAATATCAACCTGAATTTTATAAAACAATGAAGGAACTTGATCGGGCAATCGATATCCTTCAACATCCATTTTAAGGTCAGTAGGATTAATCTTTTGTTTGTTGAGAATAGCAATAATATCTATACTACTGCAACCTGCAAGACCCATCAAAAGAAGTTCCATGGGACTAACGCCCTCCACTTTTCCTTCTTTTTTGGATTTGTTATCCAATAAAACTTTGTGACCGTTGTCGTTGTGTACTTCAAAAAGGTAGTCTTGATTAACTCTGTTAAGGCTTACTTTCATTTGTTTTTAGATAAGTTGATTGGGGTTGAATATGCCACTCAGAATTTGTGACACAGCATCATTTTCTATCAAAAAAGCATCGTGTCCATGAATGGATTTAATTTCATGATAAAAAATATTTTCTTTTACTTTTTTTCCTCTTCTATGGGTTTTTCGGTCTTCCTCTGCAGTGAAAAAGAGGTCGCTTTCAATGGCAATCAAATGAATATTAGAAGTAATTGATTCAATAATATGTTCCAGCGTATCTCCTTTTCTGGTTATATCAACAGATGCCAATAAATGATTCATCGTTTTATAGGCTTGCAAGAGAAATCGACTTTGTAATTTGTCACCATGGTGAATGAGCCAACTTTCAACATTGAATATGTTTTTATCCTTGTTAAAAGTTCTGTCAAATCGTTCAGTAAAGGAGGAAGGAGTTCGATAGGTTAACATCGCATGAATCCGCGCATCCCTCAGAGGTTGTTTTGAGTTTTCTAAAAGCCTTTTTTGGAGATAGGTGTTGGCAATGATCCAATCGGAAGCTTTCCAATCGGCCGCAACAGGAATCAGATTTTTAGTCAAGGAGGGGTATAAAGCCGCCATCTCCCATGCAATGCCTCCCCCTATTGATCCTCCAATCAGTGCAAATAGTTTTTGGATTCCTAGAATTTTCAATCCCTTAAAGAAAATTTCTGCAATATCTCCAGTATGAAAACCATCATATTGATCAAGGGTGTAATCATTTACGCCATTACCAGGAATATTGAATGCAAGGATTGCAAAATGATTGGTATCAATGGTGAGGTTGGGGCCTACAACTTTAGTCCACCACCCCTGTGGACCGGCAACATTGGCATCACCGGTCAAGGAATGATTGATGAGTACTACAGGTGCTTGATCAAATGCCTGACCAAAATGCTGATAGTGTATGTCTATCTGTTCATAGACAGCTCCTGAATCTGTAGTAAAATCCTTTACGGAAATTGTTTTAACCTCAGTCATTGAGATGGATTAAATTGCTTTTAGCGCTTTGTCCAAATCTTCTTTTAAATCCTCTACATTTTCGATTCCCACTGAGATTCTAACCAAGTCAGAAGACACACCCGTACTGGCTTGTTCTTCCTCATTTAACTGGGAATGGGTTGTACTAGAAGGATGAATGATCAAAGATTTGGTATCACCAATGTTAGCCAAAAGCGAAAAAATCTCGGTACTTTCGGCAACCTTTTTTGCTGCTTCAAATCCTTTTTTCAGACCAAAAGTTACAATACCACTTTTTCCATTGGGTAAGTACTTTTGAGCCAAATCTGCATATTTAGAAGATTCTAGTCCAGGATAATTTACCCAACTAACTTCGTCTCTGGATTGCAACCATTGGGCAAGTTCCAAAGCATTGTCAGAATGTTTTTGCATTCTCACTTCTAAAGTTTCCAATCCTTGAATAACTTGGAAACTGTTCAATGGACTGGGGGCACTCCCCAGGTCTCTGAGACCTTCAATTCTCACCCTTGCAATAAAGGCAATTGGACCCAACACATCATGATACTTCAACCCATGGTAGGATGGAGAAGGCTCTGTAAACTCGGGGAAATTCCCGTTGGAATAGTCAAAAGTTCCTGCATCGATGATCACTCCACCAATGGTTGTTCCATTTCCTGTGATGTATTTGGTCAAAGAATGGATAACGATATTGGCACCGTGTTCGATAGGATTCAATAATGCTGGTGTAGCGATAGTATTGTCTACTATAAAAGGTACTTTAGCTGCTTTTGCATGTTCACTTATCGATTTCAAATCCAGCACATCCAATTTAGGATTTCCCAATGATTCAGCAAAGAATGCTCTGGTATTGGGCTGAACAGCTTTGGTGAAATTCTCAACATCATCTGGATCAACAAATGTTGTCGTAATTCCAAAACGAGGTAAAGTATTGTTCAACATATTATAAGTTCCTCCATATAAACTGTTGGAGGCTACAATATGGTCCCCTGCTTTGAGCAACGTCATGAATGTTGTAGCAATTGCGGCTGTCCCGGATGCAGTGGCAACTGCAGCTACTCCCCCCTCAACGGCTGCCAATCGTTGTTCGAGGACATCGTTGGTAGGGTTGTTCAATCGAGTATATATGTATCCTGCCTCTGTCAATGCAAATAGGTTTGCTGCATGATCAGAGTCATTGAACACATAGGAAGATGTTTGATAAATAGGAACGGCTCTCGTTCCTTGTGTTTTTGTCACGTCATGCCCAGCATGAAGTGCATTGGTTGCTAATTTTAGGCTCATAATTTAAAAGTGTTTTTAATTGTATTCAAATAATCAAGTTTTTCCCAGGTGAAAAGTTCAACTGTTTTTTCTACCCTACCACTGTAAGGCGATTCAAAAACTTTAGTAATTACTTGGGGTTGTCTTCCCATATGACCATAAGCAGCTGTTTCAAGGTACATGGGGTTTCGGAGTTTAAGTCTGTTTTCAATAGCATAAGGTCGGAGGTCAAAAATTTCACTAACCTTTTCTGCAATTTCAGGATCGGAAAGTGAAACTTTGGAAGTGTTGTAGGTGTTGATATTAATAGAAGTTGGTTCCACCACGCCAATGGCATAACTCAACTGAACTAAAATTTCCTTGGCTACGCCAGCTGCTACTAGATTTTTGGCAATATGCCTTGCTGCATATGCAGCACTACGGTCTACCTTACTGGGGTCTTTTCCACTGAAAGCACCTCCACCATGTGCTCCTTTTCCTCCATAGGTGTCCACAATTATTTTTCTTCCTGTCAATCCAGTATCACCATGAGGCCCACCGATTACAAATTTTCCCGTAGGATTTATATGGTAGGTAATATCATTGTGGAATAATTTTTTGATGTGCGCAGGTTCTTGATCAATAACTTTTTGAATAACAATATTGATGATGTCACTTTTAATTTTTTCTAACATCTTTTCATCGTCTTCCAAAAACTGATCGTGTTGTGTTGATACCACTATGGTATCTATACGCAGGGGTTGACCATCATTGCTGTACTCAATGGTAACCTGAGATTTTGAATCGGGACGTAAATAAGTAATTTCTCTGTTTTCCCTTCTGATATTGGCCAATTCAATCAAAATTTTGTGAGATAAATCTAGAGCCAATGGAATATGGTTTTCGGTTTCATCGGTTGCATAACCAAACATGATACCTTGATCACCAGCACCTTGATTTTCTTTTTCATCTCTGTCCACTCCACGATTAATATCCTGAGACTGCTCATGTATCAGTGATATTACTCCACATGAATTACCACTAAACTGATATTCGTCTTTAGTATAACCAATACGATTGATGGTTTCGCGAGCAATGGTTTGGACATCGAGGTAAGTATTACTTTTAACCTCTCCCGCCAGAATGGCCTGTCCTGTGGTGACAAGTGTTTCGCAAGCTACCTTGCTGTCAGAATCAAAGGCAATAAAATTATCTAATAGGGCATCACTGATTTGATCCGATACCTTATCAGGATGGCCTTCGCTTACAGATTCTGAAGTAAAAAAATAAGACATAAAGTTGCTTTATTAGGGGATTTGACAAAGTACGTCTTAAAGCAACACTGCTTTAGCATTTTTTTAAGAGGTTGCAATCAGTCAAATCCTTCCTCGATTATTGGACAAATGTATTACTAATTTTTAAATTATAAAAAACTTTAAAGTCAATATTAATAGATGGAAATCAAGTTTGATTGATATCTAAAAAAAAATCAGCTATTTAAAAAGTCTCCGAAAACAAAAAAGTAATTATCTTGACCCCAGCAAAAAGTTAGAAATGTATTTCGCAATTGCGGGTAATATTGGCGCAGGTAAAACCAGTTTAGCAGAACTGCTCTCAAAACATTATAATTGGGAAGCCCACTACGAGGATGTGATTGATAATCCTTATCTGGATGACTTCTACAATCATATGGAACGATGGTCTTTCAATCTTCAAGTCTATTTTTTGAACAGCAGATTTCGTCAATTGAAGAATTTTAGAAATTCTAATAAAAACTTTATTCAAGATCGTACTATCTACGAGGACGCTCACATTTTTGCTCCCAACTTGCATGCAATGGGTCTGATGAATCAAAGAGACTTTAATAATTACCAGTCGTTATTTGAGCTGATGGAGTCCATGGTACAAGGCCCAGATATGCTCATTTATCTGAGAAGTAGTATCCCTAATTTGGTGAGTAAAATCCATAAAAGAGGCAGAGAATATGAAAATTCAATCAGCATAGAGTACTTAAGTCGTTTGAATGAAAGATACGAGGCTTGGGTTTCGACTTATCAAAAGGGAAAATTATTGATCGTTGACGTCGATGAAATAGATTTTGTCGAAAATAAGGAAGATTTAGGTCAGATCATTGAGAAAATCGACGCTGAATTAAACGGTCTGTTTTAAACACTATCACTTATGTTTCCTTTGGTTAAAATTTACCAGAATTTATAGACTTTAGATTCCTTTTTTATTCTGAATGGTTTTCTTACTTTTGGGGCCATTAATAAACCAATATTACATGAAATTTATAATAGATTTTTTACCTGTATTTGGACTTTTGGGCTTGGTCTTTGTTTTTGTAAAAAACAATTGGATTGCCAAACAAGAAGTAGGAAACGAAAAAATGGCTAAAATTGCCGAAAACATTGCCAAAGGAGCAATGTCTTTTCTAAAGGCAGAATATAGAATTCTTTCCATCTTTGTGGTCTGTTTGGCCATATTACTATACTTTAAAGGAAGTAATGAAGAAGGATCCCATGGTATGGTAGCCCTGTCTTTTGTGGTAGGTGCAATATGTTCTGCACTAGCAGGCTTTATCGGAATGCGTGTAGCAACCAAAGCCAACGTTAGAACCACCAACGCAGCTAGAACATCCCTTGGTAAGGCATTGGAAGTGGCTTTTACGGGAGGATCAGTAATGGGCCTTGGCGTAGTAGGTTTGGGTGTATTGGGACTTAGCAGTCTATTTGTATTGTACCAAAATATTTGGCCTGGTGCTGCCAATCTCACCACTGTATTGAACGTATTAACAGGATTCTCAATGGGAGCATCTTCCATTGCATTGTTTGCCAGAGTAGGTGGAGGAATTTACACAAAAGCAGCTGATGTAGGAGCCGACTTAGTAGGAAAAGTTGAAGCAGGAATCCCCGAAGATCATCCCTTAAACCCAGCAACCATTGCAGATAATGTTGGAGATAATGTAGGAGATGTTGCTGGAATGGGTGCAGATTTATTTGAATCTTATGTGGGGTCTATTATTGGAACTATGGTATTAGGAGCCTTTGTAATCACCCCCAACCTTGAAGGTCTAGGCGCAGTATATCTCCCCCTTGTCTTAGCGGCTTTGGGAATTATCATATCCATTATCGGAACTTTCTTTGTCAAAGTTAGAGAAGGAGGAAATCCTCAATCCGCTTTAAATATTGGCGAATTCGGATCTGCTGGCCTTATGGTAATCGTTTCCTATTTTGTCATTAACAGCATGATCCCTGGGTCAACTGAAGGTTTGCCCTTTGGATCATTGGGTGTCTTTTTTGCCACCCTAGCTGGATTAGTTGCTGGTTTGGGAGTTGGAAAAATTACTGAATATTATACTGGAACAGGTACTAAACCTGTCTCTGCAATTGTTCGTCAATCAGAAACTGGAGCAGCGACTAACATTATCGCTGGTTTGGGGGTTGGAATGATGTCAACCATGATTCCTATTTTATTGATCGCAGCTGCCATTTTAGTCTCTCATCACTATGCAGGACTCTACGGTATTGCCATAGCAGCTGTGGGAATGTTGGCCAACACGGGAATCCAATTGGCTGTTGACGCCTACGGACCTATCTCTGATAATGCAGGAGGTATTGCTGAAATGGCAGAATTACCTGCCGAAGTAAGAGAACGTACAGATAAATTAGATGCTGTTGGAAACACTACCGCTGCCATTGGAAAAGGTTTTGCTATTGCCTCTGCTGCTTTGACAGCCTTAGCCTTATTTTCTGCCTTTATGCAAGTAGCTAATGTTACTGCCATCGACGTTTCAAAGCCAAAAGTAATGGCTGGACTTTTAGTAGGAGGTATGTTGCCTTTCGTTTTTTCTGCACTCTCAATGAATGCTGTTGGACGAGCGGCCATGTCGATGATCGAAGAAGTTAGAAGACAGTTTAAGGATATTCCCGAATTGAAAGCAGCTCTCGAAATCATGCGTAAGTATGACGCTGATATTTCTAAAGCAAATAAAAATGATCGTGCCATTTTTGATGCCGCCGACGGCAAAGCAGATTATGAAAAGTGCGTTGAAATCTCAACAAAAGCTTCCATCAAAGAAATGGTTATGCCTGGACTTCTGGCCATAATAGTTCCTGTAGCTGTTGGGTTATTAGGCGGGGCAGAAATGCTCGGAGGTTTATTGGCTGGTGTTACCACTTGTGGAATTTTAATGGCCATATTCCAATCCAACGCAGGAGGTGCATGGGACAATGCTAAAAAGATGATAGAAACCGACGGCAAAAAGGGATCTGAAGCCCACAAAGCTGCTGTTGTAGGAGATACCGTTGGAGATCCATTTAAAGATACTTCTGGGCCTTCTCTTAATATTTTATTGAAATTAATGTCTGTGGTCGCCTTAGTAATTGCTCCTACTGTAGCACTTGAGGTAGATTCAATGGGTGAGAAAGTTGAAAAAACAGAACACACCATCACTTTAGAAGAGGAAAAAGAGTCTGACATTGCAGACAATAGTATTCCTTATGAAGATGTCGTCAAAAAATAGTACTGACTACTAATACCCTCTTTTTAAAAAAATTTAAGCCCAACAATAAAAATTGTTGGGCTTTTTCTTTCTACAGAGACGTTGCTAAATTACGACTGTTGAAGTGGAATAAAAATTTGGTTTAAAAAATCAATATCTCTTCGATCTTTTGGGTGTAATGGGATTGAGTAGCTGTTGAAGTTTATTCAAGTAAGATTGAATCATTGAAGTTGTAAAATTTATAATCTTATTTTACGTACATCACTTTCTTTACCGCTTTGACTACATCATCACTGTTGGGAAGCCATTCAGCCAGTAAAACAGGGGAATAGGGTGCTGGAGTATCGGCAGTATTGATTTTTTCAACAGGAGCATCTAGATAATCAAATATTTGATTTTGAACCTGATAGGTGATTTCAGTAGAAATATTCCCAAAAGGCCAAGATTCTTCCAATATAACCAGTCGATTGGTTTTTTTAACCGAATTAAAAATGGATTCATAATCCATGGGGCGGATTGTCCTTAAATCTATAATTTCACATTCAATTCCTTCTTTAGCAAGGGTATCAGCAGCAGCATAGGCCGCTTTGATGATTTTTCCAAAGGAAACTATCGTTACATCTTTTCCTTCTCTTTTGATATCGGCGACACCGATGGGAAGGGTATATTCTCCTTCGGGAACTTCTCCCTTGTCACCATACATTTGCTCTGACTCCATAAATATCACAGGATCTTCATCTCTGATGGCTGATTTCAAAAGCCCTTTGGCGTCGTAAGTATTGGAAGGAACAATTACTTTAAGTCCAGGACAGTTGGCATACCAACTTTCAAAAGCTTGGGAATGGGTAGCAGCCAATTGACCTGCAGAAGCTGTGGGACCCCTAAAAACAATAGGACAAGGAAATTGCCCTCCTGACATCTGACGAATTTTGGCAGCATTATTAATGATTTGATCAATACCCACCAAAGCAAAATTAAATGTCATAAATTCGATAATGGGACGGTTACCTGTCATTGTAGAGCCAACTCCTATACCGGAAAAACCTAACTCTGAGATGGGAGTGTCAATTACTCGTTTTTCTCCAAATTCGTCTAGCATTCCTTTTGAAGCCTTATAAGCGCCGTTATATTCAGCGACCTCTTCACCCATCAAATAGATAGTGTCATCTCTTCGCATTTCTTCAGACATGGCTTGGCAAATGGCTTCTCTAAACTGAATTGTTTTCATTAAATTATTTTTGGAATTACAAATTTAATTAAATGCTGAATGATTAATTGGGTATAGTAGCAATAATTTTCACAAAATTTGACTACAAAAAGCAATAATTCGTACCAAGAATACTTAATAAATTCATTAAATTGGCTATACAGGATTTTATGAAATTAATTCAATTGAAAATTAAAGGGATTTCCTATAGCGAAACGCAAACAGGTGCCTATGCACTAATTTTAAACGAAGTCGATGGAAACAGGAAATTACCGATCATCATTGGTGGTTTTGAAGCGCAATCCATTGCAATAGCATTGGAAAAAGAGTTAAGGCCAAAACGTCCTTTGACCCATGACCTTTTTAAAAATTTTGCGGAAAGATTTAGTGTTTATGTCAAGCAGGTAATTATTCACAAATTGGTAGATGGTGTTTTTTACTCGAGCTTGATCTGTGAAAGGGATAAAATTGAAGAAATTATTGACGCCAGAACTTCTGATGCTATTGCAATGGCCTTGAGATTT
>Ga0209716_1003090_pt1 | contig 10457 bp, 4 predicted proteins | sample COGITO_mtgs_1205_FD_184811 | JGI IMG/M metagenome (GOLD analysis project Ga0209716, IMG submission 184811) | Pelagic marine microbial communities from North Sea - COGITO_mtgs_120531 (SPAdes) (version 2) | ecosystem: Environmental > Aquatic > Marine > Epipelagic ...
TCTCGGCGGCGGCACGACTCGCTCGAGGTTGGACGCCGCTCGCTCCAACTGCGCCGCCGCGTCCCTCAGCTGCGCCTTCTCCCTCTCGAGCGCGGCACGCTCCTGCGCGAGCTTCGCCGTGTCCGGGTGCTGCGCCGCCAACGCCGCCGCCGAGGAAGCAACCGCCGCGGACGCGCTCACCGCCGCCCCAACCTGGTTCTCCATCACCTCCACGCGCTCCACCGCGTCAGCCACCGCGGACTCCGACGCGTCGATCCGCGCGGTGAGCGTCTGGATGGCACGTGACGACTCCTGCACGAACACCCCGATGCGTTCGAGCACCGTGGCCTGCGCGGCGGCGAGCGCCGTCATCTGTTTCCTCAGCGCCGCAACCTCCCCGGCGTCAATCGTCGAGTCCCCCGCCGCCATCGCGATATCCACCGGCGATGACGACTCATCGTTCGCCGCGACGACGACGTTCGGGTCCACGCGGGTTTTCAGCCGGGTTTTGGCGCCGCTCTCAATCTCCTTGGCGAGGGACATCCACCCCGGCGCGGCGCCGTCGGACGGATCGTCGTCATCCGGAGAGCCATCCGGAGCCATCCGGTGGGAGGTGTCGAACGTGAACGGCTCAGTCTCGGTGAGCGAGCGCGACGCCACGGGCGGCTGTTTCGAGGGTGGAACCACGGGTGGACGCTGTTGCGACGGTGACACCGGTTGTGGCCGGTGGGGAGGTACGTTTTCGTCGCCGTCCGTCGAGGTTCCGTCGGCGGCGCCGTCCCATCCCCCGCGGGTGCTCTTCTCGCTCGCTCCCTCCGTTACGTCTGCCGCCGCCTGCGCCGGTACCTCCGTGGCGTCGACGACGTGCGCGGGCGGGGGGTTCTTGGGCACGGCCACCTCCACCACGTCCCCTTCCGTCGGCAGTTCCTTGGGCGCGTGCGCCTCCATGAACGCCTCGGAGAGCTCCCGCCTGGCGGTGCCCGCGCCGGCGCCCCTCGGCCGCCGCGGCGACGCCACCCCGGGCTTCAGACCCGCGGCACCGTTTGAACCCACGTGCTCGCCCACGTCCGCGATCCCCTCGCCCAGCTCCTCCCGCGCCCAGTTCCTCCATGCCCCCAGGTCGTCCCCGCCCGGTCCTTTGTCGCGAAAGTTCTTGAGCTCCGCGACGAGCGCCGCCGCCGCCGCCACCGCGTCCCTCGCCGGTTTCACCTTGTCGTGCCGGTGGACGTCGAGCGCGCGTTCGATGGCGTCCAACAGCGGCGTGAGCGTCACGTTCGCGTTGTCCAGCATCGGGCCCAGCGCGTACACGAGCGCGGTGATCGCCTGCGCCGCCGCCCGCCGCGTGGGCCACTCCTCCGACGCCAGCGCCCCGAGGACGCCGCCGTTTGTTCCAACCGACCCGTGACTCGTCACCGCGTTCCACTCCGCCACGTTAGCTGAACCGTCCCGTGAGCCCTCCGGCGGGGGCACGCCCAGCACGACGGGTAGGTGCGACCCGCACTGCCCCCCCGCGGCGGCGAACAGCGCGGTGACGGCGTGCAGCAACGCCGGTTTGGCGTGGAAGTTTGGCAGCTCCAGCGCCCGGGCCAGTCGGACAGCCAGTTTCCCGACGCCGCCGTCGGGGTACCAGTTGTTCCCTGCCGGGACGTTGGCGTTGCCCGCGCCCGGTCCGCATCGACGGATCACCCTCGCCATGGCCCTGCACGCGGTGTCCTGCGCCTGTTTGCTGTTGGTCTCGTGGAGGACGTCCAGGATCGGGCGTAGGAAGTTGACGCCGATGGAGTCCGGTCCGGTGGCGACGGTCTTGTCGATGCGGGGTGGAAGTGAGCACGTGAACTCGGCCAGCGCGCCCATGGTGTCGACGCACGCGTCGGACACGTTGCTGTCCGGGTCCTTGAACCTGCGGCAGACGGACGACACCATCCGCGGCAGGTGAACGAGCGCGCTCTCCCCCCGCAGCGCGCACACGCGGTCAAACAACCGCAGGATCTCTCGCCTGGCGCTCGCCTTTGGGGCGGCGACCAGCTCCTCGCACAGGCACAGGACGATGGTGGTGACGTGGTCGGGCTCCTGCGCGTTCGCCGCCAGCCGCTCGAGCTCCTTCACCGCCACGCGCTGGGTGTCCCTGTCCCCGAGCCGCGTCAACGCCTGCAGCGTTTTGTTCTTGAGGACCGCATCCTCGCGCGGCATCTTTCTTTGGCGACGTCGGTCGAACCCAAAGAGCTCTATCGGACCCTGGTAGGCCTATCGGAACCTCCGTATCGGACCGCCGATGGAGCACGGGAAGCCAAGGTTGCGACCGCGCCCACCAACCGGTCACCGAGGTCACCCAACCCTCCCGGTCGTCGCGTGCGCCCCGGTGTGGACACCTCGGAAAGTTCAAACGGCACAGCTAACTGAAAAGTCAACCGACCAAACAAGACCCCGCGATCGCACCGCGCTCACTCCACTCAGCACCCACCCGTCGACCCGTAAGAGGTAAGATGCTCTACCGCCAGGTGATGCGCCAGGTGGCTCGCGCCGCCAGGGCGTCCGAGCGCGCGCTCTTCTCCACCGCGCGCGCCTACGAGGCCCGCGCGCCCCTCCTCGCCGCCGAGGGACACGCGGCGATGACCAACCGCACCGCTCCGGGCGCGGCGCGGGGCTTCGGCTTCGCCGCGGCCGGTGCTTTCGCCACCGCCGCGGCGTTCACCCCCACCGCCGTCGCGCTGTGCGCCGAGGGCGAGGATGCCGCCCCCGCCGGCGCCGAGGGCGTCGCCCAGGGCGCCACCGCATCGACGAACAGCCCGACGGTCGTGTTCGTCCTGGGCGGCCCCGGCGCGGGCAAAGGCACGCAGTGCTCCAACATCGTCAACGACTTTGGCTTCGTCCACCTCTCCGCCGGCGACCTCCTTCGGGCGCACATGAAGAGCGGAAGCGAGGACGGCAACATGGTGGCGGAGATGATCAAGAACGGGCAGATCGTCCCGTCCGTGGTCACCGTCCGCCTGTTACTCGACGCGATGGCTGACTCGGGCAAGTCGAGGTTCCTCATCGACGGCTTCCCGCGCAACAAGGAGAACCGCGACGCGTGGGAAGTCACCGCCGGGTACGACTGCGACTTTGTGCTCTTCTTCGACTGCCCGGAGGACGTGATGGAGCGCAGGCTGCTGGGCCGCGGCGAGACGTCGGGGCGGACGGATGACAACATCGAATCAATCAAAAAGAGGTTCAAGACGTTCGTGGAGTCGTCCATGCCGGTCGTGAACTACTACGAGGGACTTCGAAAGTTGAGGAGCGTGAACAGCGACCAGTCACCGACGGACGTCTACGCGCAGACCAAGGGACACTTCGCCGCCTTCGCGTAGACGTCCGTGAACACCGCGGCGGGTCATCATCGCACGCGTCAATTTAATAAGAATCTCACACTTAAAGTATAGACAAACGCTTGCTCTCGTGTTTTACATGTTCGACTCTACGGAACACGCGGCCGCGGATGGTGGCGGCGCGATGAACAACAATTAAAATGAAACTTACGGAAAGACTTACGGTGATGATGACACCTCGGCCGCGTTGTCCCTTCTTCGATATTTCGCATCCTTTTTTTTGGTTCCTCCACTCGGGTCCCTCACGCCTCGATGACGCCCTCGTCGGGGGCGTACTTGTCCATGCCCTGGGTGACCTTACCCAGTCTGCGGGGGTTGAAGCTCAGGCTCTGCTTGTTCCTGTTCTCCATGTCCACGTCCCAGGTCATGGCGGGGATCTCGGGCACGACTTTCTTCTTGTGGTCGTCGTCGGCCCACGGGAAACTCACTTGGTTTCCAGTTTGGTTCTGGCCGTGGTTCCTGGCGGGCGGCTTGAACTCCCTCACGTACTTGTCCACGCGGGTGTAGTCCCCGACGATGGGCGCGCCCAGACCCACCGCGTCCAGCTCCTTGGTCACGGTTGGGTCACGGTCGGGCTCGATGCGCGGGCCCGTCGTGACGAACGAGCGAAGGTCCTTGCCGGTGGCGAAGGCGGCGCGGGTGAGTCGGCCAAACGGCACCATGGAGTTGGCCCCCGGCAGCTCCAGACCCGACTGCGCGTCCTCATCGGAGTCCTTCTTGGAGCCCTTCTTGGAGTCCTTCTTGGAGCCCTTCTTCGCGTCGTCCGTTCCGTCGAGCTCGAGACCCTGAGCACCGCGAACGGCGCGGTCGGTCTCCTCCCTCATCGCCGTGATCTCCGACCCCGCGCGTTCCGCCCGTTCCCTCCAGAGCTGCGCGGCGAAGGAAGAGGCGGATAGCGCCCGGCGGAGTGCGTCGACGTTCCTGGTCGCCTCGTACACCTTGTAGTCCGCGGCGCTGTTGATGGCGTCGAGCTGGGAGTCCACGGCGTGGGCGACAGCCTGCTCGTCGGCGACGCCCGCGCAGACGTACTGCGACTCCTCGATGATCCGCTGCTTCTCCTTGGCGGATTCCTCAGCCTTCTTGGCGACATCCTCGGCGACGGACGCGCGCTGCTCAACCTTGGCGGCGGCGGCGATAGCCTTACCCTCCCACTCGACGGCAGCCTCGCGCGCGGTCTTGGCCTCGGCGGCGAGTCGCTCAATCTCGCGGGCCTGCGCGTCGGCTTGTTCCGAGAGGGCGACCACCTGCGACTCCGCAGTTTCCTTCTCCGCAGCCATCTCAGCCATCTCGTCGAGGAGCTCCGTCTGTTTCTTGAGCAGGCTCTCCGCGTGTTCCGCGCGTGCCACCGCGGAGGTCACCTGGACCTTCCACGATACCGCGTTCTCCTCAGCCTCCGACAGCTCCCGGAGTCGAAGCTCGAGCTCGGTGCGCGCCGTCACCGCCTTGCCTTCCCAATCCGCGGAGTACTTTTTGGCAACCGCGAGGTCCTCGGTGAGAACGGCGATGGCGTCAGTCATCTTGACCGTCTCCCGGGTGAGCTCCTCGACGTCCTGGTCCACGCTCTCCTTGAGCACGGCGATCGCCGTCATCTCCTCGAGCTTGGAGTTGGACGACGCCAAGTTCGTCTCGGCTGCTTCGTACCGCGCCGTGGCGGCTGCGAGGTTGTCGGCGGCGAGCTGGGCATCCGTCTCGGCGCTCTTCTCAACCTCCTGTCGGACGCGCTCGGCGGTGGTGACGCACACCTCCGCAGCCTCCAGGGTCTGGGTCACCTTGTCAGCCACCGCCGCCTCCGCCGCCTCCGCCTCGGCCTGCTTCTTGATCGCCAACGACGCCGCCTCGTCCGCCATCTGCCTCAGCGCGGTCGTCTCCTTTTGGAGCGCCTCGACGGATTCGTCGCGCTGCGCCACCGTCTTCTTCACGTCCCCGTTCTCCCGGATGAGCTCGTCGACGCGGGTGAGGAGCTCGTTCTGGTTCTTGAGCTGCCTCTCGGCGTCGGCGGCGAGTTTCTTGGCCGCGTCCCTCGCCTCGTGCGCAGCCTTGATCTCCTTCTCAGCCTTGACGAGCGCAGACTCGGCGGCGGCTTTCTTGTCGGCGTCCAGAGCGTTCCTAGCCTCCATCTCGATCGCCTTGGCGGATGCGAGCGCGTCGGCAGCCTCCTGGACCATGCGGTCGATCTCAGCCTTGGCGACGCGCTCAGCCTCCTCGACCGCCTTCTTGTGTCCCTTGGTCGCGAGTCGTTCCTCCACTTTCTTCTCGGCGGAGGCGGCGGTGACGCCCAGTCTCTTCACCGCGGCGGCGGCTTCGTCTCGCGTCGCCTGGAGCTGCGATTTGTACGACGTCACCTCAGCCTTGACGGACTTGAGCTCCTCGGCCACCTCCAGCAGGGTCTTCTGCTGTTTGGCGAGCTCCGCGTCGGCGGCGGCCTTCTCTTTCGCCATCTCATCCTCGAGCTCTTTTTGCCGCGACTCGAGTTGTTTCGCCGCGGCCTCCGTCGCCTTCTCGGACTCCGCTAGCTTTTGCTTGTAGGACGCCACCTCCTCGCGGACGGTGGCGAGCTGCGAGGAGAGCTCGCCGATCGTCGCGGACTGGCCCTCGTCCTTCTTGGCGGCGGCGGTCTTGACCGACTCGAGCTCCGTCTCCAACGCGGCTCTGCGCTTCTCGAGCGACGCCTCCGCCGCGTTCTTGTCAGCCTTGGTCTTCGCGAGGGACTTTTTGTGCGAGGTCTGATCCGCGACGATCGCCTCGATGTTCTCCTTGAGGATCTTGATCTTCTCGCCCTGCTTCTGTTCCTTGGCGGCGGCGGCGGCGCGCTCCGTCTCGAGGTCCGTCTCGAGGTCGTCCCGCCGCGTCACCGCCTCGTCGAGGAGCTTGGCGAGCGAGCCCATGCGCTTCTTGAGGTCCCGCACCGTCGACGTGAGCTCAGCCACCTCGGAGGAATCCGAGTTTGAGTTCTCACCGCCGGGACCCTTACCGGGCGGCTGTGTCGGGAGGGCGGAATCGGACGATCCCCCGGAATCGGACGATCCCCCGGTGTTGGACGATCCCCCGGCGGCCACCTTGCCGAACACGTTCGCCGCGGCGGTGACGGCTTTCTCAACCACGTTGTTGACCGCCTTCTCGACGTTGGGCGTGATTGCCTTCATCTCGGCGACTGTGAGATCCTCCTCCTCTTCGAGGTCCTCCTCTTCGACCAGGTCCTCCTCCTCGACCAGGTCCTCCTCGACAACCTCCTCGACGACGGCCTCGATAGCCTCCTCGATGACGGGGACGGCGGCTCCGGCGATCGCGGCCATCTCTTCGAGTTTGGCTCGAGCCTCCTGAGCCTCGGCTGCGGCGGCGGTGTCTCCGAGTGCAGCATCAGCGGCGGCGGCGAGCCAGATCGCCTTGGCCTCTTCGAACTCGGCCATGGCGTCGACGAGGGCGGTGCGCTCTTCGACCTCCTCGTCATTTACCTCCTCCTCCTCCTCGACCAGGTCCTCCTCCTCCTCTTCGGCGGCGGCGACTGTCTCGATCACTTCCTCCTCCTCCTCGGCGGCGGCGGCGGCTGGCCCCTCGACCAGCTCCTCCTCCTCCTCGGCGGCGGCGACTGTCTCGGTCACTTCCTCCTCCTCGGCGGCGGCGGCGGCGGCTGGCCCCTCGACCAGCTCCTCCTCCTCCTCCTCGGCGGCGGCGGCGGCGACTGTCTCGGTCACTTCCTCCTCCTCTTCCTCTTCTTCCTCTTCTTCCTCAACGGCGGTGGCCTCATCCTCCTCTTTCTTGGCGACGGGGACGGGGAAGCCGCGACCGGCCTCCTCCTCCTCCTCGGCCATCAGGTCCTCCTCGGCCATCAGGTCCTCCTCTGAGAAGATGAGGTGCTCATCCTCGACGACAATGTCCGCGTCCGCCTCGGCGACAATGTCCGCGTCCGCCTCGGCTTCGTCCTCAATCTGCGCAGCCTTGGCCCGCGCCTCCACCAGCCGCCGGGCCGCTTCAGCCTTTTCAGCCTCGAGCGCGGCTTCCAGTTCCTCCGCCGTCACCGGTTCCACCTGATCGTCAAACTCAAAGTAGTCGTCGTCGTCTTCGACGTTGAACTCGTCGTCGAAGAACTCGGACTCGTCGGCGGCTTCGGCTTCGTGCTGCTCCGACGCGTTCACGGACCTCCACCTGGTGGTGGTGAGGACGACGAGGGGGCGGCGACGTGTGCTGCGCTCGATGATGGAGCGCAGGGAGAGGCGGCGTCGCGCGTTGCGGATCAGACTCGGGTTCTGCATGCCGTGCCCGTCTCCCGTGAAGTGGTAGAGGGGGAGCGCCTGCAGGCGGCTGCCGCAGCCGTCGGGGCGCGGGCGCATGCGGTCCGCGGTGGTGACGCCGGTGAAGGTGCGCGCGGAGAACATGTCGCGTATGTTTTGAACGCACGCACCACCGGTCAATCGACGTGTTCGATCGGTCGCGTGAGGGCGCGGTCGCGATCGAGCCGAGGGAGCCGAGTGTTATTTAATAACCTCGCTCCGACGAGTTTCGAACCTTTTCGGCCGCTTCCGCTGCCGAGGTGAGTCGGTGTTTCGTCGACACCTAGCGCTCTGTCGCGAATGCCACGGGACGGGAGGGACGATACGTCAGGACCGAGGCGTCGGACGGAAGAGGCACGCGGTGGGAGCTTCCGCGCGGCGACGGGGCGTCGAGGCGGAGCGCCCCGTCGGTTCGAAAACAAAAAGAAGATGCGGGCGAGTGCCAAAACAACAAAGTTTTTTTCACCGAGCGGGGACGAACGGCTATCGGACGCGTCGCGACGGGACACGGGAAAGGTTCGCGACTCACCTCGATGCGCGGTACGAATGTCGTGGAAGGTTGCGCGGGTGACACGAGGCGGGATGAGGTCGCTCTCGTGCGTGTGCGCGTGCGTTTGTGCCGCCAAACACGACTCCACCTCTTTTTTTCAATCTCGCCCCGCCAAAGACACTGGAGTAAAAGAACCCTCAAATTTACCTCCGCCTTTCGTTGGTGCTGACTTGGCTCTTTTTGTGTCTCGTAAATAGACCGTCGATCCTCGGTTCGCGCTGGTATCGGCTGCGAAAAACGACGATTCGAGGCTTCATTGGCCGGGATATTTTTGCAATAATATCTCCCGTGTTGTGGGAGCTTGAGTTTTTAGACTAATACCAACGGCACTAAAACGCGATAATAATTTCTGACTGCTCGCCAGTACTCGTAGATATTTTGGAGGTGGGGCCAGGAGAGTAGTGATAAAAACTGTGTGTGTTCATACAAGCGTAAAACGCTGCGTTGGCTACTTAGTGGTGAATGGATCGAGCGCGCGGCTCGGGGCGCGATCGATCGGTTTTTTCCTCGATCGGTCATCTCGCGGCTTGCATGCGCACGATCCCGCGGCTCTGGCACACGTGTATGCACTCCGCGAGGTCAGAGTCCCCGTTCAGCGCGCACCACTCGTCGACCTCGTCTTGGTACCTCAGCCGCAGGTCCCCGACCTGGCCCCCGATGCTCTCCTTCAGACGGGACTGCACGTCGACGTACGACATCCCGGGTAAGAGCTTGAACCGGACGTTATCGCCCGTGTTCACCGACACCTTCACCGTCAACCCCGCGGCACCGATCCCGTTGAGCCCCGCGCCGTTGCCGTTGACGGCGAGAAAATCCTCGCCCATCGACCCGCCTTGCGACGCCTGCGCGCTGCTCGACTGCCTGAGCAGCGACCCAGCCGCGCTCCCGCCGTGGGACCTTCCGCCGTTCTCCGCCCCCCGGCCCCCGTTCTCTGTCGCTCCATCCGCGCTCGTCATCAGCGTCGTCCCGGCGCTCTCGAACGAGTTCCAATTCACCGCGAACTCGTTTGGCCCACCGCCCGCGGCGCCCGGGGACCCGACAGGCTGGTTACCGAAGGAACCCTGCCTGTGTAGACCGCCGGGCGGCCCGTTGTTGAACGCGTTGTTCGTGGGCGAGTTTGGACCAAAGTTCGTCGGGGAGTTTGGACCAAAGTTCCCGGGCATGCCGCCGTGGAAGGAGTTACCCCTCAGCGGGTTCGTCGTGGCGTTCGGGATGTTGATGGGATCGACGGGCGCGGCTCCGTTCATGTACCCGTTGCGAGCCATGGATCGCATGGCGCCGTCGCCGCCGTGCCAGGACACCCCGCGCGCCTTCGATCCGCCCGGCTGGTCGAAGCCCCGTAGCCCGTTCGCCGCGCCGCTGTCCCGCTTCAGGCCCGTGAGGTTACTCCCGTTCCGGGTGCTCCCGCCCGGTCCGCCCATGGCGCCGCCGGGGAACATCGCGCCGGCGTGCGCGGATCCCCCGAACGTCGCGGCGCCCCCTGGCGTGAAGTGAACCCCGGCGTGCAGGGACCCGCCGTAGGAAGAGCCGCCGTGGATGGACCCGCCGAAGGAGGAGCCGTCGTGCATGGACCCCCCGGGGGAGTCCATGTCGTGGCCACCGTACCGCCCCTCCTGACCCATGTACGTCCCCGAGGCGTGTATGCCGAACTGTCCGGGCGGCGAGCGTCTTGAGCGCGTTCTGCAAACGGCCCTGCTTGGACTTGAGGCTGCGTCTCGGCCACCGCGAGATGCCGAAGTGGCGGCAGATTCGCTTCAGGGTGGTGGAACCCACGCCGAGGTCCTTCGCCGCTTCCTTGAGGTGTTTCGAGAAGTGCATCTGGAGCATCTCGAGCGTGATGCCCCACGGGGGAGCCACCTCGCCGGCCTTGCCGCCGGCGGCGGGCGCGACGATACCGGGCGCGACGGCATCCAGGTCGGGGATGCTCCCGCTGAAGGGGTCGAGGTGGTTGATGTCCGTGGGGATGGGCTGGACGTTCACGGCCGATGAGCCCAGGGCATCGACGCCCGGTCCGCCGGCAGCCATCGTGAACGTCGATCCGTTCTGTAGGTGCGTCCAGAAGGCGTCCACGCTCGCCTGCTGCTGCTCCGCGGTGGTCAGGTTGCCCGGGAGGTAGAGCTCGATCACCGCCTCGGTTTTACTGCCGTCCTTGTTGGCGAGCATCACCTTGCACGCGCACATCCCGTGCAACCCGAGCAGCGCGGTGGCGTGGTGCAGCGGCCACTCAACCTGCGAACCGTTCTGCACGTCGTCCACCCAGATCATCGTTCCCTTCTCGCACGCCTGACCGACCGG
>Ga0209716_1003093_pt1 | contig 10452 bp, 20 predicted proteins | sample COGITO_mtgs_1205_FD_184811 | JGI IMG/M metagenome (GOLD analysis project Ga0209716, IMG submission 184811) | Pelagic marine microbial communities from North Sea - COGITO_mtgs_120531 (SPAdes) (version 2) | ecosystem: Environmental > Aquatic > Marine > Epipelagic ...
TGTATCAGAAGAATTGGAACAACCACTACCATTAGAAGTAGTAATTGATTGATTAGAGGCGTGTAACGCCGTTGATGATAAGCCGAGAGCACACACGGCTAATAATAGATGCTTTTTCATTTTCATATCCTATATTAGTTAGAGTTGAGCACACTATTACTTTGCGTGTCTCAGTTGATTTAAATTTAAGGTTAATCTCTTTTTTAGAGTTTGGTTTAATTTTGAATGTATACTTCTCAGCTTTCCAATCAGTAGCAGGTGTCATGTCTTTGTTAAACACTTGTACTTCATATGTTCCGGGAAAGTTATATTCATTCTTAACGATGTATTGTTTACTTAAAGTATCTGATACAGCGTATTCGGTCTCGAACCCCGGCGACATAGAGTGCGCCGAGGCTAAAGTTGGTAATATACACATTACCGCAACAACAAGAAATCTCATCTTATTGTACGCAAGTAACTTCGTGGTTAATTTTGTATTGTGTATCGTCATCGAGTTCAAGGTCATTAGTTGAACCGTCACTGAATGATGGCATTGTAGCAGTACCGTTTAAAGAGAAAGTTAGTTTAGTTCTTTTACCGTTACTTCTTTTTAAGTTTCCTACTGCGATATCATCATCGTTAATGTTTACAGAAGCATCTGACTTTCCTTTTACTGTTACAGTTGTGCCAGAGCCGTAGTTAACTTGTACAGGGGATACAATAACTCCTGCACTAGTGCGTAAATTTTCGTCAGCCGTTACGTAAACGTTGTTGCCGTTTTTATTTTTTAGTATTACGACAGCGTTAGTCTTTGTTGACCAAACACCTGTTGTTGAGTTGTATTCCATTACTCCGGGTTGGTTCTTTGTAAATGCGCAGTCACCACCATGTACTGTTCCTGATGTGCCACCCCAAGTAGCATTGCCTGCTGTAAGAGTTGACGAAGCTGAAGCTGAAGTTGCGATTGTTAAAGCGATTGCTGTTGCGATAATAGTTTTCATTTTGTATTTCCTTGTTTTGATATTTCTTCATTATAGAGGGGTAGATTTCCCCAGTTTATTTTAGTATTTGTCTGTGCCTAATAATACAAGCCAGACGATTAGTGTAACCATAACAGCGGTTACTATAGTGAATGTCATCATTTTATTATTCCTTTAATTTTCAAATATATCTCATAAGAGAAGATTGATAGTACGCCAACAAAGTCTAGCGGACCGATTAACACAAGAGCCAATATAGCAGACACTATACTAACTTCAAAGCCATAAGGGATTTCCTTAAAGCCTAGTCGTTTGTATATAGCAGTCTGCCATACTAGTCTAATTAAAACTAATATTACAGCTAACGTTATTGCCTGTGTTATCATTTTAATCTCCTGTGGTCTCTTTGTTTAGGTGTTTCTGACGCACCAATTACGATTGCAGTAAATAGTACTGCGGCTATTATTACTTCAAACATTATAAATATTCTCCATGTGGTTGATGAATGTATTCGAAGGTATCTCTAACTTCGTCTTCGTGTGCTTCAACCAAATTGGATAAAGCTTGTTTATATAAGTCGTCGCCGGAAGTTAAGTTTACTTGATGCCCGAACAAATCATCAAAATAATGAATGTCCTCAATTATAGCATCGTCCATAAACTCAATACACAAGTAACCACCCTCATCATAAGTAGACCAAGGTGATGGCATGTGTAGTGTACCAAAGACTTCTACTTCAGTGTTAAAGCCTGTTAAGACGTATGCACTTATTTCATTTGAATTTTCTGTATTCATTTTAATCTTCCTCTATATGGGTTGTGTTCATGTCATTTATTATTTTCCATCGCATTTTACTATGACCGAAGTCATGTAGTTGCTCTGCTTCTTCTATACTGGTTGCTTCTACTTCCCAACAAGTATGATGTTCCATTGTTACATAGATTGAATATGTTTTCTTATTCATTTTACTATTGTCCTTCTTGGTAAGTTAATGTTTGGCGATTCAGCTAAAATTTCTCTAAGAGCTTCTTTATGAATCTCTGGAGTTACTTGTGCTATCAAACCACCTTTTCTTAAGTTTGCTTTATGGGCTTTAACTGCCGCTTCGTGTTGTTCTCGCATTGCTATGAAAAAAGGTCTTGCTAGCATTACTGCTAAAACAAATGCGAGAGGTGCTAAAATATATTCCATTATAAACTCCTTAAAGTTGGTGTTGGTGAATAAGCAGGGATTAGTGTTTCAATACACTGCATCATGCTGTCTTCAAATTGATTGTAGAGACTATCGTACATAATACCGATAATGTCTCCACAGATAGTCGCATTTTCTATCATCATAGTTTGAGTGTTTAAGTATTCACCATCATTCCATGTGATAATCATTTGTGTTAATAGTTCCATTAATCTTCTCCTTTATCTGTGATTACAAGATAAAAGATTACACATAGTATTACGGTTGTTGCTGTGAATGCTAACATTATGCTACTCCATGTTTCTTTTCAATATAGTTGACAATCTGTTTCACTGTTTGACCCTTAAAAGGTTTAACAGTCGATTTGCCGGTCTCAGGGTCTTTCATCCTGATTTCTTTTACGATACAATCTTTTAAGATGATATCACCATCTGTGTTCTCCCATGCTGTAATAGCATATACGGGTTTCTGACACCACATTACAAGACGTTCAAATAGTATCTTCTGTCCTGTAGTGATTGCACAACCCTCACGTTTAACTTCTATGAGGATTAGTGCTTTTCCTTTTACATCGTAACAAGCGTCGATGTCTGTGAATCCGCCAACAGAACTACAACCTTGAAAGATTATAGCCCTGTCGAAGTATTCTCTGTTACGGATTACTTGGTCTTCCGTGCTTTTAGTGATTTGCATTTTGCTCTCCCTGCTAGGTATCTTTGTATTGCTACAATATAGTCTAATGAAATAAATCCAATCATCAAGAATGATGCTGGTTCGATGTTAATAAAGTAATAGATGGACGCTACAGTAGTAAACGACCAGTGAGGAACAATCCACTTTTCTTTGCGAATTACCCCCATGAGGAATAGCTGTAAAACTATTCTAGCTATCAAACCTATAAACAGGTCTTCTATGCCAGTAAATATAAAATCCATTTTAATCTCCTTAATGGTTGTGTACTGTTGATTCTTCAACAAAGTTACAAGCGATACCTTCGAAGTATGCTCGTGTTAGTAACCACTCACGGAATGTACCGTGTGTAGCATCGCCCTGACATATGCCAGAGTATGAATTAAAGTGAGGTGGTAATTCGTCCATCTCAATTTCAATAACAGCGCCTTTAGAATATTTAGCGGCGTTGTCGTATGAATCAGTCCAGTGTGTGATATTACGAGTTTGAATATCCTGTGCTAATTCGTTAGCTTCTCGTTGGCATGTGCCTCTGTAAAATTTAAACATTTTAATCTCCGTTAGGTTATGGTCTGTCTGACCGGTAAGTTTCATATAGTGTTAATACTAATACATATAGTAGGTAAAAGTAAGTTAGTGCAATTAAAGTTGCGATTATCATTGTGTTCTCCTTTTGGGTTTCTTCATTATAGAGGGTCAAAAAACCCCACTTTTTTAGCCTAATTTTTACCCCTGATTTTGGTAAAAAAGGCCACCCCCGAAGGGATGACCATTGTAGTTATCTTTTATTATTTTCTTTGTTTGTAGCATTTACACCACCAGCAATTTGAGGCATCATCTTAACAATCTCTTTACGAGTTTGTCGTGATACATCGCCTTGCACGTTTATGTTAAATGACTGTTGTGATGAGTTGTTTTGAGAACCCATGTTTCTAACAGCGTTCTTAGACAATACCATTTCACCCGGCATTAACATTGCTGGGACAGAGTCTTTTCCTGCTTGTGAATAAGAAGTAGATGGTACAGTACCACCTTGAGCCATTCCACCTCCTGAAAAGAAACCTATGCCTTTCATAATAGCGCCGCCTATGTCGAAGCCACCACCAGCACCTCCACCCATGCTACCAATACCTTTGAAAAGGTCTGTTAACATTGGAGTTAAGTTTTCAAAAGCGCTTTCTGTAAAGCTAGATGCAAAAGAGTCAATCACTGAAGAAGTAAAGTTGTCTAATAGACCACCTAGTACATCTTTCAAATCACCACCATGCAACAACTCTGATAAGCCGCTAGCGAAAGCTTGCTTAAAGTTCTCCGCGTAAGCCTCTGCTGTTTTAAGAGCGGCTACGTCTTTGTCGTCTCCTTTAAGACCTTCTGCCGCACCTTTAGTACCTGATTCAAGCATCTTTACTTGTTCTTCAGTTAAGTCATTTAGTTGCTTAAGTTGTTCTATTATCTTAAGACCACTTTCAACATCACGACGGTCAATAGCATTATCATAAGCAGTACTTAGTCTTGAGCTTCGCTTCTTGATTCTTTTACCAAAGAAACTGTCACCAATGCCGTCACCGTCTTTTCTAAACTCAGGCATAATACCTTGGTTTATAGCCGCCATAAATGCTGGTCCAAACTTCTGAACAGAAGATTGTTGCATAACAAATTCACCATTAGATAACATTGCTGGAATGTCGTCTGATGTACCTGTTCCCGGACCGTTTACTGGACCACCATTAGCTCTCTTTAGAGGGAACTGGTAGTTGTTGTATTTAGGGTCATTAGGGTCAAAGCCGTCTGCAGAACCTTTTCCGTCTCCGAAAATAAAGTCTTTTGCAGAATTCTTTATGTCTATGAAACCTTGTTTGATAAACTCAAATGCTTCTCTGAAAGGTGCAATAAAGATTTCAGCAATGTCTGAATACAGCTCTATAGTGTTATCTTTCATGTCCGACAAAGCGTCTTTCATTGAATAAGAATCATCCATAGCCGCTTTAACTAAAAGACCTAAGTTTCTGAATGGCAGTAGAACTGACCGTATCATTACTCCAATAGTGTTAGTAAACCCTGCCGTAAAGTCTTTAGCAAACTTGCTTTCAATACCAAAGTAAGTAAGCATCTTAGTGCCTAAGTCATCAGCAGATTTAGAAAGCTTTGTATCTATATCCCAATGCTCAACGAAGAACGCCGCTCCGAAAGCCGCCGCTACTAATCCTAGTGTAAGACTACCTAGTCCAACAAAGGCTATTTTGACTGCAGAGAATAATGCTTTTCTAATTGTCTTGCTTACTACAGCACCACCAATAGCCGCTGTTAACCCACCTGTAAATGCTTTAGCAAATCCAGAAAAGTCTATAGAGCCTTCTTGTACTGTTGCGTCAGATAGTATATCTCCAACTTGAACTACGTTTCCTTGTCCAAACAATCCTTGTAAGACACCTTCGCCAAGAGCTTGTATAGAGTCTGAAAGACCTTTAATAAAGCTTTCGCCCGCATCTCCACCTTCTTGATTAAATATGCCGTCAAGCAACTCACCCAAACCTTGTCCAAAGTCTCCAAGAGAGTTCTGGAATTTAGGGTCGTTAATTATTTCTTTTCCGTTGAATAGAATTAACCCGCCGCCAATAACTTTAGCAAATCCATATTTGAATCCAAGAGCAATACCTAAACTTAAAGCAGTACCGATTAACTCTTTATTGTCCTCTAAGTCTTTTGCTAAAGTCTTAATGAACTCTTGAGTAGCACCGCCTGATTTAATAACAGATTCAAATACAATTTTACCTGTAGTAAATGCAAGTGTGCCTTGTATTATCGCTCCTAGTGTCCCTAGTAAATCTAAAGCTTTCTGTGATTCTTCGTCAAACTTTAACTTAATGTTGTTCTTCAGCGTAGCAGTAGTCTCACCAATCTTTGCTGAGTCAGGAACTATGTCTGGATTAATAGTTGTCTTCTCTAGAAGCTTTGCTCTTAGAGTATCATAAGTACTACTAATTCTTCCTATAGAAGCAGTCCAAGCGCTTTCAAACTTCATATCAACATAGGGTCTTAAACCAATTTCGTTAACAGAAGTAATTAGCTGTTGCCAACTATCATAAGCTTCAAAGTGTAAGTCACTAAAGATTTGTTGTATAGAAGCACCCCAAGCAGTTAATTGTGCTTTTGGCCCTGCAAGATAAGCAGATAAATCACTACCTATAGCAAGCTTCTGACCTGACTTCTTCTTAGAAGGGTCGAACATACTTGTCCAGTAAGAGTTGCCTACGACTGCATGATGTAGTCTTTTAAACAAGTTCTTAATAAATTGAGTAAACTTAAATACTTTGATTTTAGCTTCTTCCATGCTCGGAAGCATAGTCTTAATCAAGTCCATCTTCTTAACAGTGAACTCTATAGCAATCTTAGTGCCGCCTTTAATCTTCTCTTTAGCGTTATTAAAAGTATCTATGATAGCGTTAGCCGCATCTTCACTAGTAATATCACCAGAGAATAATCCTTTTAAAACGTTCTTAGCATCAAAAGCAAATTGTCTGATTGCTTGGTCTATTAATAATAAATCAGCATTAACAATACCTGCCATAAAGCCAATGTTCTGTCCAAAGGCTCTTACAGCAATAGTTGCTAATTCTAAACCATCTTTAATACCCGCACTACTTCCTACAGCTTTATCTAGCTCACCTATAGCTCTTGTCCATTCGTTTCCGAACACAGTAGCAAGGCCACTAACAGTAGCAGTAAGTGTGTTGTATTCTTGGTCTATCTCATAAGCACCATTAAGTATAGCTTGGTAAACAGCTTCAGCAGTAACTTTGCCTTTCATAGCTTGTTCACGTAGCTCACCAAAAGGTATGCCCATGCCAGTAGCAATAGCTTGAGCCAATCTTGGCATCTGCTCTAGTACTGAGTTTAATTCTTGTCCACGTAACTGACCAGAGGCTAAGCCCTGACCTAACTGTACAATAGCCGCTTTAGCTGATTGCGCTCCGGCACCAGATATAACAGCCGCTTTTTGTACTGCTTCAGTTACTTTTAATAATTCACTAACAGGCTTCCCTGCGTCTTGTAGAGCTAAACCAAAACGATTAAATGTTTCAGCCGCCGCATCTACATCACCACGAGACCTAGCGGCAATCTTAAATAGTTCATCCATAACTATTTTAGTTTGCTTCATGTCTCTAGTAACAAGGTTTACTCTGTTAGAGAAGTTAGTCATTGCGTCTGCGTTACGAGTTAGCCCTTTAGTTAAAGCGCCACCTGTAAACACTGCAGTTATTCCTAATGCGAGGTTCTTAAAGGCTTTGCTAGTAGCCTGTGCTCGTTTATCTAAACTAACAACTGACTTCTCTAACTTGCCTATTTCTCTTTGGGCTTGAGCCGCATCTGCTCTTACCCGAATCTTTACACCACTCATATTGTGTGTCTCCTTAATAAAAAAGCCCCCGATAAGTTTCTCGCATTTCGGAGAAGCCATCGAGGGCATAATATATTAATCAGCTTGGGGTAATAACGCCGATTTTAACTAGTGTTTGTTCTATGAAGTAAGAAGGAGCTTGTTGACTCCAGCCACGATTAAGGCGACCTATGTATTCTACTTCGTTTATGATATTGCCACCACTAAAGCCGCCATATCTGTTCTTTTCTATTTCATCAAACCAACCCATACGAGCAGTTCCCTCATCAACGGGGGTTACTATCTTAAGTTGATTTGTTCCATAATGTATTAATTCTTCTATTTCTTTGTTAGCAGTTTCTTTAATCTCACGCTCAATGCGTTCTATTTCTTGCCTAAAGTTTACTACGTCCAAAGAGACTAAATTATTTTTTGCCATCGTTCATCCAAGGTGGTTTCCAACCCGATGCATCAGAGTCTTTCGACTGCATCATCATCTCTAAGAATTTACCTTTTGGTAGAGACTTAACTTCAGCTGGAATGTTATCTTTCATTTGCCTCAAAGAAGCAAACACGTCTTCGGGGCGACCTTTGTATCCTTGTGCTTGTAGCCCTAGATACGCTCTCTGGTCTTCCCTATAGCCTATTGGCCTTTTCTTAAAATAACTGACCCACTGTAAGAGTTCATCATATGGCATTTCTTCCCGTAGTTTATATACAGGCATCTTTAGCTCATATGCAATCTCGAAGATAGTCTCTTCAGAACCAGTTAGTTTCCCTCAAGTCCTCCACCAAGGCCAGATGTATTCATAACCGCTGTGGATAATTTGTTTAGTTCTTCGATAGGGAATGTGTCGAAGTCTTCGTCTGATAATTCATCAGCACCTAATACTGCTACTTTAATTATATCACGAAGGAGTCCTATTTGTAATTCAGCGTCTTCACTATTACCTACTTTAGCAATTACTTTTTGTAGTTCTAGTATTTCGCCAACAGTTAGTTTCTTCACTTCTACTTCGTCGCCCATGAATGGGACTTTTGATGTTATCTTTTTACCAACGAGATGTTTCATTGTTTTGTTCCTATTAATTTAATTTATCTTTTTCTGAAAATAGTTCTGGATTGTTTGCTTGAAAGTCGTCTAACAATTTACGTACTGTATGTAAGACACTTAATGTCTCCATAATCTCACGACCTGTTGTTGACTCGTTATCAAAGTCTTTAAATCTTTCAAATGATTTTCGAATACTTATATCTACACTTCTGCGCATGTGGCGAAAAGTTGTCCTCATGACAAAAGCTTTACTGAATGGTTTATCCATTGTTAACTCTCTTGTTTAGTGAGGCTCCTCCAAAGAGGAACCCCGTTATTCTATTAAGCCGCTATTGTAGCTGGACCAAAGAAATCTGATTGTGCTGACAAAGTAACAGTTGCAGTTGTTGCGTCTGTTAATGCAGGGTTAACCAAGATTGCTTCAATTTTACCTAAGAAGTAAAACTCTGTGTTGTCTTTAGCTAAAGTCGCAGAAGCGCCTTCGTCTTGTGTACAAGCAGAAGCAGTCATCATGAAACGGAATACGCAGTTAGTGCCGATTAAAGCGTGCATTTCTGTCATGTCGTCTGCAACGTAGTTTACAGTGATTTCTAAAGTAGGTGAGTCAGCTTGACCCTGTACTTGTGAAGATGTCACTTGACCATAAACAGGAACGTTTACGATGTTTGCTGGTGTACCGATTGAAGGGAATTCACGTACTGAAGGCATACGGACGTGGTCTGCGTCTGCAGTTCCGTCCACTGTTCCTACGAATAGTGCCGCCATTTCAGCAGTTGTGTCTGTCCCAGTTGGGATTGTGCCTTTGAAGATGTCAAGGTATGTGAAGATACCAGCACCTAGGCTTGAAATATGTGCCATTTGTTATTCTCCGTAATGTGTAAATGGAATGATGTAAGATGCACTATAAAGTGCTTTGTTCGAAGGGTCTAACCCCTCCACTGTTAAATATGATGTTCCTAGCTTTGTACCGTTAGATAGTGTTTTATTGTCTAAGACGGTGTCAAGTAAGTTGGCTATTGCCATTAGTCTTCCCTGACCGTCACCGGCTTTAACAAATATTTTTACCGCTACGAGACCAGTAGTCTCTTTACTTACTCCAAATGCATAATTACTACTAGAAGAGGGTAACACATTCATCAAGACGTATTCGTTACTTGAATCTTTAGAACCAAGATAGTTCATAGGATAAGTATTGATGTTATTGGTTGTCCATGAAGACGAGCCAAAAACTTCTTCAACGTCTCTTAAAATTAAATCATACATTAGCTTTCTCCCTAGTCATTGACAATGTTATTACAAAGCCATCGTCTTGGAAGTCAGTTATATTGTAGACTGTATCTCCTACAGTTAGAGTATCGTAACCGTCAACTTTAACGTTAGACTTGAGTAATGCTTTAGATTGAAAAGCACCATCAGAAGCCTTGTCTGTTGATTCTATAAATACTGTTACTGTTTTACTAGTGGTTGTAGATACTGTTGTGCCTGTGGCAAAGTTGTAACTACTTGCATTTTTGTTGGATAAAGTACCAGAGACCGCTAAGTCTCCTATAGCCGCAAAAGCCTTATCTACTGCGGCACTCACTTTAGCCTTGAGTGACATTAGTTAGCCCTCCACCAACCAGCTCCCTGACCTACAGAACCCTTAACTAATAAAGGTCTTATAGATTTAGTTGCTTGTGTTGACTTAATTGGAGTGCGTGTAACATCACCATTACTATCTGATATTGAGATAGACCCCACAGAGATACTCTCAAAAGTTTGAGTAGTACCCTGTAGTAAGTCTTCATTATCAATTAAGTGTAGTGCTTGTTCGTAGACAGCCACTTTAACACGACTCGGTATCTCGTTATTTGCTATAGTAATAGTCATCCCTAGTCGAGAATCATTGTATATAGCGTTCTTACGAGGCCAAGCCAAAGCTTGTGAGGAACTAACAGCAGAACCAATCCAAGAATTGTCATCTATAAGTAAACTTGCAGTGACAAGAGCTTGTTCCTTGATTTCATCGTCAGCGTTAAACCAGTTAGCACTGTCAATACGTGTATCAAGATAGTCATCAGCGTCTGCGATTTCTACATAGCTATTCGTATTAAGAACTAGAGCCATTAGTTCCTCCTTTTATTTATGCGTGGAAGATTGGTAAGATGCCTAAGTTTAAGCTATCCATTTTACGTGTG
>Ga0209716_1003099_pt1 | contig 10436 bp, 10 predicted proteins | sample COGITO_mtgs_1205_FD_184811 | JGI IMG/M metagenome (GOLD analysis project Ga0209716, IMG submission 184811) | Pelagic marine microbial communities from North Sea - COGITO_mtgs_120531 (SPAdes) (version 2) | ecosystem: Environmental > Aquatic > Marine > Epipelagic ...
TTTCTTCGATTAATATTAGAACTACTACTCATAATTTATATATTTAAATACTTGTGTTTATAAATATAATTAAAAAACATTATTCAATTTTTTTTCCCAATTCCAAGAACTTAAGAGAGCCTGTTCCAGACTATATTTAGGATTCCATCCTAGAGTATTCATTATTTTAGAAGTATCTGCATAGGCTGAAATAGTGTCGCCTTGACGTGGTTCTACAATTTGATATGGAACTTTTTTACCAGTGACTGATTCAAAAGCTTTAATAAGTTGTAAAACACTAATTCCTTCACCTGTTCCTACATTATATACTTCACATGAGGCTTTATTTTCGGAACTCATTAAATAATTTAAGCTCTCAACATGAGCTTCAGCTAAGTCCATAACATGAATGTAATCTCGAATACAAGTGCCATCAAGAGTATCATACTCTGCCCCAAATACTTTTAAAATTGGATGTTTTCCAATTACCGTTTGTGTTAAAAAAGGAATCAGATTTTGAGGGACTCCTTGAGGATACTCTCCTATTTTTGCAGAAGAATGAGCTCCTATAGGATTGAAATAACGAAGTAAAATAGCTTTAAAATTTTCATTCGCTAAGCAACAATCTTGAATGATTTGTTCTCCTATTTGCTTTGTGTTTCCATAGGGTGAATAGGCTTTTTTTAAGGGTGCATTCTCATCAATGGGTAATATATCTGCTTGACCATATACTGTACACGAAGAACTAAAAATAAACGGGATGGAATTCTTAGTTGAATGTTTCAGTACGTTAATTAAACCACCGATATTATTTTTATAATATTTTAAAGGTTCTGAAACACTTTCACCAACCGCTTTATGGGCTGCAAAATGAATTATACCATTAAGGTTAGAATGTTCAAAAAACAAATGTTCCATTTGACTTTCATCACAAACATTCAAAGCTTCAAAATGAGGTTTTTTTCCAGTAATAGCCTCTATACCTTCCAAAACCTGTATTGAAGAATTTTCTAGATTATCTACACATATAACTTCATGTCCTTGCTCAAGTAATAGAACGGTAACATGTGAACCAATATAGCCCAAACCACCTGTAACAAGTATTTTCACAATATTTTAATTTAAGATAACTCCCAGCCTTTTCTATAGGTTCTCCCAACGAATTGATTTGATTGTTCAAGGTTGGTAATTCGCATATTATTACCATCCCAAAGTAATTTTTTACGTCCAATATAATTACCACTTCTTCTGGTGGCACTAGCCCCTTGAAGCATGTAACTTCGAATAGCTATATTCCCCATTAAAACTGTTTCTGTTAAAGGCCCTGAATAATCAAATGAAGAAGTTAATGACTTATGCTCTGAACTATTAAATCCGGCTTTGCAAGCATCTACCCATTGTCGCTGATGACCAAATTCGGGTTCAGATATTTTTACTTTCTCCCCCTCTACTACTGTTTCTCCTTTTCTGTATAATTTTGGATCATTCCCATAGGCATCACAAACAATAACACCTTTATCACCAATCATAATAACTCCATTATCCTCAATACTCACTTCTGCTGGTAATAAATCTGGATGAAAAGGTTTTATCCCACCATCACTCCATGTCATTTGTATTGGAGAGTTATTTTTTTCAGTAGCATCAAAATGCATCGAAACAAATGAAGAAGGTGGACATCCTTCTGGATAATAATCTGCACTCCACATTTTAGTGAAAATACTTCCAATACTACATTCAACGTCTGTGGGATATTTTAACCCTAAAGCCTTAAAAGGAATATCAATTAAATGACATCCCATATCACCTAAAGCACCTGTCCCAAAATTCCACCAGCCTCTCCAATTAAAAGGATGCATTTCAGGAATGTAAGGTGTTTCGTTAGCAGGTCCTAACCATTGATCCCAATTAAGTGTTGCTGGTTTTTCTGCAGCGTTAGGTTTTTTCATTTCAACCCCTTGTGGCCATACAGGTCGGTTGGTCCAAACATTTACCGTTGAGATAACACCTATTGAACCTTCATTTACCCATTTCTGAATCTGTAATTGATCTGGGTTTGAAGCCCCTTGATTACCCATTTGAGTGACTAATTTTTTCTCTCGAGCTAATTCTGTAAGTAACCTAGCTTCATATATATTATGAGTTAATGGTTTTTGAATATATACATGAATACCACGTTCCATTGCATATACTGCAGCGGCAGCATGGGTATGGTCAGGGGTAGAAATGGTAACTGCATCAATATTTTTTTCAGTATCTAACATCTTTTTAAAATTATCATAGAAAGAAGCATTCGTAAATCTTTTTACGGACTTTCCAACCGAACCTTTTCCAGAACCATCAACATCACAAATAGCAACCACACGTTCTCGTCCTTTTACCCAGGCGTTACGTAGATCAGTTTCACCTTTTCCACCTACTCCAATTCCGGCCAAGGCAAGTTGATCACTTGGAGATGTATATCCCAAACCTCCAAGCACATGACGAGGCACAATAAAAATTGAGGAGGCAGCAACACTCTTCTTAATAAAAGATCTTCTAGTTGAAGTACCTTTGTTTATTTTTTTTGATAACATATGTTTAGATTTTTGAAAAATTAAATTACAAAAAAAAATAAAGCAAAAATGTTTTAGGGAACTAAAAAAGTACCTTTCCAATTGTCTTCTATTTTGAAAAATGCACGTAGATGATTGGGTCTTTTTAATCGAAGATATTCAATGGTCTCTGCTTTAAAAATTAATTTTGAAAAATATCCTTTTGAAAAGTTAAATCGTAATTTATCTGGAGATTTGATTTCAGATCCAGGAGTTATCATTGAAGAATAATCTTTTTTACTCTGCTCAGGAATTTCATTGTAAATTTTATCTTCATTTACGTTTTCCAAGAGAACCACACTTACTATGATCTGAAGCATTTGCTTTGGATCATAAAATAATAGCTGTGCCCTTTTATCTTGATGTAATTCTTGTAGTTTCTGAGATCGCGAATCGGTATACATAGTAAAACTAATATCCTTTGGATTAAAATCTCGCAATACCACTGTTCTAAGATGAGGACTCCCATCTGATGCGATTGTCGCTAGAGTAAAAAAACGAAAAGCATGTTTTTTTGAATTTTTTACTTGTGCCCATTTATTGTTACATTGTTGGAATAAGGCTTCTAACATTTGAGGTTATTTTTTATTATTTTTTAGCCATGAGGAAACTCGAAGTTGTGCATTTTCTTGAATGTCAGCCCAAAATAAATTTACATCTGCAAAATGATAGTTTTTAACGAATGAAAGTAAAAATCGCTTGGGGATTTTTGGAACACTAGCCCACAACATACCGTCTATACGCTCAATCTCAATGCTTTTTGAATAAACTTTAAAATCTGAATAAAGCACTCCTAAATGATTTTTTTCATCACTGGTGTTTTGAGCATCCCATGTGATTGGATTCGTCACAACCCCACCTTTATACCAAGATTCGTATCGTTTAGGTAATCTATTTTTTCTGTAGCTATTCCAACTAACAAAACCTCCAGTAGCATCTGCTATTTCAAGTGGGTGAATATTTTTGAATTCATTAGGTAAAATTTTCACACCAATTAGATAAGCAGCCACTAATTTTTCTTGCAAAGGGGTTTCATCAAAAAAATCATGTACTAAGCGTTTTGCGTGCATCGATCCTTGACTATGCGCAGCAATAATTATAGGCTTTCCCGCATTATAGTTTTCTAAATAATAAATGAAAGCTCTTTTTACATCCTCATAAGCCATGTACCCCGCTTCCTTACCTTGCGATGAATAAGGATCTACAAAAATTCTATAATGGGCTTGCCTATAAAATGGAGCATATAAATTTGCTGCCTGGGTCCATGCTGAAGCTTGAAATGCTATTGCCTTTGAAAGAATTTCATTTCGAATTTTGGAAGATCTGACATTGGAGTTCCAACCTGCATCATTTTTATCAGTAAAAAGGGTCGGGTAGATGTAAAAAACGTCCGCTTCTTTTTTAATGTGGGGTCCAACGACCTCTTCAAGTTCTTTTGGCCACTGTGAAGGTAAAACAGCCCAATCTTTATTATCAGAGTAATCAGGAGCTTCTGGACTAGAGGCAAAATCAAAATCTGAGGTTATGTAAATAGGTTTGCATGTGATGAATAGGATGCATAATAATAAGAGGGTAATAGTGTTTTTCAATTAGTGCCTTTAAGTAAAGATAATGGTTTGGTTTAAATTGAAGTAAATGAATTAAAACAAAAGAGTTGAAGTTAGTTCTGAATATTATAAAATGAATAATTATCTTTATTGGCAACATATGTTAACGATAATTAATTTTCATGAAAAAAAATATTATTCTTGTTTTGTCTTTATTTTTAATAACCATTATAGGTTGTCAAAATCCTAAAAAAGAATCTAAACTCAAAAAAACGATTGAAGTAAATGTTGATAGAACAGATAGTATTACAAAAGCAGAAGTTCGAATCACAACAGATATTAATGGAGAATTTTCAGAAGAAGTTCAAATATTTGAAGGTACCTATAAAGAGGTGATGGAAAAAGTTCATTCAATAACCAAAAAAACTGAAGGTATTATTATATCAGAAATAAAAACTACTAAAAGAATTAGCTTTTCATTAAACCCTAAAAGTGAAAGTAACACTAACGGGACAGTACTTTTTACCGAGAAAGATGGTCAAGTAACTCTTGAATCAAGTATGAGTGGATTAATCCAAGGTACTCATGCTATTCACATTCATGAAAAAGCTGACTGCTCGTCTGAAGATGGAAAGTCTAGTGGAGGACACTGGAATCCAACTTTTGAAAATCATGGTGCTTGGGGATCTAAAGATGGATATCATAAAGGTGATATTGGCAATTTTCTTGCGGATAAAAACGGGAATGGAGGCATTACTTTTTCAACCGACCAGTGGTGTTTAGGGTGTGACGATGATACTAAAAATCTTATTGGAAAAGCAGTCATTGTTCACCAAGGAACTGATGATTTGATCTCTCAACCATCAGGAGCTGCCGGTGCTAGAATAAGTTGTGTTGGAATTATAGAATAATTAATAGTCCCACTGACGAGTAACATCTAGTTTTTGTTGTGCTTCAATTTCTTCCCTGGAGACTACCTTTAAAAAAGAGGTGTCTTGTTCAATAGCCATTTGTATCTTTTTAAGAATACTATCTACACTTTCATTTTTATAATCAATTTCCAATGGTTCTTTAATGATCATCGATTGGAGAATTCCTTTTTTCTTAATCATTAATCCTTTTTTATCAAAAGAACGTCTAAAACCGTCAATAACTATTGGAATAACAATAGGTTTATAACGTTTAATGATGTGAGCGGTTCCCTTTCGAACAGGCTTAAAGGGTTTTGTAGTTCCTTGTGGAAACGTAATTACCCATCCATCATCTAAAGCTATACCAATGTTAGAAATATCACTCATTTTAACTTGTCTATTAATATCTTTTCCATCTGAACGCCATGTTCTCTCAATAGAAACTGAACCTGCATAAGCCATTATTCGGGGTAATAATCCTGCACGCATTGTTTCCTTTGCTGCTATATAATACATGTTTAACTTTGGAGACCATAAATACCCAACATTCTTAATGCTATCTATACGTCCACTCAAACTAGCATTAAAAACATGGAACATCGCAACAACATCGGCAAAATAGGTTTGATGGTTGGAAATAAACAAAACATTTTTATTAGGTAAATTTTTGATAATCTCAGAACCTTCAATATGGAGCTCATTAAATCCTCTGTAACGTCTATGAGTCATAAAGCCCAAATAACGAATTAACCATTTTTTAAGGATTAGATAATGACCAAAGGGATTTTTTTTAAACATAGGTGTTTTAAAAACTGGTTAAATATAAAATTAAATAATAGTACGTTCCTTTAAAAAAAGTATAAATTCAGATAAAACCATTGCAGTTGCTCCCCAAATCATGTGTCCTTCATAAACATAACAAGGGACAACAACTCCTTTATGATTTCCCTCCAATATGGGACATTGTTTAATTTTTAAATGAATAAGTTCATATAAAGAAATATCAATTTTCAAAGCAACTTCTCTAGAGTCTAAATGAAAAAAAGGTTTTTTTTTAACAACTGCAACAAATGGGGTGACAAGGAAATTACTAGGAGGTATATAAACTCGACTTAATGTTAAAAGTGGACTCGCTGATGAAAGATCAACTCCTAGCTCTTCTTTAAATTCTCTTTTTGCTGTATCCCATAAACTAGAATCTAAAGACACTGGTTTTCCACCTGGAAAGCTAATTTGACCAGAATGTGGGCCATCATAAGTAGTACGTTTTATTAAAGTGAGATAAAGTTCATCTTTGCGTTCATAAAAACAAAGCAATACAGAAGCTTTCCGAGCATTATGGTAGTATTCTGAATCGTTTTCATGATGGAATACTTCTTCATTTGATAGGTAGAGTCTTCGAATAGAATATGGTGCCATTATAGCATGACCGCGTTTTCCTGGTAAAGGGAAATCATTTACTTTTGAAATACAATTTATAAATGTTTGAAAGTCCATGAGAAAAGCTAAAATACTTATAATACCTCTAACAATTCTTTTATTGAATGGAGGGTGCACATCTAAAAAACAAAAACATCAAAAAAATACTACAACTACTCAAAATAAAATACAAAGTTCATTTAAAAATGAAATAGCAGAAAAGACTATAAAAAAAGTACCAATAAAGAAGCCTGTAGAAAAGTCTTCAGTCATTCTTAATGACAAAAATGCCATTCCTTTTTTCTTTAACTATCAAAAAGAAAATCTAGAAAATAAAGTCCGTATTACCACGCGTTTTGGATCGATTGACATCAGGCTATTCAATGATACGCCCTACCACAGAGCAAATTTTATTTACTTAATAAAAAAAGGTTATTTTAATGGCACTACTTTTCATAGAGTAGTACCAGATTTTATAATCCAAGGGGGAAATTCTGATCGCTATGAAACTTCTAGGAAAAGAAGTGAAATTGGAAAATACCTTTTACCTCCAGACACTAGAAATGGACATAAGCACCATCGAGGAGTTATTTCAATGCCAAGTAGTGAAATTGAAAATCCATACAAACTCGCCTCACCATTTGAATTTTTTATTGTACAACAAGTCCCTGGCGCTTATCATCTTGACGGTTCATACACTGTTTTTGGAGAAGTGATTGCTGGAATGGAGGTTGTTGATGAAATAAATAAACAACGAATAGACAATTTAGAAACTCCTCTAACGAATGTATTTATGGAAATTACAATTATAGAATAGAAAATATCTATTTATATAAAACCATTCACTCCAAACAATCAAATTAAATCATGAATATATTTATTATATAAGTTTTTCTTATTATATTTAGTTCTATAATAAGAAAAACTAAATGACACTTACTCAACTCCAATATACACTTGCCGTAGCAGAAGAAGGAAATTTTACGAAAGCTGCTGAAAAATGTTTTGTAACCCAACCAACATTAAGTATGCAGGTTCAAAAACTTGAGGAGGAACTAACAATAAAGCTATTTAACAGAACCACCAAACCGATAAGCCTTACCCCAATTGGCTTAAAAGTAATTGAACAAGCTAAAGTTATTCTTAAAGAAGCCAAACGCATGGGGGATGTGGTTACCTCGGAAAAAGGAATTATTGGAGGTGACTTTAGGATAGGTATTATTCCGACAGTAATGCCAACACTACTCCCACTATTCCTTAGCACCTTTATTAAAAAATTTCCAAAAGTTAATTTAAAAATAGAAGAATTGAATACTGCTTCTATTATTGAAGAACTTAAAAACGGAAAGCTAGATGCAGGAATTGCAGCCACACCACTAGATGATCCTAAACTTTTAGAGAAGCCTCTTTACTACGAACCTTTTGTTGGATATATTCCAGAAAATCACTCTCTTTCAAAACTTAAATCTTTATCTGTTGAGGATTTAGAAAAGATAGACATCTTAGTTTTAGAAGACGGGCACTGCTTCAGGGAACATGTATTAAAATTATGTCAGACAACGAAATCTTTAAATTCTTTTAACCTAAAAAGTGGTAGTTTTGAAACTTTAATTCATCTTGCAAATGACGGGATGGGCATGACCCTTCTTCCTTATCTTCAAACTAAAAGCCTTTCTGAAAAAAATAAGAAAAATTTAAAATCGTTTGAAAGTCCAGAACCAGCAAGAGAAATAAGCATAATTTACTCAAAAAATCAACTCAAAGTACCGGTAATAGAATCGTTAATAACTATAATTGAGAGCATTATGCGGGGAGCTATAAAATTTCAAAATATAAGATTAATCACTCCAACTAATTAAACGAAAAAGAATACTGTACGTCATTTAAATGCGGGTTCTTTTTAATAAAAATTTGTGCCCAAGCATAAAGCTGGGTAAAGTCTTTCTTACTCAAATGCTGATAAGCTTTTTTTAATTCTTTCGTGAAAAGGTTAGCATCAAAACTAACTTTTAGGAGAACAATTCTGTAATATCTCAAAGAATTTGACATAATTAATTTTAAATAAATAACAATGTAGTGTGTTTTTTATCATCTAAATGTTGTGAAAATGTTAAAATACATTATTCAAAAATAATTGATGAGATTTTTAATTATTTGGACTCTATTGAAAGTCAAGTATAACTAAATATCCTATTTCAGAATGAAAAATAAAAAGAAAAAAATCTATTTAAATACTGATAATCAGGGGTTAACAGTAACAATAAAATAAAGTTTCAAGAAAGGTGCTCTAGTGTTTGTTTGAGTTTTATTAAATACTATATTTGCACACACTTTTTCGGGGTGTAGCGTAGCCCGGTCATCGCGCCTGCTTTGGGAGCAGGAGGTCGCAGGTTCGAATCCTGCCACCCCGACTAATTATACCATACCTTACAATTCGGGATGTGGCGCAGCCTGGTAGCGCACACGCATGGGGTGCGTGGGGTCGCAGGTTCAAATCCTGTCATCCCGACTTTATTCATGATAAATATCTTCAAAAGATATCCCGTTTACCTTCAATTAAATAAACCGCTCTTAGATTATTTATTTGGCTTGATTTTTAAATCAATTGAAGGAATATACCAAACATTCTTTTCAAGATCAATACCTCCATTCATTTCTTCCTGTACAACTCGATCTATAATATAGATACCTGTTTTAGACATATTTTTAAAATTGTCCATTCCATTATTTGGAAAATTAACACGAGTTCTATGAATATTAAATTTATCTGAAAATTTATGGTCAAAGGCTTTTTCTACTCCCTCCTTTCCATACATAAAACCCAGAAGACCTCCCCAAGTTGCTGTGGGATTATCAGAATCCCAACCAGATAAGGTACCTATTTTTATAGTTTCTTTTAAGTCACCTTCTCCGTATAAAAGACTAACAATACTAGAAGCAAAATTAATTCCACCAACAAAACAACCATTACAAAATATTTTTTTAGCTGTTATTTTATAACCATCCTCTTGATTAACTTGGTATCTTAAGTAAACAGAATCTCGAGCATCTTCCCATGATACATTTGTGTCATATTTGCTCTTAACAAAGTCAAACATTTTTGCAGCATAAGAGTTTTTAGGAAGTCTTTTTCTAGCTTGATTAGCCATCCATTGAGTTTGTTCTTTTTTTGATAAATTTTGGTCTACATATGAAGCTAAAGAATATAAAATAACATAGAATTCTGATATCCATAGTGCATTTTCCCTTGCAGTAGTTTGAATAGGTCTCTTTGCCATTTTCAAAGCAATGTCTGGACGTGAGGGTGCAAAAAACCCAAAAATCTCTGTAGTCAACTGAGCATCAATCATTTCATGATAATTATCATAAATAGAGTCTTTAGAAATTTCAGGATCACTCGTGGCAGGAGGTATAATTCCATTCAACATGAGTTCTAAAGCTCGCTGATTTGCAACCCATAAATAATTTTCTTCTTCATGCTTCATATGCTTTAACCATCCATCTCTTATCTGTTCACCGGTTAAAACAGAAGTTTTGTTAATGTATAACAAATGTTGGTACATATATTCAACATCAGTGTCATCATCAGCCCCCCAAACCTGATCTTCATCCCGAAAGACAAAATCTATAGTTTCAGAGAAATCACTTGATTTATCTCCTGACCATATATTTGGAAGGTCTGGGGTTCCCCAATCTTCTCGAGTATAAAAATCCCCTGTTTTAATTTCACCAATATTTCCAATTTTATCCATTTCAGTGACTAATCCAGTCCAGTTGGCTATGCATTGTGCCAACCAAAACCCATATAACTTATCTGCATAATTAGATCGAGAAATTATTCGGTCTGTAGAATTAGGGACGTACGAAAAATAGTTTAAGTGAGGATCCCTAATGGTTGTAGCTTCTTCTTTTTGTTTGTTATTTTCGTTAATATTACAAGAGGTTATCATAAAATAAAATATTAACAATACTTTTAATTGAAGAGG
>Ga0209716_1003103_pt1 | contig 10432 bp, 10 predicted proteins | sample COGITO_mtgs_1205_FD_184811 | JGI IMG/M metagenome (GOLD analysis project Ga0209716, IMG submission 184811) | Pelagic marine microbial communities from North Sea - COGITO_mtgs_120531 (SPAdes) (version 2) | ecosystem: Environmental > Aquatic > Marine > Epipelagic ...
AAACCTGAATTTTTAGAAAATCGGCATTACGGTTCTAGAATAGCTATCAAAGGAGACGATCTATTTGTAAGCTTTGGAGAAAGAGGTCAAGGTATGATCTCTCAAGACCCCTCAAAGCACCCAGGGAGTATTGTTCGTATTAAGACAGATGGCGCAATCCCAGCCGATAACCCCCGTTCTATAGAGAAAAAGGATTGGTTACCAGAAATCTATGTGATTGGCGTAAGGAATCCACAAGGAATAGCGGTCTCTCCTCATGATGATGAGATATATTTTTCAAGTCATGGGCCTCGCGGCGGGGATCATATTGGAGAAGTTGAGTTTGGATCAAATTATGGTTGGAAGGATATTGCTTGGGGTGGAAGAGAATACTACGGTCTAGGCATTGGGGATAGTCCCTTTAAAGATAAGTATAAAAGACCCTTAATAAGCTGGGTCCCTTCGATGGGGATCAGTAGCATTCAATTTTATGAGGGCAAGGCGTTTCCTGAATGGCAAGGCGATTTATTAGTTGCATCATTAAATGGCGAAAGTTTAATTAGACTGGATGTCGAAAATAACGAAATTGTTGCAAAGGAAATTATCTTCAATGATAAGATTGGGAGAATAAGAGATTTTAAAATTGACTATAATGGAAATATTTACTTAATTAGCGATAGTCCAAAATCATATTTATGGAAATTATCTAAAATTTTATAAGGATGTGAAATGAATAAAATATTACAAAACCTTTTTTTAATTATTCTAGTGAGCTTAACTCTTAGCGGCTGTGGAAGTGATTCAAATAAAAAATATGAAGGTTTTATGATGCCAGAGTCTGTTGCAGAAGGCCCTGATGGCTCTATTTATGTTTCAGAGATTGGCGAACGTGATATTGATCAAGATGGCAAGATTAGCAAGATTAATCGAGATGGAACCATAGAGACTATTGCATCTGGCCTTTATGATCCTAAAGGTATCGTGTTTCATAATGACAAACTATATGTCACTGATCGTGACGCAGTGATTGAGGTAAATCTAGATGGCACTTGGCAGGTCTATGCCGGAACAATGTTGTTTCCAAAAGTCCCCGTATTCTTTAATGATATCGATGTTTCAAGCAATGGAACTTTATATGTCAGTGACACTGGAGACTTCAAAGAGAGTGGATTTATTTTTGCAGTAAACCCATCTGGTGAGATTGATCTTTTATTTGAAGGAAATGATCTTATTAAAGCACCTAATGGTGTTTTAGTCCTAGATGATTCAAAGTTACTAATTGTTGATTGGGCAGGTGATTTATTAGAAGGTGATTTAAAAACCCAAGATATTAAAAAATTGGGTGAAGGTTTTGAAGGTGCGGATGGCCTAGCAATTAAGAAGGATACAATCTTTATAAGCAGTTGGATAAAAGGAACCATCTATTCATTTAAAAATGGAAAAACAAAGGTTATCGCAGATGGCTTTGAGGCAGCTGCGGATATTGCCCTTGTACATGATAATAAGTTTTTAGTTGTGCCTGACATGAAAGCTGGCACAGTTACGTTTATAGGCATTTAAAAGGCATTTTAAGAATGAAAAAAGAATACTACATTGACTATCCACAAGAGAAAATAGAGCCAGGTCTAAATTTATATAGATGTTCAATATGTAAAAAAGAAGCACTATTTATCAATGGTTTACTAAATAAACATGATGTTAATTGTAGTTATAGGACTGAGCAAGAAAAGCAATTAGTTGATTAATAATAAGCAAGAATGTATTAAAGCTATTAACCTTGCACTTTCGGGTAAGTGGGATGAGGCCCATACAATTGTTCAAGAAATAAATACAGACTTTGCTCAATGGATTCACGCGGTTTTGCATAAAATTGAAGGGGATGTTCATAATAGTCGGTATTGGTACAGTCGCTCAGGCTTAAAAACATTTGAGGATTATATTGATTCCGATCAAGAACTATCAGCAATCAAAGCGGAATTAATAATAGACTAATTTTTCCAGTATAGATCCATATACTCATTAACCGGAATCTGCTCAAGAATTTCATAATTAAGGCTTTTTTCAAGTATTTTTTTTGATTGCAGTTCATCAAACTGCCGAGAAAGATTGACCTTGAATTTTTCAATCAGCTTAGGAATACCTTCATCACGTCTTCGTTGGTGGCCAATTGGGTATTCAACTTCAATCAGTTCTGATTTGTTACCGTCTTTGTAAAATATTTGAATGGCATTCGCAATGGACCTTTTATTTGGATCAAGATAATCTGCCGTATATTCTTTTTTTTCAATACATTTCATTTTTTTTCTGAGAAGATCAATCCTTGGATCAATTGCGACTTCGTCCTCATAGTCTTGCGCTGTTAAATTTCCCTTAAGTAAGCCAATGGCAACCATATATTGGATGCAATGATCTCGATCGGCAGGGTTGGTTAAAGGTCCAGTTTTGTCTATAATTCTAATCGCAGACTCATGAGTTGTAATATTAATATGGTCAATTGCATCTATTTTTTCAACTTTATCGATTTTATGAAATTCATTTTTATGAAGTTTTAATGCACACTCGACAGCTGTTTGAGCATGAAATTCAGCGGGAAAACTAATTTTAAATAAAATATTTTCCATTACATAGCTACCGAACTCTTGGTTAAATTTAAATGGTTTACCATTAAATAAAACGTCATAAAATCCCCATATTTTTGCGCTAAGTGCTGTTGGATAACCCATCTCACCCTTCATTGTCATTAATGCTAACCTTACCCCTCGACTTGTTGCATCACCTGCAGCCCATGATTTTCTTGATCCCGTATTGGGAGCATGTCGATAAGTTCTTAAGCTCTGGCCGTCTACCCATGCATTTGATAGCGCATCTATTATTTGCTCTTTTGATGCACCAAGCATCTGTGATACAACGGCGGTTGTTGCAATTTTTACTAAAACAACATGATCAAGCCCAACACGATTGAAGCTATTTTCTAATGCAATAACGCCCTGTATTTCATGAGCTTTGATCATCGCTTCAAGAACGACTTTCATTTGAAGTGGTTTTTCCTTGTTTGAAACTTTTGTTCTTGAAACCCAGTCTGCTACAGCAAGAATCCCACCCAGATTATCTGATGGATGGCCCCATTCGGCTGCCAGCCAAGTGTCGTTAAAATCAAGCCAACGGATCATTGCCCCAATATTAAATGCCCCATTTATTGGATCAAGTTGAAAGTTAGTTCCAGGAATTTTTGTTCCATTTGGAACAATGGAACCAGGTACAATCGGCCCCAAATGCTTAACACAGGCAGGGTAGTCCAAAGCTTCCAAGCCACAACCTAAGGTATCAATAAGACAGTTTTTTGCTGTTTCTAAAGCCTCATTACTTTTAATTTTGTAATCAAATACATAATTTGCGATATTAACTAGTATCTCGTCGGGTTTTTGATTATTTTTTTTAACATGTAAGCTCAATCTTTATTTTCCTTTTTTTTATCTTTGTTGTATTGGTGCTATTGGTCTATCAGCTGGGCCATTATATTCAGCATTTGGCCTAATAATTCTGTTATCAATCCTTTGTTCTATAGCGTGCGCAGCCCAACCAGATGTTCTTGATATGACGAATATAGGAGTAAACATTGATGTTGGAATTCCCATTAAGTGGTAACAGGAGGCACTATACCAATCAAGGTTAGGAAACATTTTTTTCTCTTCCCACATCACTTTTTCAATACGATCTGATATCTTAAAGAGTTTCATATCCCCAGAATCTTCAGATAAATTTCTTGATACTTCTTTGATACACTCATTTCTGGGATCAGAAATTGTATACACTGGATGTCCAAAGCCTATAATAATTTCTTTTTTAGCCATGCGCGCCCTTATATCAGCTTCAGCTTCATCGGGTGTGTTATAGCGACTGATGATTTCCATTGCTACCTCGTTGGCGCCACCATGTTTTGGGCCTCTGAGTGCACCGATTGCTCCTGTGATAGAGGAATATAAATCAGATAATGTTCCTGTGATGACCCTTGCAGCAAATGTTGAAGCATTAAATTCATGTTCAGCATAAAGTATCAATGAAATATTCATAGACCTCTCATGTAATGATGAAGGGGTCTTACCGTGGAGCAAATGAAGAAAATGTCCAGCAATAGAGTCCTCATCTGTTTTGCATTCAATACGTATACCTTCATGAGAAAATTTATACCAATAAATTAAAATTGAACTGAAGCATGATATAAGTCGATCTGCTATCTTTTTGGTTTTATCAATATTGTGATCGCTAGCTTCAGGCTCTAAAATCCCAAGCATTGAACATCCCGTGCGCATTACATCCATAGGATGCGCATCTTTAGGAATTTGTTCTAAAACTGTTTTAAGATGAGCGGGTATATCTCTTAATTTTTTTAGTTGATTTGTGTATTTATCCAATTGCGTGACATTTGGAAGTTCACCGTGAATGAGTAAAAAAGCAACTTCTTCAAATGAGCATTCTTTAGCTAACTCTAGAATATCGTACCCACGATAATGTAAATCGTTTCCTGAATGACCCACTGTGCAAACAGCAGTTGTCCCAGCATTAACGCCTGCTAAAGCGACACCTTTTTTTACTTTTTTAGGTTCAGTTGGCATACATAACCTCCTCAGTCTTTTTCTTTTTTAAAAAGTTGATCGAGTTTTTTTTCGTATTCATGATAATCAAGAAATTCGTATAATTCCTCTCTTGTCTGCATTTGTTCAACCAGATTTTTTTGTGTTCCTTCTTTCCTGAGACCTTTGTATATGTTGAGGGCTGCCTTATTCATCGCCCTAAATGCACTCAAAGGGTAAAGAGCGATAGCTATACCTACAGAATCTAATTCATCTAAAGAAAACAATGGGGTGGCACCAAATTCAGTAATATTAGCCAGTACAGGGACATCAAGAGATTTTGTAAACTTTTTATAGGTATCCAAATCATTTATTGCCTCGGGGAAAATCATATCTGCACCAGCCTCAACGCATGCGCAAGCTCTATCGATTGCAGATTGCAAGCCTTCCACTGCCAAGGCATCTGTCCTTGCCATAATGACAAAATTTTCATCATTTTTTGCATCTACCGCACTTTTTATTCGATCCACCATTTCATTCTGGCTAACGATTGACTTATTTGGACGATGTCCGCATCTTTTTGCTTGAATTTGATCTTCTATATGAACTGCAGCAGCACCTGATTTTTCTACACTGCGAATCGTTCTTGCAATATTGAAGGCACCACCAAATCCTGTATCAACATCAACAAGGAGGGGGAGTGATGTCGAATCTGTAATCCTTCTTATATCAATTAATACATCCTCTAAGGTTGAGATACCTAAATCAGGAACGCCTAGGGAGCCAGCTGCAACTCCACCACCTGATAAATAAATCGCTTTGTATCCTGTTTTTTCTGCAAATTTTGCATGGTAAGCGTTTATAGCGCCAATAACTTGTAAAGGCCTTTCCGCTTCAATAGCTTTTTTAAATAATAGCCCCGGAGTCATTTTATTTTCCATAGTCATTTAGCTAAAAAAAGCATTTACCGAATCATCTGGAAGTGCCATCCCTGAAAGTTTTGCAGTTTGAAGCATTTTCCAAAAATATCGGTAAGTTGCTCTATCATGCAATTCTCCAGCATATTGTATTGGTCCCCAATTTGATTTTTGAGCCTCAAGTAAAATTTTTGCCCCATCAATTACTTCACTATAATCTGGCTTCATTCCATCAACAATTGCCTTAATTTGAGTTGGATAAATACTCCACATCCTTAAAAATCCAAACTCTTCTCGAGCACGTTTAGCATCACTATGAGTTACCTCTGCATTTTTTAGGTCGAGCGTTACATTGTGGGCAGGAATTACACCGTTGCCAATTGCGGCCGCGACAACTTCAGATTTTGCTCTTGAGAGAAGTTTGTGATCAAATTGTCCAGGGCTTCGCATCGCACTGGCTGGGATTGCCCCATGATGACCACTCACAAAATCCATTAGACCAAAATCAAGGACTTGAACCCAATCAATAGTTGCAATTTGTTGAACATCCTTAAGGGCACCATGTGTTTCAATAAGAATATGAATGGGTATAGCTTTTTCTATCCCAAGCTCATTAGATCTATTTTTAATATAACTAACCATTTCATCGACCTGAGAAAAAGTTGTTGATTTTGGTATGGTGATATAAGAAACAATTTCTCCAATCCCGCTCAAAATAATGTCAACATCTTTCTTCCAGGAGGAATGGGTATAATCATGTATCCTTACTCCAGCCATTTTATATTTATTCAGGTCAGAGCTTAAAACTTTTACAATCATCTCTGCGTGTTCTTCTTCTTGGCCAGTTGCAGCTCCATCTTCACAATCACAAGTAATATCAAAAATAGGACCAAGCTCCTCTTGAAATGATAGTGCTTTTGTAATTAATTTCTCACTACCTGCAAAATGTTCACAGCATGGGATAGCTGGGAACGGTTTTTCTCCCTGAAAAAGGGCTTCGTTTGGGTGAACTAGTTTCATATTATTTTCCTTTAGGCACAACAATGCTGTAATCAAGATCTAAAACAACATTTTTGTTATAAATTTTACTTTCTACATTCTCTTGATAAATAGATTTTAGCGAGCTCGGTATTTGGTTTTTAATACCTATTAACTTTAGTTTTAAAACTCCAATATCTTGATGATCTGGCAATTCATCCTTGCCAGTGATAATTGTTTTCGCATATAACGTGTCGTCTGCCAAGACAGGATTTGAGTGAGTTCCTGCATGAATAGCTGTCATGATAAGGTTGTTTTCAAAGCCCTCGTGAGCAATAGAGCGGCACAACGATATAACGTGTCCACCATAAACAAGTCTTCTTTTAAATGGAGAGGCTTTCATTTGATGCGCATTAAAATGCAACTTTGCATCATTTTGATATAAATGAGTTGCTAAGGTATGTGAGGTTTCATCAATGGTAAGCCCTCGACTATGATTAACTTCATCGTTTTCATGATAGTCCTCCCACCTTAATGATGAGCCCGAAGCTATGTCATTAAAGTTATTTGTTTTAAGAAAGCCAGGAATATTCATTCGTTCAACCGCAACTTCAGGTTTTATATTTTTAGGGAGAACTTCTTTTATAGTTTTATTTTTATCTCTTTTTGGAATCATCACCCAACGCTTCCAGCTCAATACCATTTTATCGTGTTGATTAAAGCTAGATGAATGGACATAAACAATCCCATTAGTTTTATTTGAGTTTTCTTTGATGCCTATAATCTCAGATTGACTAGAAACGGTATCACCAAAAAAAACAGGCGAATGGAATATAACCTCTGCATAGCCAAGGTTTGCCACTGCATTTAGGGAAATATCCTGAACAGTTCTTCCAAAAGCGATATTAAATAAAAGAATGTCATCAACTGGTGTTGAATCATAACCTAGAGAATTTGCAAAGTTTTTAGCGCAAAATAGGGGATACCTCGTCCCAGTCAGACCAAGAAACATGGATGCATCACCAGAGGTAATAGATCTTGGTATAGCATGATGAATTATGTCACCGTATTGAAAGTCTTCAAGAAAATTTCCACCTATCTTACTCATTACTTAACTCCTCAATCAACTCGTGGAGCCCGAGAAGTCTTTTGGCTGCATTTACATGGTGGTGCTCAACTAACCTATCGTTTACCACGACTGTGCCTCTCCCTGTAGCATTTGCTTCGGCGAGAGAAGAGATAATCTCACGAGCATTTTTAACTTCACTTAATTTGGGAGAATAGGCGTCATTTGCGTAGGGTAGTTGGTCGGGGTGTACCAAAGATTTTCCATCAAAACCCATATCACGACCAATTCTACATGCATACTCAAAGGCATCTGTAGCCTTAAGATTGCTATGAATGCCGTCAATGACAGCAAGATCATAAGCCCTTGCAGCAAGAATTACTCGGGATAGGCTGTGGAGGACAGCCACTCTAGTTTGCGTTGTTCTTGCATGTAACTGTGAAATCAAATCTGATGTAGCAAGTATTAGGCATGCAATCCTTGAAGATGTCGCTGCAATTTCCTCGGCATGTAAAACGCCCTTAGGGCTTTCAATCATCAGCATGACAGGTATGTTCTTTCCACCTGCTTTATCAAGCTCATTAATCGCATTTAAAACATCTTGGCTTGACTCAATATTGGGAAAAAGAACAGCGTCAGGTTCTGCATTTGCTACAGCCTTAATGTCATTTATCCCCCAAGGTGAGTCAAAGTCATTAACCCTAACAACAACCTCACGTTTTCCGTATTTTTTTTGGTTTAAAAAATCAACAACATTTGATCTTGATTCCTCTTTAGCTTCGATCAGAATTGGATCACCTAAGTCAAGAATAATGGAGTCAACTTTTAAAGTCTTTGCTTTTTCCAAGTAACGCCTATTGCAACCAGGAACATAAAGCATCGACCTTCTTGGACGAAAATATTTTGTCATAAAAATATACAATTACATTAATTGCAACGATTTTAGGCATATGTAAAATATATGTCAATAAATTTTTAAAGTCTTATATAAGAGTATATGAATTAAATTTAAATTTATTATCATAAATACGTTTAAAAACAATAATTTAATATAATTTTTACCCTATAAATATTTTTTTAAATATATGTTGATTAATTAATAACTCTTATATAAGATATATAAGAATTTTTTAAATTTAATTGGAATTTATTTATGCAGCCACTCTACGAAAAGGTTAAAAAGAAAATTACAGCAAGTTTGGTTCAGGGTGAATGGAGTCCTGGTGAGGCGATACCTAGTGAGACCGAGCTTGCAAATGTTTATGAGGTTAGTCAAGGCACAGTTAGAAAGGCAATTGACGAGCTGAGTGCAGAAAGTATTTTAATACGAAGACAGGGCAAGGGTACTTATGTTGCAACCCACAATGAGGAAAACATTCAACTTCGCTTTTTAAGGCTAACATCTAACTTTGGATTAAAAGAAAAGCTAGATAATCAATTGGTTTCATTTTCAAAAGAAAAGGCAACTAATAAACTTGCAAAGGTTTTAAATATTAATCCTGCTTCAACAATCATCTCTTTAAAAAGAGTTTTAACTTTTAACGAAAAACCACTAATTCTTGATGTCATTAAAATACCTGCACAATCATTTAGAGGCTTAACAGCTGAAATGGTTGTTGAAAAAAAAGGATCAATGTACCGCATGTATGAAACAGATTTTGGGGTAGCGATGTTGCGTGCTGATGAAAAAATTAGGGCTATCAACGCTAATTTTGAATCTGCGTCGCTTTTAAATGTTAAAGAAAATACACCTCTGCTAAGTGTCGAACGTATTTCCTATACTTATGAAAACAAACCTCTTGAATGGAGATTAGGACTTTGCATTACAGACAACCACTATTACCGATCAGAACTTGACTAGGAAAATTAATGAAATCAAACGAAAAAAAAGCCCTGGATTACCATGAATTTCCAATTCCAGGCAAGTTAAGTGTTGAAGCATCAAAACCCTGTGCAACAGCTGAAGAGTTATCTCTTGCCTATACACCAGGTGTGGCGGTGCCGGTTAAGGAGATAGCAAAAGACGAAAAAAATGCTTATAGATATACAAATAAAGGAAATTTAGTCGCCGTCATTACGGATGGGTCAGCAGTTCTTGGTTTGGGTGATGTTGGGGCTCTAGCAGGTAAACCCGTTATGGAAGGCAAAGGTGTCCTGTTTAAAAGGTTTGCAAATATAGATGTATTTGATATCGAAGTTAACTGCAAGGATCCTGATGAATTTATAAGGACTGTTGAGAATATAGCACCAACTTTTGGAGGTATTAACTTAGAAGATATTGCAGCACCAAATTGCTTTTACATTGAAGATGAACTCAAAAAAAGGTTAGATATACCTGTTTTTCACGATGACCAACATGGCACGGCAGTTATTGTGGCAGCCGGTTTAGTGAATGCCTTAGAAATCCAAGAAAAAATGATTGGTGAGGTAAAGATCGTTTTTTTAGGTGCTGGTGCAGCCGGTTGCTCATGCGCAAGACTCTTAAAAAAAATGGGGGCAAAAAATATTACATTAGTTGATAGAAAAGGAGTCTTAAATAAAAATAGAAAAGATTTAAATCAATATAATCAAGATCTTGCTGTTGATACAAAAAGTAATACATTAGATCAATGTATTATTGATGCGGATGTATTTATTGGTGTTTCTGGGGCTAATCTTTTAAAAGAATCGCATTTACTGAGTATGGCAGCTAACCCTATTATTTTTGCATTAGCTAACCCAGATCCTGAAATACTTCCCTCTGACGCACACCAAATTAGAGATGATATTGTGATGGCTACAGGTAGGTCTGACTTTCCTAATCAAGTAAACAATGTTCTTGGGTTTCCATTTCTATTTAGGGGGGCTTTAGACGCAAAAGCTACCGAAATAACCGATAAAATGCTGATAGCCGCTTCAAAAGCACTAGCAAGTTTAGCTAA
>Ga0209716_1003104_pt1 | contig 10425 bp, 4 predicted proteins | sample COGITO_mtgs_1205_FD_184811 | JGI IMG/M metagenome (GOLD analysis project Ga0209716, IMG submission 184811) | Pelagic marine microbial communities from North Sea - COGITO_mtgs_120531 (SPAdes) (version 2) | ecosystem: Environmental > Aquatic > Marine > Epipelagic ...
TAGCTTTCGAAGAAAGCAAGTAGCGCTTGACTGGCAGTCAAGAGGTCGGCGGTTCGAATCCGCTCTTCTCCACTAGACAGGGACTTTCTTAAGTCCCTTTTTTACTGTGATTTAGCCAACTGCTCCTTCAAAGTGGAATGAATACTTCTTTCAGGTTTTAGTTACTTAAATATACGATTTTTTCCATTTATTTTCCACAAATATTCCACTTTTCAGTCATCACCCAATCAAGGATTGGCTTGGAGCTACCTACTCTGCCTTTCCATTTTTTTTGCCACCTAAAATGTACTGGTTTTTCCATTTTAATAATTTTGCACCTGTCAATATTCATGGGACTTAAGCAGGATTCACTGGAAAAATTGGAGAGTTTATTTATCGCCAAAAATAAGCCTGTTTAAGAGCTTAAAATCACCTTAAATATCCACTTGTATTCGCCAGATGAGAAAGTCTCTTAAAACCCATTAAAATTGCCTTATAATCCATTCTTTACTCATGATAAACTTTTGTGCTTCATGATTCCTTTTGCAACTGTCCCGATGACATATCAATACAACTTAATTATGTACATAATAATTATGTATAAAATTATAGGTATACATAATTATAAGTAGATATAATTATATACAGATAGATATATAAAATCCCTTAGTTATCCTATATATAATTATATATATAAAGAACTGTCATTACGACAGTTGGAAAACGTCAGTTGCAAACCAAATAATTCTTATTAAAGCTATTTAAATTATTTCCAGAATCTTTTTTTTTGAGGCGACATATAAAGATCATATAAAACACAAAAGGCTAGTGGCAATTATTTATATATAAATCATAAAAAGATTATTTCACCATGGAAAAAATAATATTTCTAATTAGCAAGGAGGATAAAGAATTACTAATCCAAAGTGCAAAAAGTTGCCGCATTTCTTTGTCTGCTTATATCAGGACTGTTTTGTTTATGAAAAAATAGTGAGAATGTATTGCAAGTTTTTTTTGCGAAAACTTCAAAAAGAATAATTACCTTAGGCTTTCTAACAATAAACCACTTCAAATTAGAAAGCTAGTAACATTACTTTTTCTGATTCTTTTGGCGTGTTCAAAAGATGCTGCTGAAACTCTTGATCCAGTAGAGCAATTTACACTGAGTGTTTCTAGTGTTCAAGGAGGATCAGTCAATAATGTTGACGGAACATACAATAGCGGAACACAGGTAACAATTACAGCAACTCCTGACCAGGGGTATGAATTCACTGGATGGTCTGATTCTTCTTATGGCGATACTAACCCGTTGACTTTAACAGTAGGAGCAAACACGTCCATTACTGCTCAGTTTTCAAGAATAAAATACTTATTAGAGGTAGATATCATTGGTGAAGGGAGTGTATCACAAGAAGTCATTTCAGCCGGTAAACCCCCAACTGAATATAATTCGGGTGCAGTAGTGAGATTAGAGAGTATTCCTAGTGATGGCTGGTTATTTCATACATGGTCAGGTGCTTCAACAGACACAGGTAATATAATTGATGTCACAATTGACGGCACTAAAACAGTTACCGCTTCATTTGAAGAAATCATAGCAATTGTCTTAGACCCTGATGGAATTAGCGCTAGAGGAGTAGGTAAATGGAAAATAAAAAGACGCTCTGCGAATGGTCGAGTAAATAAAGATTTTCAAACACTAGAGAAGAGTTCAAATGATCCATGTGAGATTTATGAAGTAATCTTTAGAAGCAATGGAACATTTACCATGGTTTCTGCAGTTGGGACAAACTCTGGAAACTATGTTTATACAGATGAATCCACGATATATCTAACTAAGCAAGGACAAGAATATGCTCGATATGAAAATGTAGTTCTGACTGAGAGTGTCATGAGCTTTACACTTATCCTAGGAGACTGTGATTATTCCTACAAAACTGAGAAAGATGAAACATACGATGAGGCAACAGATCCTTTAACAGGAACGATCACAGATACAATAGAATGTAGCATTACAGGTGGATTATCTAGTGGCTCAATTTCACAAACAGTAACTGCTTCATATGAAATAACACCTGTAGCTTTTGAGTTTTCAACCACTTGTACAGAAAGTTTTATTATAACAGCTTCTGGATTACCGCCAGGGATATCAATAGTAAACAATGATACTTGTTGTGCAGATGTTCAAGGAACTGTATCTCAAGGAGCATCTGGAACTTATTCATACTCTGTTACTGCAAGTAATAGTATAACTTCATTCACTGTTACAGGAAGTATAGAGGTTGTTCAAGAATCAATAGCGAGTTGTACTTCAGCAACCTTGTATCTAATTGATGGACAACTTAACCAGACCATTAATTTTGGGGATGCAATTACTCAAACTAGATTACAGCTTGACACAGACTGTCCTGATGATGACAACAACGTGCCTCTAAATTCTATTTCTTCAGGTTTACCAAGTGGGGTAGGCTATAGTTTTGATGGCGAAAATAATCAAGTGATTATAAGTGGAACACCAGAATTTACCGGAGTCTTTAATTATTCCATTACTTATTTCAATAATGACACGATTGATTCATCTACAGTAACCACAAGTATTGGAGGAACATTTACTGTAAGCTCTACTCAAGCAACTACTACAAGTGAAGAAGATTGCACCATTAACGCATCTCTTGTTAGCGGAAGTTACAATCAAACAGCCTCTCCCGGAGAAACAATAAATCTTGTAGTAAGAATTACCTCAGACTGTGCTTCCATAACCAATAGTTCCATGGTTTATAATCCTGGAGATTCATCAGGTGTTAATCCAGGGGCAGACGGGCTTCCACCTGGAATTTATTTTACTGAAACTGATTACGAAAATGGAGTTATGACAATTAGTATAAGTGGTACATTAACGAATCAAGCATCAGGAACTTATAGATGGGGATTAGTTTATGACAATAGTTATTCTCTTCCTCCTACACCCCAAGACGCTTCACCTGTAGAAGCAGCAACTACATCAATAACAATTCAAGCTCAGTTTACAATTGTAGCTAGTTCAAATAATTCTAGTTCTACAAATAATAGTGGAAGCATATACTTTGAAAACGGAACTTGTAAATGTCCGAATGGAACAGTGGGAGATACAGCTACCATATCGGGAACAACATATACTGTTGTAGACAATAATAGTCTTAGATTTAAAGTAACCAGAGGAGAGGATGTAACAAAACTTTGCACATCTAAAGTAACATCAATGAGTAATCTGATGGTTGATGGTTCTGGAAATTTTAACGTAATGCAGACATTTAATCAAAATATTAGTTCTTGGGATACATCAAATGTTACAGATATGTCAAGCATGTTCCAAGGAGCAACTGTATTTAATCAAGATATCAGCAATTGGGACACCTCAAATGTTACAACTATGTTTGCTATGTTTAATGGAGCTACTTCATTTAATCAAGATATTGGAGGCTGGGACACGTCAAGTGTAACTACATTTTCGAATATGTTTAATGGTTACACAATATTTAATCAAAATATTGCCTCCTGGGACACTTCTAATGTTACTAACATGGAAACTATGTTTCATAACAATGAAGTGTTTAATCAAGACATTGGCTCTTGGGACACCTCTAATGTAACTACTATGGCAACTATGTTTATGGGTGCAATTTCATTTAATCAAGACATTGGAAATTGGGATACATCAAATGTTAATCAAATGACTACGATGTTTACTGGAGCTTCTTCATTTAATCAAGATATTGGAGGCTGGGACACTTCCAATGTAGCTTATATGACAAGATTATTCGATGCCGCATCTAATTTTAATCAGAATTTGACTAACTGGTGTGTTATAAATATATCTTCTGAGCCAACATATTTCGCACGAAATTCAGCCCTTACAAACCAAAATAAACCAGTATGGGGGACATGTCCCTCTTCAAATACTGACACAGTACCACCAGTTATAACCCTAAATGGATCGTCTACAATACAACTCACTGTTGGTGACTCATGGACAGACCCTGGAGCTACAGCAACGGATAATACTGATGGTGATTTAACAAGCTCTATCACTGTTAGTGGAACAGTAGACACCTCAACAGTAGGCACATATACATTAGCGTATTCAGTTGCTGATGCATCTAGTAACACAGCTTCAACAACAAGAACAGTTGTTGTAAATCCTGCTTCAACTACATCAATATATTTTGAGAATGGCACATGTAAATGTCCAAATGCAACACCCGGAGAGACAAAATCCATAAGTCTAGACGGAATTAATATGACTACGATTACTGTGGTAGACAATTCAACTATTCAAGGAGAGGTTGATAACGGCAATGTAAACTTATGTACGACTCTTGTTACTAATATGACAGATGTGTTCAAAGACAAATCCTCGTTTAACTCCGATATAAGTTTTTGGGATACCTCTAATGTTACGAATATGACTAGGATGTTTCGACGGGCAAATTCGTTTAATCAAGATATAGGAAATTGGGATACTTCAAACGTAACTTCAATGAGAGAAATGTTTGAGTCGGGCACATCACATTCATTTAATCAGAACATAGGGAATTGGAATGTTTCAAACGTTACAGACATGCATTTAATGTTCCATAAGTGTAGTTCATTTAATCAAGATCTTGGGACTTGGGATACTTCTAGTGTTCAAAACACATCTAGAATGTTTGATAATGCAATTTCATTTAACCAAGATATAGGAAATTGGAACACATCAAGCGTAACAAATATGCACAGGATGTTTGCTGGATCGTCTCATTCATTTAATCAAGATATAGGAAATTGGGATACATCAAGTGTTACAAATATGTATGGAATGTTTTTAGAAAACTCATCATTTAACCAAGACATAGGAGGTTGGGACGTGTCCAATGTTACTAATATGCTTTGGATGTTTAGAGACAGTTCCTTCAATGGGGATATTAGTCAATGGAATACACAAAGCGTTCAAAATATGGAAGAAATGTTTTTTGGTGCAGCTCAATTTAATCAAACCATCGGAAGTTGGGATGTTTCGCAGGTAACAACCATGATGGGGATGTTTAGAGATGCAACAGTGTTTAATCAAGACATATCTAATTGGTGTGTAACAAACATTACATCTGAACCCAGCAATTTTTCAACAAATTCAGCCCTTACAAACGAAAACAAACCCGTTTGGGGTACATGTCCAGCAGATTGTACAATCACTTATTCTCAAAACGCAACTTCATTTACAACTACGGAAACAATACCAAACATGAGTAATGAACTCAGGGTATTCGATTTGATTGAAACATGTTCTGATAATGCCCCGCATTTAGAGTATGTTAACGGGCTACCAAATGGTTTATCGATGGAGTTAATTTTCTTCGATGCAACTCCAACTACCCCTGCTCAATGGTCAGGTGTTATTACCGGTACTTCAGAAGCAGGAACACAGGGATCATATACCCCGTTTGCAACCGTGAGTAATTATTTTGGGGGTGATGGAATAAATTCACCTACACCTGGAACAACATCTACTACTATTTCATTCAATCTTACAGTGAATCAGGTAAATCCTAATGCTGGAAAAACTTATGTTCCTGACGATAATTTTGAACAATCACTAATAGATTTAGGATATGATGATGTACTAGACAATTTTGTCATTACTTCGAATATTTCTGGAGTAAGAGTTTTAAATGTAGATCGAAAACAGATAAATGAATTAACTGGCATTCAAGATTTTGTTATGCTTGAGGAATTGAGAGTAGAAGTTAATAACTTGAGTTCTCTAGATCTTTCAAACAATTCTTCATTGATACATCTTTCTGCTGATAGAAATAGTTTGTCATGTATTGAATTAAATGAAAATGTTTATAATAATATTCTACCTAATCTTTGGGCGAATGGTACAACTGACTGGAGTAGAGCTTGCTGTAATATGGACTACAATTCAGTAATTTATAATACAAATTGTTCAAATCCAAATATGGATAATATTATTTATGTTACATCAAATGATAATTCAAACTATTCAATTACTGGAAGAGATTCAAATGGTGATATTAATGGATTAGACCCTGTTTTAAATTTTAAAGTTGGAGATGCAATCTATTTTTATATAAAAGCTAATGGAAATGGAATAAATCACTATTTCCATTTAAAATCACAGCCAACAACGGGTACAGGAAATCAAATTTCAATACCTTCCGGGACATACATGGGTGAAGTTATTTGGAAACCTGACACACCTGGTACATATTATTATCAATGTAGAGAACATGATGGACATGGAGGGGAAATAATAATTTCAAATTAAATTTTCACTCTTTGTCAAATAAAAAGGAGGATTTTACTTCCAAGGAACAACCCAAGATTAGAATTTAAATCACCGGCATATCCTCTTCAGTAAGTTCGGGTACTTCTAATCCTCTTAAATAAGTAAGACTTACTTTTATTGATGAATGCCCCATGGCGGATTGTAGTTTCGTAATTGAACCAGTACGTTTGAATAAATCTATAGCTCCGGTATGTCTAAAAGAATAAAGTGTAACGCCTTGATCAATTACTTTTGACTGTTTCTTATATCTACTCCAAAGTGTTTTGAAATAGTCATGGTTAAATTCAATAGGAGAATTAGTAAAGATGAAATGCTCTGGATTGCCATGGAATAACTCTCTTTTGATTACCTCTGGAACAGGAACAATTCTATTGCGTTTTGATTTTACTCTAGATCCATCTACCGAAACGTATTTTAGATCATCAGAAAAGTCTCTCCACTTTAGTAATCTTATCTCTCTGTGTGGTCTTAAAAGGCAGCAATAGGTAAACAGGGCACATAGATACAGATTACTATTATAGGCTCTAATATCCTCTAATATCTCGCCAAGGTTAACAATTGGTTTATGGAGTATTTCGGTCTGTTTGAGGGGTTTTAAGCTCGTAGGATTAACATCAAACCCATGATCTTTCAAACAGTTCAAAAGGACGTTTAAATGCCTTCTAATGGTGTTAAAACTAGTTGGATTTTTATACGATTTAAGGAAGTTACTTATGAATTTAACACCGATACTGCCATTGATTTTAATTTCCTCTCTAAGAAGCTTAGAAAGGCTTTCCAGGGTTGCTTTATACTTAGGCGATAAAGGTTCAGATAGTTTAGAAGAGATCACCTCATCAAATTGTTCTAGTGATGCGGGTTTTGTTCTCATGGCGAATGAATAATCATTCTTCAAAAGGTAATTGTAAACCAGTGATGCTAGTTCATCCGCTTTCTTCTTTCGTTGATTTTTAGGATAAACATTTGGATAGAGTGGCATATTTATTTTCATACCATTGGTTAACCGGATTCTCTTTCCATTAAGATTGAAGTGAATGTAGTATTCACCATTAGGTTTTCTGTAAACAACGGGATAGGATAGTTTTCTTTCCACAAATATTCCATTTTAGTTAAACTTTGGTTCACTAAAACTTCGGGAAGTGACTATACCACTGGTTTTGGACAAGGTTTATGTTGGCTAGAGCGCTTGACTGGCAGTCAAGAGGTCGGCGGTTCGAATCCGCTCTTCTCCACTAGTGTCACCGCTACACTACATTAACTAAATTAAGCCCTTCAAGTAATTGAGGGGTTTTTTCTTACAATCAAGTTTATCATAAATTTAGTTAATTTTTTGGCAACTATTTGGCACTCTTTCTAAAACATAACAAAGTAAGCGAAATGTTATTGTATATATGGATAGTGTGCTACTCCGTATAATGCCACCAAACTTCTGTCAAAAAGGTAAGGCAGTTGGTTCAGGTAAACCTAGCCGTAAGAATTGCATTGGAATCCTTTAAACGTTTCGCATACGCCCATCCAATATTCAACTTACCGCATCATCTCATTTGTTTAAACGTTTCTGGGGGGCGAGTACTTGTATAATTATACTTACTCGGATGAATAAGTTGTTTAAGTGCGGTGCTTTGCACCTTATTACAAACCTCATCAATAAATAACAAATACAGTAAAATGTTATTGTATTAATAGAACATTATAAATAAATACACGATGAAAGACGTAAACAGAACAAAACACATCCAAATTAGACTCACAGAGGCAGAAGTAAAAAAGTACAAAGAAGTATCAGCGTCTAATGGTTTAACAGTATCAGGTTTTGCTAGATACAGTATGGCTAGAGCAAGTGCTATTCTTCGAGAGATAAAAAAAGAAATGTAATGGAAAAGATAACATTGAGAATATCGAAGAAGTTAAAACAAGAACTGATTCAAATTGCACATCAAAAAGGGATGGTTTTGAATGAGTACCTCAACATACTTTTAGTTAATAAAATACTCTAAAATATAGTTAATGGAAGTTAGTCAGCCCATATCCACTTGACAAAGTATCCAGATACTGCTAATCTCCTCCCCAACTATCTTGAAAGAAAATACCAACACCAAGTTCAGCCCACAAATAAAGAAGGAATAATATTGCTATAATTAAAATGGTTTTTTTCATAACAATTAAATATAAGAAATTATGCCAAGACCTAAAGGAAGTCCCAACAAAATTACATCAGAAGTAAGAAGTAAACTACAATACTTATTAGACGATTTAATAGACTCTTTAGACTTAAATGAATTAGACGCTAATCAAAGGATTAAGATGCTTCAAATAGTCCTACAATACACTTTACCTAAACTAAGAAGTAATGAAACGTCAGAGAAACCTTATGAGGATTTACCGCTGTTTATTGATTAATAAAAAGATAAAAAATTGTTCAGTATATTTACACTAATAACCTATACAGATGAAAAAGTTAATCCTTTGTATTTTCTTGATTCTATTGGCTTGTTCGAAAGACAGCCCTACTCCTGATACACCAACGGTAACATATACTTTATCTGTTTCAGCTTCTGATGGAGGAAATGTAGACCCTTCTAGTGGAACACACAACGAAAATTCTACTGTTGTAGTAACAGCTACTCCTTCAACTGGATTTGAATTTACTGGTTGGTCAGGAGATGCGTCTGGCACAGATAATCCACTAACCGTTACAATGACGGGAAACAAAACGATTACGGCTACCTTTAGCAGAATACAATACACCCTTAATGTTGGTGTGGTTGGTCAGGGTTCTGTATCACAAGAAATCACAAGTGCAGCAAAAACAGAAGAACAGTATAATTCAGGAGATGTTGTTCGTTTGACCGCTACCCCCGATACTGGATGGATATTTAACAGTTGGTCAGGTTCATCTACCCAAACTACAAATGAAATTGATGTTGCTATTGATGGGACAAAATCTGTTACTGCAACTTTTGAAGAACAGATAAGCAATGTTTTACAGGATGGTGTTTTTCTGGGAGTAGGGAAATGGAAGATTAGAAAGAATAATCCTACAGGGGAAGAATCAGGGAAAAACAATGGATGTAGCGTTTCTGAAATTATATTTAGAACAGATGGTTCGTTTACAATCGTTACAGGAACAACAACAGTTACAGGACAATTTAATGTAGACTCAAATACTACAATAAGCCTTACTCAATCACAATCTCCTTTTGGAACTATAACAAACCTTGTTCTAACCAATGGCTTTATTAGCTTCTCTATTGAGTTAACAAGTGGTTGTTCAGAAAATGCAGACGGAGATAAGGACGAAACCTACGATGAGGCTACTGACCCTAATACACCAAAGATATACTTTGAAAACAATATCTGTAAATGCCCAAATGCAGCGGTTGGCGATACAGCTGTTATTGATGGAGTAACTTATACAGCGGTTGACAATACAACGATTAGAACAGAAATTGCTGCGAATAATGTTAACCTGTGTACTTCATTGGTGACTGATATGAATAGGTTGTTTGAGAGTAATGCTACTTTCAATTCTGATATTAGTTTTTGGGATACATCGAATGTGACCGACCTGTGGGGAATGTTTTGGGGTGCATCTTCATTCAATCAAGACATAGGTAATTGGGATACTTCTAAAGTTGTTGATATGAGGAATCTGTTTGACGGGGCCTCATCATTCAATCAAAACATCGGAAACTGGAATACTGGTGAAGTTATTGATATGAATACAATGTTTGGTTATGCCACTTCATTTAACCAAGATATTGGGAATTGGAATACATCAAATGTGACCAATATGCCCGATATGTTTAAGGGGGCAACTTCATTCAATCAAGACATTGGGAGCTGGGATACATCCAAGGTAGTACATATGTTTGGAATGTTTTCAGGAGCATTAGCATTTAACGGGGATATAAGTTCTTGGAATACTTCAAATGTTACTGATATGTCGAAAATGTTTTTTAATGCTATAGCATTTAATCAAGATTTAACAAGCTGGTGTGTTCCTGGGATTACATCAGAGCCTGGTTCTTTTGCAACATCTTCTGCACTTACAAACGCTAACAAACCAGTCTGGGGAACTTGTCCAACTTACAATATAAACGTCATAGCATCTTCTAATT
>Ga0209716_1003111_pt1 | contig 10405 bp, 11 predicted proteins | sample COGITO_mtgs_1205_FD_184811 | JGI IMG/M metagenome (GOLD analysis project Ga0209716, IMG submission 184811) | Pelagic marine microbial communities from North Sea - COGITO_mtgs_120531 (SPAdes) (version 2) | ecosystem: Environmental > Aquatic > Marine > Epipelagic ...
TGTATTCATCTGAACGGTGGGCTCCAAATGCCTTCTTTACGGGCATGATCCAAGAGGTGCCAATACAACGTCGTGACCTCCTTTTTCGAATCTGTAACCGTCCGGTCAACGTCCTTCACATCCATCGATGGCGGGGCTTTCTTCCAACTCCGTCGAGCCAACAACGAGAGCGGGAACAAGGAAAGTGCTGGCCCGTTCATCGGCAGGGAGAGGCTCGTTTTCCACGGCCGGGAAACAAGATTCGATTCTTGAAGCGCTTGAGCAACATCATTCCAGGAGTTCCCTTTACCGGCTTTTCGTTTCACCAACCAAGAAGGGTTGATTGAGGAATCAACCGCGTATCCTTGTTCGGCAAGAACGGGAGCCATCCATGGAGCCATATAGCCACCTGGTGCTCGAAACCACGGGCGAAAGGCATCACCAGCTTTCTTTTGTAGAATCTGCGTTGATTGTTGCAGAGCCTGTGAAAAGCCGTCTCTATCTTCGGGCCAGGCAGACCAAGATCTGTGATTCAAACCGTGGCAACCGACCGTTAACCGTTCGGGGTGTGACTTCAACAGTTGAGCAAACCACTGACAAAACTCTTCGCTCATGAACAAATCGGCAATCACAAACAAAGTAACTGGGTGCGTATTTTTCTTCAACCACTTCTCAAATCCATTCATGCCAATTTGGAACGTTTCTGAAAGTTGTTTGTTGAGTTCCGTCTGCTCGATGTGTGCTTGGTCGTGCTGGCTGCGCGTAGGATGGCCTGAAAAGCGAGGCACATGGCGCTCATCGTCGAAATCCACGGTGAGCCATGTGGCCTTCAAGCCGCGTCACCTCGAGGCAAATCGAGGATGTGCAAGCGATGTGGGACGGTACGTTGGCCAATTTCGATGCCAATGAATTGCTCAATAATTTCTCCACCCCACTCTTCACAAATGCGGTTGGCAGTAGCCAGTCCAGGTTCGTTATGCGGGTGGACGGTTATTTCGATGCGATGGAATTCCTGGTTCTCTCGCGCTTTGTTTTCCAACCACTGGAGAATTTTACGTGTTGCCTCAAGCGCAATACCTTGACGTTGGAACGATGAACGAACCCAGTATCCAAGGTTGTAAGAGGATTGCAGCAATTGTAATTCATCGCCGAGTCCGATGAGCCCTACAAAGGCCCCTTTTTCTTCGGAACGAATCCACCAGAAATGCAGTCGGTCAACATCCGCTTGGTTTTCTACATCGAACAGCATGTCGCTGAGTTGCCCTTGCACATTGAACTCAGCATCAAGCCAGGGGAGAGCAGTTTGAGCCGCTTCTGGGTCCTCATTGTAGGCTTCTAAGAGCAACGGTAGGATGGATTTACTGACGGGTATGAGTTTCATATCTGAGCGAAACTCGAGTTCAGGCGTCATGGCAAACCCTCTAGGACAGTTGTGCGACTGCAGCCGCTACATGTTCATTGTTCGGGTGAACATGCTTCGCCATAGCAAGCGTCCACTGCAGGTGTTCTTCACGATTCAACGCTCGCATAGCCGAACCGATGTGGAGCAACATCTCAAAGTTCAAATCAAGATGTGGTCCAAGTGCATCGAGCGTTTCAGCGGCTTTTGGATATTGGCCGGTTTTAATTGCTTCAAGAACGGCCACTACTTCGCCGTAGACTTCATGTGCGCCCCATGCTTCTTGAGCAGGCCAAGGCCAAAACCTGGTGGAGGGTTGCGCCGAAGTCTCGGGTTGTGGTTCGGGTTCAACCACTGGAACCGTAGGCGTTTCTGCGGATTGGGATACAACCGGGAGTTCAGGTGTTTGGGTAGCCTCAACCGGTGATTCAACTGCAGCGCTTACGAGAGGGATATCGGGTGTCGCCGGCGTTGAAGTCGAAGCCAAATTGGGCAATTGTGGAGTGGTTGCATGAGGTGCTTCTGCAGCCGAAACAGAATCGCTTGGGGCAGAACTTGCTTGAGCGAGGTTGTCGAAGTTCGGAAGCTCTGGAGTCGACGTTTTTTCTGGAGTTTTGGGTCCAACAGAGCCCAGTAAATCTTCATCCTTCTCAATTTTGACGGATGGAGAATAGAGGTTACCAAGTCCGGAAGGTACCGGTTCAGGAACTTCATCCAGAGGATCTTGCTCTCCAAGGTCAAAGACAACCGGGTTGGCAGGAGCGTCAGAGGCACTCAGTTCGACTTCTTCCGGTGCTTCAAAATCGACGGTTTGAGCCAATTCTGGCGTGCTACCGCTGATGAATTGGAACGAATCCTCACCCTCTGGGTTGCTGGTTTCGTATTGGTCAATATCAACCGCAACATCATCCAAAGACAGCACGGCCTCGACCGCAACATCATCCTCCATTGCCTCGTTATCTTCGAGCAGGGTGCTCATCAAGTCTGAACCGGATGTCGTGGGGGTGGCCATCGGTTGGTCACGGGGTGCTAAATTGATGGAATAGTAACATTGAGCACAATTCTCAGCACCGTCTTCGTTAACAAATTCGCAGTAGGGGCAGACATTCCCCTCTTTGGACTTGTCTTCTTTTCGACGCCGAAACAGACTGCTCACCAAATGCTCGTCCTTCAATTTGGGTTTAAGGAATGGGGTTTCTCGACCTGTGAATACTTCGTTGTTGAAGGCATATACTGATGGAGTAGGGGGGCCTCCATGTGCCATGGAGGAGCGAGGTAAAGTCCGTCGGATGAACAACAGCTCTTCTCAAAAGAAGTTGGACAAGGAACTTGCTGAAGAAATGCCGCTCAAGTGGCAACGAGGTCAAGACCACTTCTCTCGCTTTACCAAGTTAATCCGTCGAGAACTCGATGATGAAACGGCGATGGTCGAAGAGCGATGGAAAAAGTGGAGCAAACAACGCTTGTTGGCAGCAGGCCTTGCTTTGTTTGACCTAACAGGTCGGACTCAGGGGCGCTTCTTTGGCGATCCAATCCTCGTTTTCGAGAACAAATCGAAGTCGAGGTTGCCGATTCACCGGTTTGGGCATGGCGACATTGTCTTGTTATCTCGCGCTCGTCCGTGGGGCGAAAAGGTCGTCGAAGGAATTGTTCTGGACCGTGGCCCCACGCGCATTCGAATTGTAGTCTCTGACAAACCGAGCGATATCAAAAAAGGTACGTGGCGACTTGACCGAGGAGCCAATCGAGTCGCTCATGACCGTATGCATGAGGCATTGACAACGTTCCATTCGATGGAAAGCGACAGCGGAACGGTGTTGCGGGATGTTTTGCTTGGTTCCCTCCATGACATTTCAGCATCGGCCCAACGCCCACCTGAAATCCGCGGTCAAAAGCGCCACGGACCTCTTGGCATCGGAAAAATGCAACTCAATGAATCTCAGCGTTCTGCAGTGGAGGCTGCAATTGAGCAACGCCTCACACTCATCCAAGGACCTCCAGGGACGGGTAAAACGCACACCGCCATTCGCCTGCTTGCAGCGTTTGTTCGCATGGGTCGAGGCCCCATACTGGCAACGGCCGAGTCAAATGTGGCTGTCGATAATTTACTCGAAGGCCTGCTTGAATTGAACATCAACGCTGTCCGAATAGGTCGGCCAGTGAAGGTTCGAGAACACCTCCGAGACGCAACGCTTGATGCGCAAATCGAAAACCATCCACTTCAAGAAGAATTGCGATTTATTCGTGAACAAAACGACGATTTACGCCGTTCACTTTCCAGTCTCAAAGGTAAGGAAAAAGGCATGGCACACAGGGACGTCAACCGTAATTTCAAAGAAATTCGACAACTCGAAGGAAACATGATTTCGGCAGTTCTCGACGGTGCAGAAGTCATTTGCGCAACCACCATCGGTGTAGGTCACAGCCTGCTGGGCGAACGACGGTTCCCCGTCGTACTCATGGACGAAGCAACCCAGGCCAGTGAGCCGAGTGCTTTGGTTCCGATTACTCGTGGATGTCGTCAACTGGTTTTGGTTGGAGATCACAAGCAATTGCCCCCGACCGTCATCAGCAAGGTTGCCGAAGACGGAGGGCTCGGACGTTCGTTGTTTGAACGACTCATCGAATGCGGCTTGGAGGCTCACATGCTCACCACGCAATATCGCATGCATCCAACCATTCGGGAATACCCGAGTGCGCGATTCTACGAAGGTCGCCTTGACGATGGGTGCAGTTCCGAGGAACGCCCACCTGCTGCAGGTTTTTTGTGGCCTGATTGGGACCATCCGGTCGCCTTTGTCCCGGTTGCCGGGTACGAAATCGTCGATGAGGAAAGCAGCAGCAAATCAAATCTCGATGAAGCGGGTAAAGTCCTCTCCATTGTCAATGACTTGCTTGCAGCAGGAGATTTAACGCCCTCTGATATTGGAGTTATCACTCCATACAACGGTCAAGTGCGGTTGCTCGTTGATTTGTTCGAACAGGCTGGCGGGCGAGAAACAGGAGCGCCGTATGAAGGCCTTGAAATCAAGAGTGTCGACGGATATCAAGGTCGAGAAAAAGAAATCATTGTGTTTTCAGCAGTTCGTGCCAACGATGCGGGTGAGATTGGATTCCTGAAAGACCGCAGACGGCTGAACGTGGCGCTAACGCGTGCTAAGCGAGGGCTTATCGTTCTTGGAAACGCCAAAACTCTGCGCCAAGACGGCACATGGCGAGCATGGTTGGATTGGGCCGAAGAACGCAACTTGTTTGCCTGGCACGTCACTCACGGGTGAATTGTAAAGCCAACACTTGACAAAGGGCACCGGTTACCGTTCAACATGGCAGACAGCCCAGTCAGCGTCCATCAAGGCAGTGGCACGCTCGCTCAAGCAGTTCTTTCCTCGGCGCCTGAAGGCATGCTTATCGCTCCGGCTTGGAAACGTTCAGCCGCTTACATGCTCGATGTTGTTCTTTTGACATTGGTTCTCCACTTCCTCACTGGTCAGCAACTTCTCTACTACCTCATGTCTTACTCATTGGTGACTGAAGGGGCCATTTATCTTGCAGCATTCGCTCTCAATTGGGTGCTGTTTTTCAGTGCTCATTATCTGTATTTCAAGTACACCGGGCGAACCTTTGGGCGTTCCTTTGCACAACGCGGATTTCGAATTGCCATCGTTCACGATAACGGCACCTTGCTTGAGGGGCACCACTGGGGGCCACGGGCGTTTGGAAAGCTCATCTATTTGCTCCCTGTCGTGGGAGTTTTGTGGTTTGGAATGCGAGATTTCCTTCGAGGCCGTTCGAAAGAGGCCGAATACCGGACCTCTTTGGACGTTCGAAACCATACCGTTGCAGCAGTCGACTGGTCTCTCCCCTCTGAGACCCGTCTTCGACTACGTTAAGGGAGCAAGCCTTGCATTGATTTGAAGTAGGACTTTGTAGAGAGACCTCTACGGTGGCCCACATGAGCGACGACCATTCAGTTCGGACAGCATCTCTTGAAGCACGTTTGTCCTCGGTTGAAATGGACATTGACGACGACGACGAGGATGTCGTATTGGTCTCCGTTGATATGACCAATGAGGCAGCAATACCTCTTGGTGGCCTTGACATTCACATCATCACAAGCAACGGTCAAAAAGTGGAATCGCAGTCTGGCATCTCCTCTTTAGGGCCAGGCCTCACACGTAATTTCACGTTTGAGTTCCCGCTGGAAAACGGCACGTGGTCATTCAGCGTTTCTGGCGGTGGCCAATCGCTTTCACTCGGACCTTACGAAGCAGGGTTTACCTTTGTTGCAGAACAAGGCCGTGCTTTTGGTAACTCCATTGGCTCAAGCCTTTTCAGCGGTGCTTTCAATACGCATTTGGATTCGTTTGGAAACGTCGATGAGCGTGAGATTATCGATCCCAGCCAGATGGTTATGACCTCGTACACCGGGGAAAATGCGGCAGGCGGTTCGACCAAAATCATCGTCGACGACGCTCAAGACAGCACGGATGAAGAAGACGCACCTCGAATTCCTCCTTGGCAACAAAACAAACCCGAAGCATCGGCTGCACCCCCCTCAAGTGACCTTCTCCTCCAAGCAGCAGCAGCAACTCCTGCGGCACCAACCCCTCCAACTGCCCCAGCAACAGGTGACCTCCTCCTTCAAGCAGCAGAGATTCACAGCCCTCCACCCCTCGAGCTTGAAACGGTTCAAGAAGAGCCGGAAGCCGAATCGGTTCAGCCGATGACGGCCTCCACGCCCCCGACCTTGCCACCAGGTCCTTCAGGCCCACCTTCTGGTCCGCCATCCGGCCCTCCAAGCGGCCCACCTTCCGGCCCTCCAAGCGGCCCACCTTCTGGTCCACCATCAGGCCCACCAAGCGGTCCACCGTCCGGTCCGCCATCCGGTCCGCCATCCGGCCCTCCAAGCGGCCCACCTTCCGGTCCACCATCCGGTCCGCCATCCGGCCCTCCAAGCGGCCCACCTTCTGGTCCACCGTCCGGTCCACCGTCCGGTCCGCCATCCGGTCCTCCATCCGGTCCTCCAAGCGGTCCACCTGCTGAATTGAAACCCTCTCGACCTGAAGGCTTGTGAAGTGAGCTTATGGGTGACGGATTCGCAATGGAATTGTGCGGGAATAAGGCTGCATGGCAGATTGTCCCCGAAGGGATCACCTCAATCAATCTTGAACGGGTAGGGCAGATTATACAAGAATCGGGATATTCGGTTGGAATCCAAAATCGGCTGTGTTGGACGTTCTCAGGGCCGTGCGACCTTACTTTGTATCCAAGCGGAAAACTTCTGGTCAAAACAGAAGATAAGGAATTAGCGACTCTTGTGGCAGAACAGCACATCTCCACATGGGCGCATGCATGAGGTGAGTGAAATGGGCGAGATACCCATCCCCATCATCGATATTCTCCGGACGAACGGCGTTGTAGCCTATCCGACTTCGACCCTTCCAGGGTTAGCGACTTTACCGACTTCCGAAGCACTTGACCGCCTTTTTGCTCTCAAACAGCGTCGTTCGGACCAACCGGTTAGCCTTGGTGTTGCGTCGCTTGAACAAGCTGAGTTGCTTGTCGAAGTTCCCGCTTTCGCTTATCGCTTACTCGAAGGCTTTGACCGGGGTGCATTGACGCTCATTCTTGATGCCCATGCTCCGCTCGATGCTCGATTGGGTGGAAGTCGTGTGGCGGTACGGGTGTTTGCGCACCCGACTGCCATTGCTTTAGCAGAAACCGTTGGTCCCGTAACAGCTACCAGTGCAAACGTGGCCGGCATAGCACCATTGGATGAAGCATATGCTGCTGGAAGGGAACTTGGTCTCCAATCCTCAGCGATATTACCCGGTAAATGCCCAGGGGGCAACGGTAGCACTTTGGTATCCGTCGTCAAATCGCCGGAAAAGCCGTCTGGTTTTTCGGTAAGCATTATGAGAGAGGGCGTAATACCTACAAATGACGTGGACGCATGGATGTCGAAGAATCACTGAAGTATTGGCGAGATGCTGGGCATGTTGCGCGCCGTACATTGGAAGCGATGAAACTCGAATTGCAACCGGGTAAGACCTACCATGAGGTGATTGAGTCTGCAGAACGTTTCATCCACAGGCACGGTGGGAAGCCTGCTTTCCCAGCAACAATCCACTCGAACGACCTCGCTGCCCATTTCACGACCAATCATTTGGTTCAAGGGCCCGAAGGTTGGGAGGGCGACATGGTTTTGGAAAAGGGTGACTGCATCAAAATCGATTACGGCGTTCACATCAAAGGCCACATTGGCGATAATGCACTCACGTTCGAAGTTGGCAACACCAACAATCACACGGAACAAATCAAAGCGGCAAAAGAAGCTCGTGATGCTGCCATCGAAGTCATGCACCCGGGTACGCCTTGGTACAAGGTCGGTGCAGCAGCAGCCCAGCCGTCCATTGATGCAGGCTTCCAACCCATTCGAAACTTGTGCGGACATCAACTCAAACCTTGGGAATTGCACGCCGGCGTTTCGATTCCTTCGTATGCCTGCGGACCTGATAACCGTGGCTTCAAAGGCGTTGTTGAGGAAGGCAGCGTCTATGCCGTGGAACCGTTCAACACAACCGGGAAATCCGGCCTTATCGAGAACATTGGCTCTCCGAGTTCGTCCAATATCTATCGCGTCACCGGACTTACAACCTCACGCAAGGCGCGAGCCAAAGGCCAACTGAAACCACTCGGAGCCCAGCTTGCCCGCAACCTCGAAGAACGGTACTCGACACTACCGTTTGCTGAACGCTGGGCGTATCCGATGCTCGAGAAGCCTTTCCCTGATGCTGATGAAGCCAGTTTACAGAGCAAATGGAACGCCCTTGTGAAGAAACTCATCAGTATTCGATTCTTGGAAACCTACCATGCCCTACGCTGCATGGATGGTGGGAACATTTGCCAATTTGAACACACGGTTTACATCACCGATGGCGGCCCCGAGATTCTCACAGTTGAGTGATCTTGAGTCTTGAAGAACTGCAAATCGGCGTTTTTTCTTTGAAAACCAATATAAACCGTAAATGCGTGGACTGAACTGAACAGGGCTGCTGAAGTTCTTGTTGAGTGCATCCCATCCCCTCCGCATTACTCTCACCCTGTTCACCTTTACTCTCCACAGCCTTGCGGCTGAAAAATAACATTTTGGCGATTTTTGCAAAAACCCACTTTTGGCGCGCAGTTCGCGCTTACAAAACCAATGCTCTACTCGCTTCGGCACGATTTTCTGAATGCCAACCTCGAAACAAAATGCCGTATTTTTGGCTGTTTCGAGCGATTTTGTGAAGATTAAGGGGAGCAGGGTTAAATATCACGGAGTGAGTGGGCATTCTACCCCCGATTTCGGGAAGGAGGACAAAAATATGAAAAACGAAAATAGAAACGAAGAAGCTGTTAGCCCAGTTATCGCTACCATTCTAATGGTTGCAATTACTGTGGTCCTTGCTGGTGTACTGTACGTCTGGGCTAGTTCCCTGGCTGAAGGAAACACTGGCGACTCTGCGGTCTTTTATGACTTTACAGCAGATGGAGCAATCGAAGGGCAACCTTCCACCGCCACTGACGACAGCCTCGTTCGTATGACCATGAACCAAGGACAAGCAATTAACTGGGCAGCAGTCTCAGTTTCGGTCTCCATCAACGATGGCGCACCAATTACTTGTGACAAGGACAGCGGCGACCGTGAATGTGTCTACGTTGACTTTGGATCTGACACCAGCGACCAAGAATGGGGCGTTGGCGAAGGAATTACCATCAGCGAGCAAAACACACAGCTTTGCGATGGATCCGAACCTTGTAAAGTCGACATTACCATTACCGACACTCAAGCCGGTAAGACCATCGACACATCAAGCGCAATCTCTTCGTGATTTCTTTACAGAAATTAAGTAGATACATTGTATAAATCACGTGCTTCAATGAAGCACGAGAGCCGCCCCTCTGCAGACTTCGGCCTGCAGGGGGGCCTTTTTTTTTTTAATTCAAATCTGAGTCAGAGAGTGCAATGCGCGTATCGCTGTGCTGTTCCCACATGTGAAGCGACTTTCCTCTTAGAGAGTATAAGTGCCCAATCATCAAATGCTCCATTCCGGAAAACACACTTCCAACGGCTTCCAAACCAGGTACGCGAATACCTTGTCTGTTGAGCAACCAAGCCACTAAGCATGTCAATTCAACACAGGCAAGACTTCCGTGCAATGCTGCGAGTGTTCCATTCGGCATTCCTGCCACAGTAATGATGCCCCACCGAAGTACGGCGGCCATCCCAGCTCCAAACAGCATCAATGGAGCAATCAAGTGAAAATGAGCCTCTCGGCGTAATATGCTTGCAAATGTTCCAAGACGCTTGTCAAACCAAGACTTTCGGTGACTCATAAGAAGCCGTTGAAGCCCTTGTCCACGGCGAATTTTTTGTCGGCGTTGCCCTTCCGGAGTGGTAGGTGCCATATCTTCAAAGTGAACGTTTGAGTCGTACAGGCTTCTGAAACCATTGAGCCTTACTCCAGTGGCAATCTGAGCATCGTCTGCGTTTGACTGCGTATTGAGCTGACTCGAATTGAATGATGTACGTTTCCACATCATGCATGACCCTTCAAGGAAAGGCGTTGAATCACGAGCAGATTCCCCTTCTCGTAGCAATTCAAACATCGTTCTGTGTGAACGTTCGCTGGAAAGGCCCCCATGCCGGAGGGCACGAGCACCAACCGCCCCGATGCTCGGGTCTGCAAACCACCCTTGCAGCCGCTTCAGTGCATCAGGGGGGAGCAATGCATCAGCATCCGTCATGCAAATGCAACCGCTAAAATCGTCCTTCTCAAGCCTTACAATTGCTTGGCGAACGGCCTCTGTTTTACCTAACCTTTCCTTCATCGTGAGGAGAGTAAAATCATCGAAGGCCTTAGGGTGCGATTGAATCCATGCATTGACTTTGCTTACCGTTTCATCGGTTGAAGCCGAATCAATGACGAGAAGTGAACACCGAAGGTTTTGTTGAGCAAGGTTGTCAAGTTTCTTTTCGATAAT
>Ga0209716_1003116_pt1 | contig 10397 bp, 9 predicted proteins | sample COGITO_mtgs_1205_FD_184811 | JGI IMG/M metagenome (GOLD analysis project Ga0209716, IMG submission 184811) | Pelagic marine microbial communities from North Sea - COGITO_mtgs_120531 (SPAdes) (version 2) | ecosystem: Environmental > Aquatic > Marine > Epipelagic ...
TTTCAAAACTAATACCCATTTCTTTTATTTTATCTAATTGGATGTTGTAAAGTTCTATTCTATCATTTGGATTTTCTCTTTGAGGATCAAATTCCCAAGGAATATTTGGACTACAAATTAAATACAAATCAGGTGGATTTATTTTAAGGTTTTCCATAATAAATGGATGACACTTTTTGTATTTGAATTCACACCAAATTTGTAGCGTTAGTAAGTCTGTATCTGAAATTACAGATAATTTATTTTGACTAGCTGATTTAAGTTCATTTACATAGTAATTTGCTATTTGTAATATATCGTTGTAATGATACGGTCTTTTAATTTTTTCCAGATAAGTTCTAGAATATTCTGGAATAAAATTAAACCCTGATAAGGTTTTTAATTGTTCAAACAAAGTGGTTTTACCAGAGGACTCCGGTCCAGTAATTACTATTTTTCTTGATTCTTTAATGCCTTTTTTTTCCATTCAAAATATCCCATAAATGCAATAATTATAAATATAGAAAATTGAGCTACACTTAAATAATATTCTTTGAAAACAAAAAGCGGTATACAAAATATATCTCCAATAATCCAGAGAACCCAGTTCTCTACTCTTTTCCAGGCCATAAGCCACATAGCGATAAAGTTAAGGGCAGTAATAAAAGACTCAATTAAAACAAACTTCCAATCAAAATTTAGGATTTCTATATTTGAAAGACCCCAATATATTAATAGTGTTAATAATGCGGCTACTATTATATAAAGTGTATTTTCTTTAACAGAACTGAATTTTATTTGGACCTTATTTAGATCAGAATTATCTTTTCTGGACCAATTGTACCAGCCATAAATATTCATCACTAAAAAAAATAAATTAATTACAGCTTGGCCATATATTTCACCAATCCAACATAAGTAAATCCATAGTGAAACGCTTAATGTTCCCACTGGGTACAATAAAATATTTTCTTTTTTTGCTAACCAAACACTAATTATACCAGAAAAAACAGCAATTATTTCAATTATAAAATCCACTATTACATAATTTGAAGCGAATATATGAACATTATAAAAATTTAATATTTAAATTGTTTAAACCTTTATTTGAAATGTTAAACATTTTGTTTAAGTTTGAGGACTAAACAATAAACAAAATGGAAAAAGTTGCAGTTATACGTAAGGAACATTTTAATGCTGCCCATAGGTTGCACAACCCAAATTGGTCAGATGAAAAGAATATTTCTTTTTACGGAAAGTGTAACAATCCAAATTACCACGGTCACAATTATGACTTAGAAGTGACTGTAATTGGTGAGGTTGATCAAGAAAGCGGATATTTAATAGATATGAAAACTCTGTCTGATTTAATTAAAGCAGAAATTCTTGATAAATTTGACCATAAAAATTTAAATCTTGATGTAGAGGATTTTAAAGATTTAAATCCCACTGCAGAAAATATAATCAAAGTTATTTATAATAAACTTAGAAAAAAGTTGGAAGATAAATTCGAACTTAAAATTAAACTTTATGAAACTGAAAGAAACATTGTTGTATACCCAGCCTGAAACCTCGTCAGAAAATAATTTTGATGAAGTTGGAGATGATCATGTGAGTAATTCTATTGAGACTCCAATTAGAAAAGATGCCTTTGACATTTCAAATGAAAAGAAAAAAGAAATTATCTCGGAACATTTTAAAATTATTATGGAGACTCTTGGTCTTGACTTAACGGATGATTCTTTGAAAGGAACTCCTCACCGAGTTGCAAAAATGTATGTAGAAGAAATATTTTCTGGTTTAGATCCAGTCAATAAACCTAAAGCAGCCTTGTTTGAAAACAAATACCAGTACAATGAGATGTTGGTAGAGAAAAATATCACTTTTTATTCCAATTGCGAGCATCATTTTGTACCCATATTTGGAAAAGCACATGTAGCTTACATCTCTTCAGGAAAAGTTATTGGGCTTTCTAAAATTAATAGAATTGTAGATTATTTTGCTAGAAGACCTCAAGTACAGGAAAGATTAACCAATCAGATTGGAAACGATTTAAAAGAAATTTTAGGAACTGAAGATGTTGCAGTAATAATCGATGCTAAGCATTTATGTGTTTCTTCAAGGGGCATAAAAGACGAAACTTCTTCTACTACCACATCGTATTATTCAGGAAAGTTTAAAAATGATTCTACTAAAAAAGAATTTCATCATTATTTAAATTCATGATAAAATTTAGTAGCCATTCTGGGATTAACACACTAAAAGCTAGCCAGGAATTAGATATTACTTTGGATGAAGCGTGGGACTTTTTTTCAAACCCTAAAAACTTAAGTGAAATAACTCCGTCTGACATGGGATTTAATATTACTTCAGAAATACCCAACCAAATGTATATAGGACAAATAGTCTCTTATAAAGTTGCCCCTATTTTAGGGATAAATCTAAACTGGGTTACTGAAATAACTCATATTAACAACAAAATATTTTTTGTGGATGAGCAAAGATTTGGACCATATACAATGTGGCACCACGAGCATCTTTTTTTACAAAAAGGAGATAAAGTAGAAATGACAGACAAAGTATCTTTTAAAGTTCCTTTTGGAATATTAGGAAGGATAATGACTCCAATATTTGTCATTCCTCAACTAAAGAAAATTTTCAATTACAGGTATAAACTATTAGAACAAAAATTTAACAATGGGTAAAATATTAATCGTTGGGGGTACTAAAGGGATTGGTGAGGAAATTGCACAACTATTAGAAAACAAGGAATGTGTTATTTTTAGTAGAGAATCGCACAATGTCAAATCTAATAACCATACGCACTATCAAATAGACGTATCTGAAGGTGAATTTCCGGATATTGAAGATATTTCCGCTATTGTTTACTGTCCAGGAACCATAAATTTAAAACCTTTCAGGTCTTTAAAAATAGAAGATTTTCAGCACGATTTTAATATTAACTTTTTAGGAGCAGTTAAGATTATTCAACATTACCAAAGGGCTTTATCAAAATCTCCAGATGCTTCCATAGTTTTATTTAGTACAGTAGCTGTTAAACAAGGAATGACATTCCATGCTTCTATTGCCTCTGCAAAAGGTGCCGTTGAAGGATTAACGAAATCTCTTGCTGCAGAGTTTGCAGGTAAAATTAATGTTAATTGTATTGCTCCAACTCTTACCAACACTCCATTAGCTCAAGGTTTACTAAGAAACGAAGATGCTATCAAAAGATCGAATGAAAGGCATCCCAGTAAGAGAATAAATACAGCTTCAGATGTTGCAAAAACTGCAGAATTCTTATTGCAGAACAACAATATAACTGGTCAAATCATACATGTTGACGGAGGAATGTCCTCTTTAAAAGTATAAAAATGACAATATTTTGGTTTAGACGAGATTTAAGATTATTTGACAATACTGGTCTTAATTTATCTCTTTTAAATTCTAAAGATGTACAACCTATATTTATTTTCGATGATGATATTATTGATGAATTGCCAAAAGACGATCCAAGATTAAACTTTATTTACCACGAGTTACTTAAAATCAATAAAGAGCTAGTTTCTTACAATAGTTCTTTAAAAATTTATCATGGAAATCCGTTAAAGATATTTAAACAGCTTGTAAAAGAAAATCCTGAATTAGAGGTTTACACTAACAGAGATTATGAGCCATATGCAATTGCAAGAGATGAAGAAATAAATCAACTTCTTGTTATCAATGGGTCAAAATTAATCTCATCTAAAGATCAAGTTATATTTGAAAAAGATCAAGTTGTTAAAAACGATGGTCTGCCCTACACTGTTTTCACCCCATTTAAAAATAAATGGTTGGCAAATTTTAAGGAGGAAGGTTTGCATCTAGAGTTAAATTTAAAATCTGAAAATTTTAACTACTCGAATCATGAATTTCCGAGTTTAGAAGAACTAGGTTTAGAAAAGTCTTCAATTAAAGTGCCACCTTTTGGTTTAGAAAAAGTGCATAATTACCAAGAAACTAGAAATTTCCCCTTTCTAGATAGTACTTCTAAAATTGGTCCACATTTAAGGTTTGGAACTGTTAGTATAAGAGAAATTGTAAGCAAAGTAAAGGACCTCAGCGATACTTATTTAAGTGAATTAATATGGAGAGAGTTCTTTATGCAAATATTGTGGCACTTTCCCAAGGTAGTTCACGAAAACTTTAGAGCAAAATACAATTTCATAAAGTGGCGAAATAATAAAGAAGAATTTGAAAAATGGTGCAAAGGTGAAACTGGTTATCCATTGGTTGATGCTGGAATGAGAGAACTGAATCAAACTGGTTTCATGCACAACAGAGTAAGAATGGTTACTGCTGGTTTTTTGTGCAAACACCTACTTATTGATTGGCGATGGGGAGAAGCTTATTTTGCTAAGAAATTATTAGATTATGAGCTATCTTCCAATAATGGTAACTGGCAGTGGAGCGCTGGAACTGGGTGTGATGCTGCTCCATATTTTAGAGTTTTTAACCCAACTGAGCAAATCAAAAAATTTGACAAGCAAAACAGCTATATTAATAAATGGATTAAAAATTTAAATGAGTTTTCTTACCCCGATCCTATTGTCGAACATTCTTTTGCTAGGAATAGAGCAATAGCTAGTTACAAAGAGGGTTTAATGAAATTCTCATTATAAGATCAATTTCAAATAGTTGAGTTAATATGCAAGGTATTAAACCTTAATTGTTAATTTAGACATTGTAATTCATACACTTTCCTATTGTAATCTTCTTGTAAATGATAAAATCATCTTTTAAGAATCCCTACTTAATAATTGTTATTGCGCTAATGGTAAGTGTTCTAGGGAGTGTAATGATTCCAAGAATGCCTGTAGATATTCTTCCTCAGTTTAAGAAGTCTGCTATGCAAGTATTGACTTTGTATCCTGGAATGCCAAGTGAGGTTGTAGAAAAAGACATCACTAGTAGAATGGAAAGATGGACAGGACAATCTCCTGGAATAGAGAAACAGCTTTCTAAAAGTATAATGGGAGTTAGTGTGGTAACTAACTTTTATGGAGAAGATGTATCTCCAGCAGAAGCAATGGCCAATACCTCGGCTTATGCTATGAGTGATATGTACTACCAGCCACCGGGAACACTTCCACCAATGGTTCAGCCATTTGACCCAACTGCCTCAAAACCACTGATGTTACTAACTGTAAGTAGTGAAACTAAATCTGGAAAAGAACTGTACGATATTGCATATTACAACTTACGACAAATGCTTAGCGGGGTTAATGGAATCATTGCTCCTGCTGCTTATGGAGGCTCATTAAGGCGTATTTACATTTTTGTAGATCCATTGAAACTAGAAGCATTGGGCATTTCTCAAACAGAAGTAAACGATGCCATTCAAAAAAATACTACCATGATTCCATCTGGAATTGCTAAAATTGGAAACATCAACTACGGAGTAGATGCTAAGGGAATGATAGTAAATGTTAAAGACTTTAATGACATTGTAATTACTTACCGAGATGGTGCACCAGTTTATGTGAAAGATGTTGGTGAGGCGGTAGACGCTAGTGCTATTCAAACTAACATTGCAATAGTAGATGGAAAGGAACAAGTGTATTTGCCAATTTTTAAACGTCCTGGAGCCAATACTATTCAGTCTGTAAACGAAGTAAAAAATGCCATTCCAAAACTAAAACAAAGGATGCCAGATGATGTGGAGATGAATATTATTTTTGATCAATCCTCTTACGTAAGAAACTCTATAAACAGTTTAGTTTACGCAGTAATAAGTGGATTGATATTGGTAATTATTGTTTTACTAGTTTTTATTGGAAATATTCGTTCCGCCCTAGTAGTTTCTATAAGCTTACCGCTTTCTATTTTATTTTCTTTTATTGTTTTGTATATCTCGGGGCAAGCAATTAATAGCATAACTCTTGGGGGAATTGCTTTAGTACTTGGATTACTGGTAGACAATTCTATTGTTGTTATTGAAAATTTTGACAGACACTTAAAAATGGGAAAAAACTCTTTTATAGCAGCGATGGATGCTGCTATTGAAGTTTCTAATCCTGTTCTGGCATCTACTTTGGTAATAATTGTGGTATTTTTTCCAGTATTTTTTCTTACTGGAATAACCAAGTTTCTTTTTTCACCTTTGGCCATTACAGTTACAGGAGCAATGGTAGGTTCTTACCTATTTTCACTTACCTTAACTCCCATACTGGCAGCATTTCTTTTCAAGAATAAATTGGCCAATGCAGAAAACAAAAAAAAGAACTTTTTCCAAGGGTTTATTCAATTTTTAAATACCCAATACAAAAAGAGTTTGGCATTTATTTTACGATTTAGAGCCATTACTTTACTAACCACCATTGCATTATTTATTTTCTCTATAAGTCAAATAACAGAGCTAGGTTATGAACTATTTCCACAGTCTGACGTGGGTCAAATGGAAATTCAAGTACGTATGGAGTCTGGAACCACTTTGGAAACTACTCAAGAAACCGTTGTACTCATGGAGCAAGAAATAAGGTCAGAAGCTGGGGATGATTTAGAGCAGATTATTTCAAATATTGGGGTTTTTTACGATTTGCCAGCTGCCTATACTCCTAATTCTGGTACACAAGATGCATTTATTGGGGTTCAGCTAAAGAAAGAACATAAAAAAAGCACCTTTGAATATGCCAATAGCTTAAGAAAACAATTCAAAAATAAGTTTCCTGGAGTTGAAATTAGTTTTAATACCGGAGGTTTAATTACCGCCGCGCTAAACGAGGGAAAACCGTCTCCTATTGATGTGCAGATAAAGGGAAATAATTTAGAAAAACTAAGGTCGATAGCAGAAAAAATTAGAGATACGATGAATACCCTTTCAAATTTGAGAGATGTAAGAGTACTTCAAAGAATAGATCAGCCATCTAAAAACATAGATATAGACAGAATAAAAGCAGCAGAATTGGGTGTTGAACCGGTAGATGCTATTAAAAACATGGTTTCTGCATTAAATTCCTCCACTACTTTTAACAAATCTTTTTGGATTGATGAAAAAAATGGAAACCATTATTATGTGGGGATTACCTATCCAGAAAATGAGATAAATACAGAATTTACTATTGAAAATGTGGCTGTCGGGAGTAAAACAAGTGATAAAACCATACCATTTAGAAATTTTTCTAAAATTACTGAAGGAACCAATCCTGTAGAAATCAACCACCACAATTTAATGAGAACTTTTAATGTATATGCCAATGTAGATGGTGCAGATATTGGCCATGTTTCGGACGAGGTTAAAGACTTAATTTCGGGAATAGAATTGCCAAAAGGTTACGAAGTTAATTTTGATGGAGAGGTGGTGATGATACAGCAATCTTTTAGCGGATTAACCTTAGGTCTTTTATTGTCAATTGCCTTTGCATTTTTAATTATAACACCCTTATTTAAGTCTTTTAGACAGCCATTTATTATTATTTTGGCTTTTCCTCTTGGTTTAATGGGTGTGATTTTCTTAATGAAAATCAGCGATACTTACCTAAGTATTCAATCTATTATGGGAATTATTATGATGGTAGGAATTTCTGTTTCCTATGGAAATATTTTAATAGATAGAATTAACAATTTAATTATCGATGGCCAAAGCAAAACAGATGCTATTATTAACGGCTCAAGCGAAAGGTTTAGACCCATACTTATGACTGCCGTAACTACTATTTTCGGACTGCTTCCAACTGCGCTGTCTACCCAGGCAGGAACTGAGCCAAACGTACCCTTGGCTATTGCTGTAATTGGCGGAACTTTTATGACTACCCTACTTACTTTCTATATTATTCCAATACTTTATTCATTCATTGCTAAAAAATCTCAATCATGAGCTTAAAACAATCCAATAATATTCTTTCTATTCTGTGCTTACTATTTATTGCTTTTGGATGTAACTCTTCTAAAGAAAATGAAGGGAATAGTGAAGTTGTTGAATCTGTTTTGCAACAAGAAATCAATACTTCTAGTGTAGAAGTTGTACAACCGTCCTACCACTCTTTTATTTCCAGAACCATGATTACTGGAGTTGCCAAAGCCTATAGAAAGGTAATGGTTCACCCTATGGAAAGTGGATATGTCCAAAGTATAGGAAAAGACATAGGAGATTTGGTTTATGCCAACGATGCTATATCAGTACTTTATAATCCAGAGCTACTTAGAGCGGCAGAAAAGCTAAAGGCAGAACTAATTGCCAAAAAAGCTATTTACGAGCGTTTAAACTCAATTCAAAAAAATACTCCATCACTTTCACCCATTCAACAATTGGAAGCCGCAGAAGCCGCCTATTTGTCAACTCAAGCAGATCTGAGCGCCATTAACGATAAAATTAGCCTACTTACAGTTAAAGCACCATTTACAGGCCGAATTACTAAGAAAATGGTAAACGTGGGAGATTTAGTACAAAGTGGAATTAACAATAGCGGAACCAAACCACTAGTAGAATTGCAACAAACCCACCCAATTAGGTTAACGATTACATTTCCCGAGAGCGATGCATCTTTCATAAAAGTAGGATTATTGTCTCAAATAAATTTCCCTGAGTTGCCAAATGGAAATTACTCTGAAAAAGTAACTAGAACAGCCAAAGCCCTAGAGACTAGTTCGAAAACAATGCTGGTAGAGATAGACATTCCCAATAAAAGCGAGGCAATTCTTCCAGGGATGTATGCTAAGGTTACTATGGAATTGTCTAGTAGAGAAAACGTGCTTTCTCTTCCAAGTAAAACTAAAACCATGATAGACGATGCTCCCCATATACTGGTGGTAAATAATGGTGTAGTAGAAAAAATAGCTTTGGAAATAGGATTAGAAAATGCCAACTATTACGAGGTACTAAATAGTAATATTAACGACTCTACATTGGTAATTTCAAGGGGAAAAAGTCTTGTAAAAACAGGAAACAAAGTTTATCCAGTTTTAAAAAAATCTGAAGAATGAATAGGTATTTAGAGTATTTATTAAAATTAAAGCTATTTGTAGCTTTTTTACTGCTACTAAGCAATGGTTACGGGCAGGAAATATCGACAATAAATATAGAATCTTCACTTAAAATAGCAGGCGCCAATAACCTGACTATAAGCAAATTAAATTTAAATAAAACAGTATTAGAAGCCGATCTTCTAATAAGCAAAGGATGGTGGATACCAGAAATTTTTGCAGGTATCCAAACTAGACAATTGCAAGGGGCTGCAATGAATGGCAACGGCAGTTTTTTTACAGAAGTAAACCAGCAAAATTTATGGAATGGTTTTGGGATTGATGCGCTATGGAATATTGGAGAAGGAATATATAAAACTAAGGCGTCTGAGTTAAAACTAGAAGCCAATACTTACAAAACCACTACAGAAAAAAATATAGTACTTCTAGATGTTGCAGACACTTATTACCAGCTGCTAATTGGGTTTTTAAAAGCAAATGCATACCATCAGCTGCATACTGTAGCAAATAACATCTCTCAGCAATTGGCACTACAGGTTGGGGTAGGTTTGGCTTACGAATCAGAGCTTTTATTGGCCCAAAGTAATGTTCACCATTTAAAAATTCAAGAATTAAACCAGCAAAAATATTACTATAAAAAAAGTGCCCAACTATCGCGTTTATTGAATTTAAAACCTTTTAATAATTTAATTCCTACAGATACTATTTTAAAACCTATAGAATTGGTAAATATAGATTCCTTAGAAAACTTGGGCTCTTTGGGCAATAACAGGGCAGAAATTCAAGAAGCAAAACTTTTACTTAAAGCAGTTAGCATAGAGAAACTAACCACTACCAAAGCCTTTTTTATTCCCAATGTAAGGTTCAATAGTTTTGGCTCTCTTTACGGAGGATTGTTGGGGCCTGTTTCACTAATGCCCAGCTCACCAGGATCGGAAATTAAGCAGCTCTACCCTACTACTTCCTTAAATTTCTCTTTGCAATGGAAGATTCCAATTGAAAAACTTATTTACAATGGTCCAACTAAAAAAATGGAAGCTAGTGAACAAATTAAAGAATTGGAAATTAAAGAAATTAAAGCGGCTATTAACCAAGATATAGTCATAGCAAAACAAAATATACTTATAGGTAAACAGCAAACGGAGCTGGCCAAAAAAGCTTACTTACAAAGCAAAGAAGCATTTAACCAATGTGCCAAAAGACAAGAACTAGGTACTATACGGCCATTTGAGTTATTGCAAGCACAGGAAATATTTATTCAGTCTAAACTAGATTATATAGAAGCAATTGCCAATTACAACACAGCGCAATATGCTTTTCAGGTAGCTACTGGAATAAATCTATAATACAGTTGGTTACTAACTTCAATAAATAGCTTACTAAAAACCTGTGTAGTAAATAGGTAACCTATTGTAGCTTTTTTCGAAGTATTTGCTTCTTTTATAGATGAAATAAAG
>Ga0209716_1003117_pt1 | contig 10395 bp, 6 predicted proteins | sample COGITO_mtgs_1205_FD_184811 | JGI IMG/M metagenome (GOLD analysis project Ga0209716, IMG submission 184811) | Pelagic marine microbial communities from North Sea - COGITO_mtgs_120531 (SPAdes) (version 2) | ecosystem: Environmental > Aquatic > Marine > Epipelagic ...
GCATATACAACGCTACCCACTGCTTAGATGGGTGAGCAGAGGGGCCCCCTTTGATTAGATACCGAAGGTTTGGTAAATCCTAACCAACACCATCTGACATGACCGGCCCAATCCTCAGCCCCGATGGAAAGTGGATGTGGACAGGTTCTGAATGGATTCCTGCACCTCCGGGTTCAAATGAGAGCCATAGAGGCACGGAAATCAAACAATCAGGTAACATCAGTGATTCACAAATCGTGGGAAACATCAATCGAACGATTGAGCACTCTAGAAGTCAAGATGTCACCACATCTATCGAACAATCTGGAGATATTCAAGATAGTGTGATCATGGGAGATGTCAATCGAAACATAATCAACCAAACCATTGTTCAAACCGATGTTTCATCAATCAATGAGATTTTTGAAAACGGAATAAATCGTTTGATTGAAATGGGCTTTGGAAAATATCCTGTAGAGCTTGAACTTTCGGAAGAAGAACAAAAAGAAATTTCCGAAATCATCAACATTAGTGATCAAGCCATAGAGCATGGCGTAGATATTGATCGATGGACTGAAATGACAATTGGAATGGCAGCCTTGAATGTTGGACGATTTGAATCTGCGATGAATAATTTTACAAGAGCAAAATCAAAATTTGAATTGGATAAAGAGTATGATGGAATTTCTGTGGCATTGTTATCAATGGGAGTGCTAAAAGAATGGAAAGGTGAATTGGACGATGCTGAGAGATTTTACCAAGAAGGTAAAAGGTTGGCAGAGCAAGTAAACGATTTATTTTTACAAGCATTTGCTATCAATAATCTTGGCAAAATCTGTATTCATAGAAACGAATACAACACTGCAAAGAAATACTTTGAAAATTCTCTATCCATCAGCAAAACTTTAGATGATGTAATGGGGCAAGGTATAGCAATTCATAATCTGGGTTTACTCTCATCCAAATTAGGAGATTTTCATACTGCGATTTCTTATTATCACCAGTCACTAGAACTGGAGACAGAAGATCTTGGAAGGGCGATTACCCTAAACAACATCGGTCAAAGTTTTGTTTCGTTAGAAAATACGATAGAAGGAAGACAATTTTTTCAACAAACAAAACAAATTGCGGTTACGAATGATTCAGCTCCTTTGTTGGCACTGGCGTTGAATAATCTAGGCGTAATTGAAATGAAAGAAGGAAATTTAGTTGACGCAAGGAAGAATTATCTTGAAGCAAAAAATATCAATGAACGAATCGGCTCGCAACTTCAGTTAGTCCAAGTTCTGTTCAACTTAGCTGATTTATCCTTTGTTGAACAAGATGAACATTCGAGACATGCCTACAACCAAAACGCAGTTAATCTTAGTAGAGAACTTGGAATTCCCATCAATCAGTGGTTCATTGATAACGGATATTGAATCAATGCTTGATTCGGTTTATTTTGCAGTGAAGCAGAGGGTTTATGGTCAACCCCTTTGATTTGCCAATACCTGAGCAATGGGTATTCGGATAGACCCTCAAGTTGTATCCAAAAAACATCCAATCATACCAAATACCTTCGTTATATAACCTCAAAGGAGACGGTGGAGAGACTGTAAGTTATTCTCAATTCGAAGTTACGGAGGTTAAAGCTCTGATTAACCAACTCTCATTCCCTAAGAAAGTAGAGATAACTCCTGCCAAACCAGTTCCATAAGAGAGGGTTATTGGAGTATCAATATGAATTGAGGCAATCGATCCGATAGGATTGATTTGACGGGGTTCTGATTCTGATATTTTGTTCAGCGCTATAATTTCTCCATGACAAGGAAACCAACTTTCAAATCTGTCGTTATCAAATTTTAGTTCTCTACGGACTTTTTGATTTATTAACATGGCTTTATGGCAATCGCTACTCAATTGAGGGAACTCAGCCCATTTCTCCAATGGAATCCCGGTTATACCATTGCACCAGTTAGTGGAACATTCTTTTGAAGCACCAATTATGCCTTCTCTTACTTTCTCGATTATTTTATCAGCGAGGTCTCGGCAATTCATTTCTACCTCGTCCCAAATAAAGCATAAAGATTCGCACCCATGTAAAACTCCTTTAAATTTCAATTTCAGCATCCTTTCAACGGACGATTTCAATTTTTGCCGCTCTGAGACTAATGCTTTGCAAACCAGATTCTGGTCTGAGATCCATTTTTGTTTTTTTAGGTAATTCAATATTAAGATACTGCCGATGAACCCGTGAGAAAGATCAGAGAATCGATTTGACGCACTAACTTTCGCGTGTGCCTCTAACGTGTGTGATAGATGGTTGTTTAGGATAGTTTTCAGATACGGATATTTTTGAGAAATTAATGACAAGGACAAAAACCCAGATAATGGCCCAAAAAATAACCCATAGCCTCCATCTTCACGTACGCTCAAACCTGTGGTCAACGCGTATTTGGCTAGATCTTCAATCAAATCATGATTTTCTAAATCAGATAATGAAAGTATAATCCCCCCTGCTCCGTTCATGATACCAGGCCCGATTGCTTTCACGCCCGCAGGGCCGTCCGGTTCTAGATGCATGTCAATGAACACCTTTTTGTGTGGTAATTCAAGAGTTGATGAATGTAACCTTTGAACAATTGCATCTATGCAAGAATCGGGTTGTTTACCTACGATCACATTGGTCACTCCCAATGACATTCTAAGCGAATTAAGCAGATACTCTGCTCCATTTTTCCTTATGATATCTGTGTTTGCAGAAATTAAATCCTGACATGTAATCTCGCTAATAGTCTCATGATGAAGGTCAGACGACTCCATAATCCCTGATACTGCGTCAATCATAAAAAGCGGAATCTCACCTTTTCGCAACGCATCTTGCTCGTAATCTCTTATCTTCAAAAATGGGTGTCCTGAAGGAAGTGAATAATACCTTGAAAACACCTCGTCATGAGTTATTTCATCTGTTAATACCAAAGGGTGCCATGAATCCTGAATTGCTTTAAAGTAAAACGCAGTTTCTCGTGGTAATCTCCTCACTTTTATCAGATGTTTACTTGAAAAGAACGAGTTAATTGCGTCAATATTCATAAGAATTCTTTCTGTTGCTGCAGTTACTCCATTTGAAAATTCTAACCAATTTTCTATCAGATTTTTTTGATTAACAACCCCCGCATTCCTCATATGTCTTGTGTGGCCAAAGAGACCCGTTCTGTACAGAGATAAAACGCCGAGTGAATCTGCATCCATCTCTAAACGGCCGAAGCCGGGGGGATTCAAAATGCATTCAGGGTCTAGCAAAATTGGCACCCCATTCTGAAAAATAACGTTGCTCCCATGCAAATCGATAAGACCAAGGAAAAAACAAACCGTAGCAAATTCGCCAAAACTATTGTAATCTACAGATTGTGAATCGCAGCGAACTGCTTCCTCAACAATAAAATCAGTTCCTTTCATTACTAGCCTTTGCCTACAACGAGGCAGATTAGAATTAATTAGATCTAAAAGTGAATCATAAACATTACCTGTTTCATGATGGCGGTTAGGTTTTACATATAATTCCCTTTCACCAATTCTACACCGTAGTGTTGAGCTTTTTTGCCCATGGTAATCGCCAATCAATTCAAGCTCATTTGCATCACAATGCATTCCATTCCGTGACAACTCATCCGCTATCGATTGCTTTTGTTTGTTTAGTTTTTTTTCTACTTCGGCCAAGAAATTCGATGCTTTATCCATCCAAATATATTCATATTCTCTCGCCGAATCAGAATACTCAGATGCAAGCCATTTAGCCATTGGAGTTGTGACGCATCGACCGATTGATTCAAGCAACCCCTTATCAATCGAAATCTCTTTGTTGATTTGTTTCAGCAATTCCCAAACAAGTGGTTCATGGGTATTGCTAGTCACAAATACCCTAAATCCTACTAATTTATATATACTGGTGTGATGGTAAGATCATGATACCATTTACCTTGACCGAAGAAGATATTGAGATTTCTGCAGACATTACCCCTCACAACCAAATGGGATCGAGTTCCTCTATGGGAGCATTTTGCTGTGGTTGCTAGAAATCAATTAGCACATGATTTGAACAACTCATCAATCCTCTCCATCCTTCGAAAATCACCAACGATCTCGAAGCATCGTCTAGCAATATCCAATTTCTCATAGTTGGTTTGTAGGACATCAGTGTTAGATTCAATATTAAACTCAACTGAAGTCATCATCACTAATCCTAAGCCCCTATCTGATTTGACTCGGTTACAAATTATTCTTGCTTCATTCAGAGAAATTTCAGCTTCCCTAATTGAATTCATTTGCTTGTGCAATTTGCTCAACTCTATTAATGCATAAGCTAAAGTTAAGCTATCCCCCATTGGCATTAGCATACTAATAGCATCTTTCAAACAATTTATGGCAATTGTATCGTTTGAATATTTGATGTGTATTCTCCCTATCGAAATACGAGATTTTGCTGCAGTAGCAGTCAATCCTTTCATTAATCTAAAATCTAATACTTCGTGATGTAACTCAAGCGCAGTTTTTAGATTGTTTACTGACACAAGACAGTGTGCCTTTGCTTCCAAAGTATCAAAATATAGACGATCTTTCTTCAGACCATCATATGATAATATAATTCCGTTTAAACATGAAATCGATGATTGCTGCTCTCCCTTTATTGCCAAAGCATAAGCAGCATTTAATTTGATTTGTTTTTCATGATTATGACTTAGATTCATCTTCTCCTCAAACAGAAATTCTGTAAGTCTCAAACATGCTTCAGTGTGCTCGATTGCCAAAAATAAATTTGACAAAAAAAGTAGTTGTTCATGAGCTATGTGTGGCAAAATTTTTCTCAAATTTGAATTGAGGTTCATCACGGCTTCCCTTTCGAACTTCTCTAATTCAAAGTCCTCACAAACCGGTTCTACAGAGAAAACGATTTCCAGAGAAGCATCCAGTTCGATATCGATAATGGTCATATCTCTATTCTCCATTGCTTGTATATTCATTCACACATCGACTAGACCAATTCCATTACAGGTATGACACTCGAAGGTCCCAACACAATTCTCGCAATTCAAATCAAGTAGGTTCGTCGATTGTTTTGCTTCTTCGAAGAGTTGTAGCAAAGGAGGATGCTTTTCATGACTTCCTTGTTGTAACCTGCAAATATGCATCTCACCAATTGAAACCCTCCATGGCTCCCTTAATGCGTGAGTATTTGAAACTTTAGAATTTAAATCAGAGGGGCAATCGCGCCTACCGAATCAGTGGGGAGCCCTCTGATGAGATGTCTAATCAAAGCGTAGCGTTGTATATGCCCCATTGCAAGCCCATATATGCACAAAATTGTTCACAAGGGGGTTATGGAGAAACCCTCGTGGAGAACTAGTGTTAACTTATGCACCTCATGCTTCTATGTTAGACACGATACATAGTAATTCTAGGATATTCAGAAACCTATGTGGATATTTGAAATTCAGTTATGACATAAATCCACAGCCGTCAGCATCTAAATTGATTCACAATTATATCTTGTAAAAAACTCAATATGCACCGTGAAAGTACCGTAACCAATGGGAAATTCAGAATCTCAGTCAGAAGTACTTGTTACAGGTAATTGCCTTTTGGCAGATGTTCCATTTTTTGATTGGCTAAATGAGATGGAAGATGACAAGTTCGTTGAACTATTCCCTGGTATATATCTCAGATTTAATGCACCGTGGGAAGATGAAATTCTACGGGAAACTCTAGATTCTGAAGTTTCATACCATCTCATCAAAGCGGCCGAGTTATACTCAAAAATGACAAGTAACGAGGCTGTTTGTGAACTATTCATGGTTCATGATGAGGTCGAAAGATTTCTAGCGAGTTTAAAATTGAAATTTCAGTACCATACTCCTATCGATTTGACAAATGCAGTTTTTGTTGGGGCATCATTATTGATGTTAAACGACATTAGCCCTCCCATGAAAAAAATAATCTCATTTGATGAGTGTGTGTACTCAACAATGGAACCAGGTCTTGAGGTCAAAAATGAATCACTCATTAGATTTTCAAGATTAGAAGACAAAGAGGTTACAATAATCGACAAAAATGCATGGCAGGAATATTATCAAAAATGGATTTGGGCGCTCGTTTTTGTTCTTATCAAGCATCAACCAAAAGATAGATTGTACCGTTTTTTACTCTACTGTGATTCCGCAAATTATCACAAGAATGCATTTAGTTCACTAATGAATTATTATTCAGCTCTTGAGTCTGTATTTGGATTCGGTGGTAACATTAACAAGAACATAATTGAATTTGCACCTCTATTGTGTGAGAAAACTAGTGGCGAAATGACTGAGCTAATTCAGACTTGCTTGAACAATGCCTCAAAGTTGAGAAATGTCCACGCGCATGGAAATAAAGTTCGTGAGAAGCATTACTCACTATTACATCAAACTCTAGCAGGAATGCAGGTAATTGCACATCGATTACTTAGAGGGATTATTGATATCGGTTTTATCCCAACCCATGAAGAATTAGTTGAAGCAAAGAATCAGGGACTACACATGTTTGATTGGTCAGAAATTCACAAAAAAGAGTTTATTGATAGTCTTTCTTGGTCTAACGTTCCAAGCGAACTATATGATTTTGAGAAAGTTGTTGAAAGATATCAAGCTCTATGGGATTGATCAAATTAGGATAAACAATTGTGTATGCATACAAGGGGGCCCCATGTGTATGTATACGGTTACATGGGTAGGGACGAACACGGCCCACTGCGAACCGTTGTGAATACATTGGCTATGTGCAAGGGTGTTATGGAGAACCCCTCGTAAACAAATAGTATTCACTTATCCACTTCACTCTAGATCACTATATTTTGTTGCGTAGCGTCTAGAATGACCCACGCAAAGCCCATTCAATCTACAAAAATATTCACAGGGGTATTCGGATAAATCCATTCTAATGGTTTAAATCGATTACTCGATATTGAAAGTCGAATCAAGAAAAAACCTAATCTCACTGATTATTTTCTTACTTTTTTCTTTCATGTCAAAAGCCTTTTTCACCATATTTTTTATTTTTGATATTTCCTTTTTTCCAATAATAGGTATTGAGAAATCTTCAACCCGTTCTTGCCTCAAATGAGGTATTGTTGAGGCAACTACTGTTCTCCTTTTTGCAGAATATTTACCCGTTTCCATTGTTGACAATACAATGAATAAATATTCTGCAGACAAATTCAATTCTCTCGCTTTTTCATTCAATCTCATTCCAATTATTCCTGTTCCAATAATCGGAGAATCACTTTCGGTTAACATCGCACAATCTCCGATTCTGCCGTCCTTGGAAAACAACAGATCACCAGCCACAAATTTCTGGGATAACTGTTCTCCAATCGAATTAACGATAAAGTGATCAGGGTATGAATCGATTTCAAAATTCAACAAATCGGATGTTCTGATAAATGGGACATCAGTATCGGTTTTGTCTAAGTACTTGACATAATTCTTACTCCCTGGTTCATCTCCAGTTATGATACTAACCAAATTTCCAAGCGAATCTGTCGTGTTCTTGATTTTGATGGCCGTATCGGAATTGACATACAACGGTTGACAAGAATCAGGAGTCCACAGATCATTTTCGATAAGTGAACTAACTGTTGTGGAGAAACAAGTTTTTCTACTAATTGATGAAAAATCAACACCCAATGCATCGTAATACACCTTCCTAGCATTTTCAATGAGTTCCAAAGAATCTCTTCTCATTTTTATAGCGGATTCATATTTAGATGCAATGTCATATTGTATTTTTTTATTGGGAATGATTATTTTCAAATTCTTTATCTTGGGGTAAGTTAGAATTGGTTGTAGATTGCCAGTGAATAATGCATTTATTTGTTGTTTCACAATTTTGGAATTCAAATACGCAACAAGATAAAACGGGTTGATAATTTCCTTATCAATCACAATTCTGACGAGATTTTGGTTGATATTTGCTTCCCCAAAATTTTCATGAATGATCGTAGTGGAACCGAGTTTTCCTATTGTGGTAAACAGTATATCGAGTGCCTTTAATGCAGACCTTTTTTGTTGCTTGTGTTTTTCAGAAGTGATGAAGAAACCATCAAACAAATCAACTTGAAAATCTTTAACAGCAGAATTTTTTACGAACCGGATGCCTTCCTCCACAAACGTCTGCCCAGCATGTTCTCCATCGGTAATTTCCAATATTAAGTCACCAAATCTTCTAATGTCGAAATTTGAAACCTTACAATAATTTTCTAACGGTACGAGTAGGTGGAAAAATCTTGGTTCCATTCGGTCATTTTCAGCCACATTATGCTTCAAAACACTGGTAATTTTCAGCGCCATATTATCACCAGAAAGGAATCTTATTATTGAGCTTCCACTTATGGAACTCAGCTGAAATCAAAGAAATATCATCATCATCCAATTTGTTACCCCTGCGGTCATGGCCACAAGTTTGCGCTGATGCCATGAAAATAGGATAATCATCATCAGTCCCTCCACTTTCTTTTACTAAGATCAAAATGCTGGTTTTCGTTGATGTATTTGGCATGAAAGTTTCAATCGGCACATCAATCACGGCAATCAATCTAGCTTTCGCAAGTAACAATTTTCTGATGTAACCCAAGCCGTGATTCCCAAAAACTCCATCTGGCAACACGATGCCCATACGCCCCCCATCATTTAGGAGTTGTAAGCATCTTTCAATAAACAGGAATTGAGGGGCTTCTTTTTCTTTCAATTTCCCAATTTCCCATGATTTTTTCTTCTTATCATATTTCCATTTATGTCCAATCTGATATTGTTCTAGTTTGCCCTTACCAGAAACTGGAATCTTTGAACCAAATGGTGGATTTGTGAGTACAACGTCGAAGGAATCTAATTTTATTTTTTGTCGGGTTTTCGATTCCCACATTTTAGGGGGATTCAAACTGTCCTCAGTAAATATTCCACTTTTCCCATCTCCAATTACTGCCATGTAGGATTTAGCTACTTTAGCTAAGAAATAATCCTTATCTATGCCCCTAATGTTACTGATTGCCACATTACTTTTTTCTTCTTGGAGGTTTTCAGCATTCCAGCCAAAGGCCTTGGCATCTACATCCAATTGCCGCCAGACATATCTTAGTGATTCCACCAAAAAACCTCCTGAACCACAAGCAGGATCTATAATCACTTCTTCTGTGGTAGGGGCCAAAATTTCAACCATCATTTTCACTACATTTCTAGGTGTAAAGAATTGCCCTTGGGCACCTTTCAGGGCATGGCCGATGAATGTCTCAAATGCATCAGAAATAACATCTCTTTCGGAGTCTATAATAGAAAAATTTTGTAATTCTCCGACGACATACACTATTGATTTATCATCAAGTTTGTCGATTCTATCTCCTTCATCCAAGACTGTTTTATACTTTCTTTTTACTGACTTGAATAAATCCATTATACGATTTTTCACGTCTTGTGGCTTTTCATCTATTCCCGCTCTGAAATTGCAGTATTTATCTGGTGCAGTCCATTTTTCATCATAAATTTTACAGAAAATGATGTTGATTAGTTGCTGGGCTAGAATTTCATCTCTAGTTGCACCAACATTGTTGGCAGCCAAATAGTTCCTTATGGTCTTAAATGTGGATTTGAGATTGTGGGTCGGTGTCAAATCCTTTCTCTTGAAACGGCCAATGTCTTCAAATCTTTGACCAAACTTAGGAATATTTGGAATCTCATCAAAAGTTACAACTCCATCTTTCTCTATTTTTCTAATGTATAATCGCTCTTCACCGTTATACCAAACTCCCAACACAGCCCTAGATAATCGCATATAATCCTCAAGCTGATCCCGTCCATCTTTCCGAGTCTTCATTTTACACTCGACAATAATTTCTACGTCATCAGGTTTTTTGTCTTCATTAGGGAACACAGCAATGTCGACTGGCCACTTAGGATTTTTATCGGATGGTCTTTTTTTGACTTTAAATTGTGGCCTTGTCTGAATATGTGTTTTTGGATAATTGTAATCTTCAACTAGAATCTTTGAGAACGGTTGAACTGCATCTATTTCTTCTGGACCCGATTTAACTTCTATTCCCGAAATATAATCAATCAAATACCCATCCTTCGGCATGGAACTCTTACTGACCCATACTATACAAAAGCAGCGCAATCACTTCGAATCTTCCATTTCATAGGGCCTCCTTACGAAAGATGGGTTTCGGATCGGTAGCCCCAAAGACAAGCGTGTACAAGGGTCCCCCTCGTGGCCATATACATGTACGACGGTACGGTCTGATGCCCCGTCTAATCAGAGGGTCCCTCTGATTAAGACATGATAGCATCAACATAAAATCATCATTATATATTCATGATAATACACTTCATCTGTGTCAGACGGAATTGGTGCAAT
>Ga0209716_1003120_pt1 | contig 10389 bp, 6 predicted proteins | sample COGITO_mtgs_1205_FD_184811 | JGI IMG/M metagenome (GOLD analysis project Ga0209716, IMG submission 184811) | Pelagic marine microbial communities from North Sea - COGITO_mtgs_120531 (SPAdes) (version 2) | ecosystem: Environmental > Aquatic > Marine > Epipelagic ...
TGTCCGGAAAGGAACGCTATGAAACATTGATAAAAGGGGAACCGCAGGTACTACAAAGAGTATCTCTGACAGATTTAGCTTCGTTTTTAGGTATGAGCAGAGAAACCTTGAGTCGAATTAGGTCGAACCAATAATTTTGTGACATATGTCAAATGAATTCAGCCCTTAATCATTTAGCATTGTGGTTTATTAGTCAATAAATGAATCACGATGAAAAAACACATCATAATAACATCCCTCATTTCTTTATTCATTCTTGCATTGTCTGTTGTGGCCTGTAAAAAGAAAGAAAGTCTAACTACTAACACAGAAAATGCAAATTGCTCAGGAAATACCGGAAGTGGCTTTCAAGGAAATGTGATTATTGTGGGTAGCGGAGCCTCTGGATTAGCTGCAGCAAAAAAACTAGAAGAGGAAGGTATCAGCTATCAAATATTAGAAGCAACCGATAAGTTTGGTGGTAGAATTCAGAAAGATTCAACCTTTGCAGATTTCCCTATCGATAAAGGTGCTGAGTGGATTCATGAAGATAAAGCAATTCTAAACTATTTAATAAATCAACCAGGAACCGAACCAAATGTTGAAACTATTTTATATCAGCCTTTGAATATTCAACAGGTGGTTGGAAATGTAATTTCACAAATTCCAACCCAAGACATGTTAGATTACTATGCAAATTATATTACAGAATATAAATTTAAGAATACGACATGGTATGATTTTATTGATCAAAATTTTGCGCAAAATATCGAGCAAAACATTATTTATAATTCCAAGGTTACAACGATAGATTATTCGGGAAATCAAGTCGTGTTAACGACAGATAACGGAACGGAATACCTAGCTGACAAAGTGATTTTAACTGTTTCTGTAGGTGTGCTTAAATCGAATGCAATTACTTTTAATCCTTCCTTACCTTCAGAGAAAATTACTGCTATACAAGATGTTGAATATTTACCCGGGTTTAAGTTGTTTATGAAGTTTTCTGATCAATTTTATCCGGATGTTATTACATGTGAAACAAGTGTTGGAGAAAAAACATATTATGATGTAGCATATGGTAAGGGAGCACAAGATCATGTTTTAGGGTTATTATCTACTGGTATTTCATCTGAAGAGTATTATTTATTAGGTAATTCAAATACAATTGTTGATACTGTACTTCAAGAGTTAGATGTTTATTATAATGGACTTGCATCTCAGTATTATCTAGGATCGTATATATATGAAGATTGGGGTCAACAAACATTTACACAAGGAACATGGACGTCTGATTTTCAGGCTGCTTCAGCTGATCTAATTGCTCCACTTGATGATAAAGTCTATTTTGCTGGAGAAACATATAATTCATCGGGGATAAGTCCCGTTGATGGTTTCTATATTATACGTGGCTCAGTACAAAGCGCTATCCTCTCTGCTTATGAAGTTGTCGATCAAATATTAGAGTAGATCTATGCCAAAACAACTGGCTATAACAATGTATAAAAGCAATAGCGGTTTGGGAGTAATCTCAAACCGTTTTTTGTGTTTAAATAGGTATATTGTTTCCCAGATGTCAAGGGCATAAACTCGCTACTGCTCTTATACTAAACGTTGTGCAACATTTAAACACGAAATTTAAATGAGTAAAAAAGAAACTTGGCGAACTAGAAAGTATTGGAGTAAAGTTGGTGGCCTTTTAATTGAAGAATTTCTTGCAGTTAATGCATCTAAAAATTCTGGAAAAAGAGCCTGGGACGGTGTAATTGTTCTGAATGAAAAATCAGCTATTTTCGAAGGAAATTTTTATAATATTGAAGATAAAGATATTGTCGTTATTCAAACAAAGAGCGGTAGAATAGGAATGAAACTTCTTGGACAAGCATACTTTAGTAAATTACTTATTGAAAAATTTAATCCACGTTCTCTTAAAAGCATTGCAATTTGCGAGAAATATGATAATGTAATAGTAGAACTAGCAAAAAAGCACGGAATTGAAGTTGTTGTATTTAAAGACAATGAATATGAGGAAAAATTTGATGATCCAAAGTATATCAATAAAAATAAATCGTTTCACTAGTTGTAAGTTAAAATTCTAAGATACTTTTCTTTCCATTTTAAGAACTTTAACAGGTTTATCATTAAAGTATAGCTTTAAATACTTTTCATTAAAACATATAGATTGATCTTTTATATAAAACAAATGACTTTGAATTGCTTTAATCCTAAATTTCTGGTTAGTATCTACAATCTAACAGCTTTTTTAAGCATATACGAGCAAATTGTGTACATAGAATCATAAATCCTTTCAAAACGATTGTATTTGAAATGATTTGAATTCGTAGTAATTAAATCGGATGTTATATAATCTAAGTTAAAATTCAAATTATCAAATAAATCGTTAATCGCTGAGATTTGCGCAGAATTCAACTATAAGTAGTAATGTCTGTATAATCGATAGATTTTACACATAAACTCATTTAAAAGGATTATATGTTGTGTGTAAAAGGTTTCTAATTGAGTTTTAAACTTTAAAGCTTGTCTATAATTAGTAAAGTAAAAGATTTCATTACGTGACAAAGCAATGTAATAATCCAAGTTGTCCGACGAGATGTCTGACTTAGTTTTAATATCTATTTTAAATGTTCTAATTATATAAGTACTTATTTATTAAACAATTAGCTATTGTAATTACTTAATATATGTATTCTGTACGAATATAATAAACTCACCTTATTTGTCCTATAATTAATAATATGTGAACACTTTGTAACAGAGGTAGTTAGAACTTTTTGGCAAAGTTGTCTAGACGTTTTTGCCGATATAATTATAAAACAAAAAATCGAGTAAAAAAAACAATATTTTTTGAAATTAACAGGAAAGAAAGATAAGAGACTCTCTTCCACGACATTACGTCGGATAGTATGTCGTTATATTGTCCAGAGATTGGACTAGGCTTGGGGTGTTACTATAAAAACCCCAAGCTAGAATTGGAGTAGTGGTAGACAAAAAATTGAAAGCCAAACTATTTTATTTACTCATTCATTGTAAAGTTCATGCAAGTTTTTGAAAAAATCTCCAGACTCTTAGCTAGTATTTTTCCAAAAAAACTTGACAACCATTCCTAAATAAAATGAATTAAGAACTTTCTCTTTTTCTTTTTTTCGGTTTTTCTTTTTCTCTTTTGTTTATGGGTTTAACTATATTTGGGATAAGGGGAATAAACCTAAATATGTTTATCTCCTCGATACCACACATTAGAAAGAAGAAAATAATGTATACAATAAACAAAGAAACTAATAGGATTAGCCGTCTTGAGCAAAAGACGTTTGCTGAGTTAAAGTTTAGAGAAAGAGAACACTTACAAGAATGGATAGCTAATAATCCAAGTTCATTAGGAGAAGATCTGTTGATAATACAAAAAGAATTCGGCGGTTTTAGTGAAACAAATGAGCGATTAGATCTATTGGCTATTGATAAGCAAGGAAACTTAGTGATCATAGAAAACAAACTAGATGATTCAGGAAAAGATGTAACATGGCAATCAATAAAATATGCTTCATATTGTTCTAGTTTAACAAAGAATGAAATACTAAAAATGTATCAAGATTTTCTTGGAAAAAGTGGTAATTCTGAAGAAATGGTCTCTGACTTTTTTGACGGCAAAGACATTGACGAAATTCAATTAAATCAAGGGCTAAACTCCCAACGTTTAATTATGATAGCCGCTAATTTTAGAAAAGAAGTTACATCATCAGTGCTATGGCTAATGAATTTTAAAATGCGTATCCAATGTTTCAAGGTTACTCCTTTTCAACTTAACGATCAGTTATTCCTTAATGTTGAACAGATTCTGCCTACCAAAGACACTGAAGATTTTTCAATTGGTATTGCATCAAAAGCTCAGGAAGAAGTGGCTGTACAAGAAACTTTAAAAAACAGACATAATGTGAGGCTTAACTTTTGGGAAGAATATTTATCACAGTGCAATCAAACGAATAAACTTTTTTCCAATATTTCACCATCAAAAGACAATTGGATTGGAATTGGAATTGGAATGTCTGGAGTAAATTTAAATCTTGTTGTAAGTAAGAACTATTGTAGAAGTGAAATTTATTTCAATAGAGGGAGTCAGGATGCTAATAAAGCACTTTTTGACTACACTTTAACTATGAAAGAACAAATAGAACAGGAATTTGGTCAAACCTTAGAGTGGGAGAGAATGGACGATAAAGTTTCTTGTAGAATTAAGTTTGAAAAACAAGGAGTAAGCTACTTTGAAAAAGAAGATTGGCAAACAATGATAGATTTTTTAATAGATGTTGCTGAGCGTATGGAAAAGGCTTTTAGAGGACCCATCAAAAAGATGAATCAATTTGCAAAAGGAAATAAATAACGTATGTTAACAATGTATAAATCACATTTAAATGCGGGTTATACTTAGCGTTGTAAGCCACAACTGAAAACACAAGAAATTAGAAGACATAAATGCCATTATATCAAAACTCAGTACTTAAGAAATATTTAAAACAGCAGGATAAAGATGCTGTTGCAAAAGCATTTAAAAAGTTTACTAAATACTTTCATGAATCTGAGAGACAAGAGAATATTCGTTCGATTAATGAAGAGGAATATCAAGGTATTTTCTTAACTGAGTTGTTTTCTAATATTTTGGGTTACACAATGAAACCCAATGCCAATTTCAATTTGGTAGCGGAATATAAGAATGAAAAGAACAGCCGAAAAGCAGATGGAGCTATTCTTAAGGATAATGAAGCATTAGGTGTAATTGAGTTAAAAGGAACCAATACCAAAGATTTAGAGAAAGTAAGACAACAAGCATTTGATTACAAAGCCAACCAAACAGGTTGTGTGTATGTAATTACTTCCAATTTTGAGAAGATTCGTTTTTACATTAACAATGCAGTTGATTTTGAAGAGTTTGACTTATTCAACTTAAACCAAGAACGCTTTGAACTGCTTTACTTGTGTTTAGCTCAAGAGAATCTTTTAAATAACATTCCTTTAAAGATAAAAGAAGCTTCTGTACAACAGGAAGAAGCTATTACCAAGAAATTTTACAAAGACTACTCAACATTTAAAAGAGAGTTATTTAGAGATTTGGTAAAGCTCAATATGAAAAATGATGTTTTTCGTGCTGAGTTAAATAACGAAGATGATGATAGAGCAAACAAAAATATTAAATACAACCTATTTAAGAAGTCACAAAAACTAATTGACCGTTTTCTATTTATCTTTTTTGCAGAAGATAGAGGTTTATTACCGCCCAACTCTGCATTAAAAATATTAGAACAATGGAATAAATTAAAGGATTTAGATGCTTACACACCTTTATATCAAAGGTATCAATTGTATTTTACTTATTTAGACCAAGGAAGAAAAGGGACAGATAAATCCGCTGAAATATTTGCTTACAACGGTGGTTTATTTAAACCAGACCAAGTTTTAGATAGTTTAAAAATTAGTGATGTGTTATTAGCAAAACATACAGCTACCTTACAGGCTTACGATTTTGAAAGCCAAGTAGATGTAAACATATTGGGGCATATTTTTGAAAACTCATTAAACGAGATTGAAAGTGTAAATGCTGAAATTGAAGGGACTGACTTTGATAAGCAAACAACCAAACGAAAAAAGGATGGCGTTTTCTATACGCCTAAATACATTACCAAGTACATAGTTGACAATACTGTTGGAAAGTTCTGTAACGAAAAGAAAACCAAATTAGGAGTAATAGAGGAAGAATATTTAAAAAGTAGAAAGGGTAGAAGTAAAGCGAAACTTAAAGAGTTATTTGATGGCTTAGAAGCTTACCGAGAGTGGTTGTTACAAATAACTATACTTGACCCAGCTTGTGGATCTGGAGCTTTCTTAAACCAAGCTTTAGACTTTTTAATAAAAGAACATCAATACATTGATGAATTACAAACCAATTTATTAGGTGGTGGTTTTGTGTTCCCTGATATTGAAAATACCGTATTAGAAAACAATATTTTTGGTGTTGACTTAAATGAAGAATCGGTAGAAATAGCTAAACTATCTTTATGGCTACGAACAGCACAGCCGCGAAGAAAGCTAAACGATTTAAGTAGCAACATTAAATGCGGTAATTCTTTAATTGATAGTAAAACTGAAGTTGGAGATAAGGCTTTTAAATGGGAGAATGAATTTGTACACGTTTTTAGTGAAGGTGGTTTTGATGTTGTGATAGGAAACCCACCTTATGTGAGTCATGATAGAGTTGACAATAAGAAGTATTTGTCAGCAACTTATGAAAGCCATCAAGGATTTGCAGATTTGTTTTGTTACTTCTATGAACTTGGAGTTAAGCTGTTAAAAAAAGATGGAGTTTTATCGTTTATTACTTCAAATTCTTTTTTAAAAGCTGAATATGGGGCTCCTTTGAGAAATTTTTTATTAAATAACTCTACTTTATTGGAAATAATTAATGTGGAAGATGCGCAGGTATTTTCAGATGCTATTGTAAATTCTTCAATTCTTTCATTACAGAAAAATTCTAACAAAAAAGGTAAGTGCTTAATAGTAAATAAAAAATATGAATTGTCAATTGATTTTTGGTCGTACATAGAAAGTAATAAGTTTTACTATGAACAACTTGATTTTGATGAATTACCTTGGAATTTAATAAGACCCGAGATACTTAAGTTAAGGAATAAAATTAAAGGGGAAAACTTAACGCTTGAAGAATTAGATACAAAAATCAGATTAGGATTAGCAACAGGTTCTAATGAAGCCTTTATCGTGACAGAGGAAATAAAACGTGAATTAATAACACAAGATCCAAATAGCGTTGAACTTATAAAACCGATGCTTAGAGGTAAAGATATTGAACAATATTATTATAATTTACCACCGCTATATTTATTGTTAACAAAGAACGGAATAGATGTACAGAAGGATTATCCTGCTATTTATAATCATCTAAATTCTTTTGGAGAATCCTTCAAAAACAGAGGTGCTAAGGGGCAGCACTGGACAAACTTAAGAGCGTGTTCATTTTTTGATGACTTTAAAAAAGAAAAGATTGTTTGGATAGAGTTAACAGATAAAGGTCGGTTTAGTAAATGTACAGATGAAATATACCTATTAAATAGTGCTTACTTTTTATTACCACCAAAGGGTTATTCTATTGGATATTTAATTATTCTACTTAACTCTAAACTAATTAAATTCTACCTAAAGCAAATAGCAAATACAAGCGGTGTAGGCACTGCTCGTTGGATAAACATATATGTTAAAGAGTTTCCAATTTACGAAGCCAATATAGAAATTCAAACAGAGTGTGATAATTTAGAAAAAACAATTACGGATAAATTAATTAGTCACAATAACATAAATAAAGCTTTTACTAAATACATACAATCTCAAATTAAACTTGAAAAAATAAGTAGAAAACTCCAATACTGGCACACATTAGAATTTGGAGATTTTATTAAAGAACTTAATAAATCCATTAAAAAATCAGGAGGAGAGAAGCTTTCCAAAATACAAGAAATGGATTGGATGGAAGTTTTTGAAACTAAAAAATCAGAAGCCCAAACCCTAAAATCACAAATTGATAAAACAGATGCTGAAATTGATGTTATGGTTTATAAATTATACGACCTTACAGCAGAAGAAATACAAATAGTTGAAAATAATTAAAACGGCATAAAACAAAACCTAGACTGAATTAAAACACAGTTTAGCCAATACGTTAACAGCAAGTTAAAATGATATTGCTTTAATAAACAAATATATTAAATCTAATGTTGACATATGACGAACTTATAGAATTAAGAGACAAACTCATAAGTAATGAGATTGGGATAGAACTTGCAAAAAAACAGTGTTGGAAGGAATTCAAAGAAGGGCAACGATCTTGGCATACAAAAGATTGGAAAGAAAGAAGACTGAAAATAATTAAAGAAAAATGCGAGATATGTAGCAGTAAAGAAACTTTAACAATACAACATCTATCTCATCCAAAAAAATACAATGAATATTTGAGGGAGATAACAAGAAATTATACTAATCAAAATATTAATTCTCAATTTGATAAAACTGAATTTCAAAATCATGTATTAAATGATTATAAATATGTGCCAAAACCATTTTGTCCAAAAAATAAATTCCATTCCCCTAGAATAAGGGTAAGAACAAAACCAAAATATAGATGTCAAGATTGCAAATATGAATTTGAAAAACCGAGTTTTATTTCAGTACCAGAACTTATTTCTATCTTTTTAAAAGATGAAGATGCATATGAAGTGCGAGATAAATGCTTTGTTTCAAACGATGAATTTAAAAATAAGCATAACCTTTCAAACATTAAGTATTCGTACCAGAGGAAAATAGTAAAAAATAAAGATTCAGATTCGATTGAAAAAAAAGCGTTTATTCTTTATTTAAATGATAACATCAAATACCTATCTTTTGAAGATACAATTACAGCCTGTAAAAAGTGTGCATCAAATAATGACTTATATGGGAAAGAATTATGCACTAATTGCAACAGTAACTATAAGGGAATAGAATACCCAACTTGTATTGAATGTCTGCCTGAAGAACAACGAATAAAAGCAAAAGAAAAGATTGAATTTAGTAAGCAAATGCAAGAAATACATAAAAAGCTTGGAATTGATTAACAAATTTAAAAGGGTAGTAGTCAGTTAAAATTCTAAGATACTTTTCTTTCTATTTTAAGCACTTGAACAGGTTTGTCATTGAAGTATAACTTTAAATACTTTTCATTAAAAGATAAAGATTGATCCTTAATATAAAATAAATGACTTTGAATTGCTTTAATCCTAAATTTCTGGTTTGTATCCTTTAATCTAACAGCTTTTTTATGCATATAAACAGATTGTGTACATAGAATCGTAAATGCTCTCAAAACGATTGTATTTGAAATGATTTGAATTACTTGTGATTAAATCGGATGTTATATAATCTAAGTTAAAATTCAAATTATCAAATAAATCGTTAATCGCTGAGATTTGAGCAGAATTCAACGATAAGTAGTAATGTCTGTATAATCCATAGATTTTACACATAAATTCATTTAAAAGGATTATATGTTGTGTATAAAAGGTTTCTAATTGAGTTTTAAACTTTGAAGCTTGTCTATAATTACCAAAATGAAAGATTTCATTACGCGACAAAGCAATGTAGTAATGCAAGTTGTCCGACGAGATGTCTGACTTAGTTTTAATATCAATTTTAAAAGTTCTAATTATATAAGTACTTATGTATTAAACAATTAACTATTATAATTACTTAATATATGTGTTCTGTACGAATATAATAAACTTATCTTATTTGTCCTATAATTAATATTATGTTAACCAACAAGAAGGGTAATACTAGTCTATTATGTAGAAATCTCTTCTTTTCATATCAATCAAGTGTACGTCCGTATAATAAAAACGAAGAACTTCTAAGAAATCATAACCCAACTCTATCATACGCATGGCTCCTTCCTGTGATAAACCAACACCATGCCCAAAACCTTTACCTTTAAAAGACAGAAATTCACCCTCATCGTAAATTGAAAAATATGTACTTTTTAACTTCCAATCTTTTCTAACCTCTGTTAAAGGAATTTGATAAACCCAATCTATTAAGAATTTATGTCTTATATCTTGCTTAAAGTTTAAAGCTGCATTTAATGATTCTGTATTATTTACAGGATATTGATATTTATTTTTTAAATAAGAAAGCCATTTACTTTTTAAAATTTTCTTTTCCCAATCGTAATTAAATCCTCCTAATGAATAAGGATCGTGTATAGATCTCAGATAAGGAAGAGCTTTTGTCCATACATCTTCAACGTTATTCGTTTGACCTCCACTATTTGAAAAATATGAAGCTGTGATGAAATCCATATTCTCATCTACCAGAATTAAACTTTCTGTGGCTTTTACTGCATCAATAATGGTTAAATCTTTATACATATTGCCTTTATAAACCTGACAATTGACTAGATCTGTTAAGTAGAACCCTTCGTGGATAAATTTATATTGATTTTTTAGAGCGTAAGTTCTACTTATTATAGCGTGAACTTTATAAAAATCTTCACTTTTCCCCAAACCTACCTCTGATTCTAAGACGCCAATAATATACTTTTCAAAATCAATTTTATTGACAATTGTTATGGTATTAGACTGCGGATATATAATTAAATCGTCATAATAATACCTACTTTTAAGATTTGGAGTAATACTTTTAATCTCAAAAATTCCTGTATCTTTTTCTAAATTTACCAGCCTTAAGGTGTCAAATATTCCGATATACTTGCTATCAATGGAAAGTGATATTTTACCAGCACTGTAGTTAACTGTAATTAGATTATCAGGACCTATAATTTCTGTTAATGAATTATCAGCT